>BNJT01001642.1_pt1 | contig 51129 bp, 69 predicted proteins | sample 8540491 | NCBI WGS metagenome assembly BNJT01 (sample SAMD00202455, study PRJDB9452) | human saliva metagenome | host: Homo sapiens | reverse complement strand
TTTTATCTCTATTATTATATATTTCGAGCGAATCTTTTTATAATTATCTTCATCTGAAAACGATAATATAAATGTGTATTTTTACTGTTAATAGGTGATGCTAAATTAACTTCCTTCTTCTCATCATTATACAATCTCCCATCTACAGTCGCTTCAATTATCCTATTTCCAAAACATCCTTTGGGATATCTATATTTGCTTCTATCATCTAATATCATTGAACCTATTTCTTTTACCAGCATATGTATCTCTAACGGATAGACTTTTTACACAGGGAATATATAGCATTCTCTATTAAGGACCTCAAAGGTGTTCTTTTTAAAAATAAATGCGTATTTACTACTTTTGTTAAAATCTCTGGTACCTTGCATGAGACCTACGCCAGCTCAGCAAACTGTGATTTTCTCATTTCATTAAATCAGCTATTTCTTTCTTCCCATACGCCTTTACATTCTGAATTACATCCTGTTTCCTCTTTATTGATTCAAGCAATGATATATCTAGTATATTTATGAATTCTTCAAACTGAACCTGTCCGATTCATCTGATAGCATTTACTTCTTGAGTCGCAATAACACATCCATGAGTGCAACCTCTAAACAAATTCATTCCATTCTTTGAAGAAAGTATTCCTTTTGCTTTTTGTGAAATGCACTTTACTACCCCAATTATTTTTGACTTTACAGTTTTTTTCTGATGAGCCTTTTAGCTTTTTCATTGCCCAATCATAATGACTTGCAGTCACACTCACAAAATAGGAAACCCAGCGTACTCCCTCCAACCCATTTATATACACCTTTTGAAAAAGTTCTTCGTTTGTAAAGGTTTCAGCCAACTGTAAAACATCGCTATGGGGATTTATGAAACATTTTAGTTGCATTTTCAAGAGAAGTATTTTTGATGTTTTTCCAAAACTCCACATTCATATCACCATAAGTTTTCCAGTTATATGGTTCAGGCAAAAATGGTTTTTTTCTTCTCCCTTTTTGATTGAATGTACCCAATTCAAAAATAAGCTGATGCTATTCATAGAGATGGATTAAAACATCTCTTAAGTTTTTATCTCTTTTCCAATGAGCTTCTTTTTCTTTCCTCTTTTGAAAAATCAAACGGTGTGTTTAACTCTTCCTCTGTCATCTTTGAAATAAAGTAAATTTAGCTTTTTATAGTTTTCCTTAGCAGTAGTCATTAAATCATTTTTTTGACGTTGGTCTTGGCATAATAAATTCTCCTATTTCACTGAATATCTTAATATGGTTTTTGCTTTTTTCTTCTGATGTCCTGTTTTTTTATTACTTAGATATATCTCTTTTATGAAAATCACCTATTCTTGTAAGGTCACGTTTTCTTGCAAATTCATTCATCTGTTCAAATGATTTTTGGCTCCTCATCATAACTTCCAACATGTAAAATCTGAATAGATTTACCTCTTCTATTTCTCTAAAACTCATCTCATCATACAATGCGTTAGGCTTTTTCTTTTTTATATTCTCAAGTGCCTTTGTGAATATCTCTTGTGTAATAAAATCAGGTTGTTTAATCATCAATGTGTATTCCAGTTTATTTTTATCAAGCTCTTCTCCATTTACTTTTTTCCAAAATCCCTCTAATGGATATACCGTAAAATCTGCAATCTCGTTATCAGTTTTATTTTTTTCGTTGCATTTTTTAAACATCATTTTAATGGCATAAGCAAGAGAATATAATGCGGATATTCTATCTGAAAAATCTACTTCATTCGGATTTCCTTTACCTTTTACCAAAATAAATTTTTTTGCTTTGGCACTTCTACAATGATAGGTGTCTGCTTCACACCATAAAGATTCTTTTCTTGTTTTCTCCATTCATATTTCATTATCCAATCCTCCCTTTGCATCTTGGTTAATTAAATTATACAGGAGGATACTTGACACTATTTGTCAAGTTATATATTTTTCTGCCATTTTATTTATCATTTCTTTTAATCTGCATTCGTATCTCTTTCGGTTCTAATACTTCTGCCCCCATCTCCGAAAGAAAAATATAATTGAATAAATTATAGTCATTCGGTATTTCTATTTCAGCATATAAATTTCCCTCATCGTCTTCTATGATTTCTCCGTTTATCTCATCATATACTCGAAAAAGCAACTTTACGATCAAAACTTAACTTTTTATATGCACTGTGTTCTCGTGTGGCATTTCTTTCTTGAGTATTGCATCTTCAAAGTTGTCATCAAACTTTTCAGTATGGATTTCTAAATTTTTTATCCGGGACAATTTTGAAATATCTAAAAATCATTTCTAAGTAAACAGAAAGCATATAGATACCAATCCTGACTCTTGAAAAGTAGTTTAACGGGTTTAACTCTTCTACTTGTTTCTTTTTTTCATTGCTGCTAAAATATGTGAATGAAATAATGTTTTTTACTTAAAATTGCAGATTTAATATCATTGAATGTTTGTTCATACAGCTTATTGTTTTGCCAATTATTAAAATCAACCTCTATCCAACTGGTATTTTTCATTTTAAAGAGTGCGGAAAGTTTTGTTAGAAGCTCATTCTCATGTTGTATCACGGTATTATCCAATCCTTGAAGAGCTGACATAATTTGTTGTTTCTCGTTTTCAGACAGTAGTGATTTACTAAGAACAAAAATCCTCAGCACTTCTATTCCGCCGCCCTTTTCCTTTGCAACGCATAGATGGGAATACTGGCACTGCTGATAGAGTCAATATCTCGATATATTGTCCTGACTGACACCTCAAATTTTATCTGCAAGTTCACTTGCCGTAACTCTTTTCCCTTTTCTAAAAATATAATATAGTATCCTAAATAGCCTATTATCTTTCATCGTCTTAACATCTCCTATATTTATTATATCATATTAACTTGACATATGTTGTCATATTAAAAGCATTTTTTTCAATTCTGACGACATTACTTTACCCTATTTGGTATAATATAAGATATACATTTGAAAACTTGCTTAATGCTTGCTACTATAATCATTCTTTGTAGCAAGCACAGCAAGTGTAAGGACACTTTAGGAAAAATTGATGAAGCTAGCCCTTCGGGATCGGCTTCTTTTTATCAATTTTTAGCTTGTTAGGGAGAAGCCACGCCTGAAATGGCACACCGAATCGGTCTTGAGTTATGTAAAAATCCTAAAAGATGAATATGAGTTTGTCTTATCAACGCATATAGATAAAGGGCATATCCATAATCATATCATCTTCAACTCTGAATACCATGGCGGAATCCGTTATTTTCATCAGAGAACAAGGTATTAAATCCGTCAGCAACTTGATGAGTACATCCAAAAAAAGCAGCCGATGAAAGGCAAAATTTACAGGATAAAATCAAGGTTATTGATAAGGAAATATCTTCAATCCTATCCCTTATTGTTTTTGTAATCCATGTTTTTATATCTCCTTTTTCAAAACAAAAAAGGCGGTTAGATTTTACTCTAATCACCTTCGCTATATGCCAAATATTATTACTCTATTTCAATTTTTAATTGATTCACTTTCAGATAGTATCTTCTATTTGTTCAATAGCTATTGCATTTAATTTTTTTCCAATCTTTTCAGATTGGCTCATGCCTTCATTTATAAATACCGCATTAAGATTCTCAAGATTAGAAAGGCAGACAAGCTGTGATATATCCGCATAATCTCTAATATTGCCTTTTAAATCCGGATTTTCATCACGCCACTCCTTAGCTGTTATTCCAAATAGAGAAACATTAAGAATATCCGCTTCACTTGCATAAATAAAATTGATTTTTTCTTTTGAAAGTTTATCCGGTACAAGTTTGTTTTTAATGGCATCTGTGTGAATTCTATAATTTATTTTTGCCAAATTTCTCTTAATATCCCATCCTAACTTCTTTTGTTCTTCTTCCTTTAGGCGTTCAAATTCCTTGATTAAATATAATTTAAAGTATGGCGATACCCAAGACGCAAACTCAAACGCTATATCTTTATGAGCATAAGTTCCACCATATCTTCCTGCTCTCGCAACGATACCGATAGAATTAGTTTTTTCCACCCATTGCTTGACCGATAATATAAAACGGTTAAATCCTGCTTCATTTTTAATTCCCTCGAATTCGGGGGAATTAAAATTCGTGTTATACATTTCTTCCCAAATACCTAAAAACTCTATTGTATTCTTGTTTCTGAGCCACTTTTCAATCAAAGCAGAACCGTTCTCAATATTTCTAACCATATCCGTTAAAGAAATATAATCTCTATTGTCTATGGCAATAATGCTGATTTCTGAACCTTCAACATTTATTTTAGACATATAATCACCTCTCAATCATTAAATTGATTACTTTGCATTATAGCATTTTTAGAGCATTTTACGCTGAAATTAGTGCTGTCTTACTTGCAATATGTCAAAAACCGCTTCTTTTTATCTCATTTTCAATCGCATCTAAAAATTCTCTTTCTAGAGGATTTACCCTGAGCAATATCAGATGCAAGTCACTATGGAGTTCGTCGGTAACTACGCCCTTTGCGAACTTTTCACCACAGACTGACGGCATGCCCGTCATACATAAAATAGGCAATAGGATTTATTTCTATTACCTAAATACTATATAACTTATTTAATTTTAGAAAAAACTTTAATTATTTTCTAATACAATACCCCCTATATTCACCGTCTCCCTTATTCAATAGATTTTTAACGCTTCAACCATGTCAATTTTTCTTATTCTCATAGAAACAACCAAATTGACTCAAAAACAGAAAATCCTATAACACAGAATATAACTATCAAAAAAATGGTCTTTAGCAATAATAGGAGTCCATTCCATACTATCCATGGAAACAACTCTTATATATAACTTCAAGAACTGCTTGCTCAAAGGAATTCTATAACAAATCCAGTCAAAAGATTTAGAACACTCTCCTTAAATACCATTCCCATAATTTCACTATGTTTAAAACTTATGACCTTCATTGTGGCATATTCACGATAACGTTCAAGATATGACAAGATACCAAGATTATATAGAATAACGACACTTAATACAAATGCTGCCACAATCAATATATACATAATTGAATGAACGCTATCCATCATCTCCTTCATGTTGTCCTGTTGCTTTTTTTATAGATATTATATTGCTTATTGATTCTTCTTTTTTTGCTTGTTCATAAGCTTTACTATCTCCTATATAAATTGTGTTAGGTTCAAAAGTTTTTACCTTATCTTTGTATATAAAAATACCTTTGAGGGATCTTTGCATCCACGATTGCCGTAACAGTAACCCCTATGCTCGTTTAATGAACTCTTAGTCTTATATGCAATCTTATCTCCAACTTTAATATCAGTTGTTCTGCCAACTGAGAAGCAATGTTACCCTCATCTTTTTCTATCCTGATTTTCTTTTTGATTTTGCGTCAAAAATTCTAATTTTGTCACCCGAATCAAGTACTGAAAGAGAACCCTGATTTTTCAATTCCGTGGAAAGAAAAATCAGCCGTTTCACTCTGTGCAAACTGAACATCAAAAAGAATTAAATTTGCGACTTAAATTATTATAAGATTCTCCGTATACCTGTCCAATATACTTATAACAGAATTCATTATTATAAACATCTTGATATGAACTATAAAGAGAATCCCACACACCAAGACCGGCAACCATCAATACAACTGCTTCCCACGATTGCAGTTATACTCATGAATGTTCTGATTGGATGAATGCGAATGCTCCTGAGCGTCCAAAGCCAATCATATGACAATCTTGATTTTTGTATATTCCGGGACCATTTGACTTCTATCGAGCATGCCTTTTAATTGTAAAAGAAGGATTGTTTTTAACCACCTTCCTTGTAGTAATAATCGCAGCCAAGGTACAAACCGTAAGAATCAGTACAATCAAGATCATACTATCTATGCCAAAGGATTCCATATAGGAAGCGTTAGTGTCTCCTTTTTTATATTCATAACAAGATTTGCCACCACTGTATATCCGAAAATCAACCCAACAAGGCTTCCTGTGATAGCCACCAAAAATCCATATGCTCCATAGTGAAAATAAATTTGTCTGTCGTAAAATCCTAAAGATTTATGTGCCAATCTGAACCATCTGATTACTTATAAGACGGCTCATCGTAGTATAAATTGATAAAATTGATAACAAGATAAATACAATTGAAAACAGCATCGCCATTTTGTGAATTTGATTTATTTCCTCATCAACCTGAGTGATAGAAATTTTATTCTCCTTCATGACTACTGATGAAAAAGAATCTCCCATTATCCGTTTAATATCTTTTTCCAGCTTTGACTTGGAAAACCGGTTTTTCCAGTAAATCAAGTCTCACTTGATTATAAGATACTATTCCCAAAATTTTATTTATATATTTTTCACTTATATAAGCATAACCGTAGTCGTTTTATGATCCGGAACTGTTTCTGCATAAGAAGTAATAAAATATATATTTTCTGCATCGAGAACAGTCCCTCAAAAATCTTTACTTCCTTCTTAATCCCTCTTTAAACTCAAGTACAATCTTATCACCCTCTTTCAGATTGTGTATCTTGGCGTAATCTTCGTCAATCCATATACCTTCTTCATCATCTTTAGGGGGTGTCCGCTTCTAAGGAGCGGATTCATGAGTTTTTAGTGCTGCTTGTAAATGAATTAATATAAAGCTCTGAATCTTCATTATCAATTTTTCGTATTAAAACTTAACAAACATTGATCCTTCAGCCTGATTTACATAAGGCAATTTTTATATTTGAGATATCTTCATCGCTTATATTTACCCCCATCGATATAAGCATCTGCTAAGTTAGTTTTTCTTTGTAATCAGTATATGATTCATCCATCCCAGTCCACACTGAACTCATTCCACAGTAAATCGAAACCGAGATAAGAGCCATAATAAGTACCGACACAAACTGTTTCCACTGTTGCATTATATCTCTAATAAATTTTTTATTTAAATATTTCATTACCAGAAAACCTCCTCCATAGAAATAGGATTTTTCTGATCCATAATTTCACTGACTTCACCATCTCTAAGTCTGATAAGTCTATCTGCCGCAGGTGCCAATGCAGCATTGTGAGTTACCAAAACTACTGTATGGCCATAATCTTTTGCCATGGAAGAAAGCGTAATTAAAACTTTTTTCCCGGTTTCGCTGTCAAGAGCCGCTGTAGGTTCATCACAAAGAAGCAGCTTAGGATTCTTGCAAAGAGCTCTTGCTATGGATACTCTCTGAAGCTCTCCTCCCGATAAGCGAGACGGCAAATTTTCTGCTCTGTCTTTCAATCCTACCATTTCTAATGCTTCATCAGCTGAAATGGAAACATCAGATAATTTGGATACCATATCTACATTTTCATAAGCTGTAAGAGTCGGTATAAGATTATAAAATTGAAAACAAAACCAATATCTTTGCGACGATAAAGAGTGCGTTCCTTATTGGTAAATTTTTGATATATTGTTCTCTCCTACATAAATCTCTCCTCTCGTAACATAATCCATACCTCCAAGAAGATTTAAAAAAGTAGATTTTCCTGAACCGGAAGGTCCTAAAATCACTGTAAAATCACCTTGTCTAATTTCTAAATTCACATTATTCAGAGCCTTTTATTACATTGCTTTCCAACATTATATTCTCTTGTTACATTTTTGAAAACGAATAAAACTCATCTTTTTCTCCTTTCTGCATAACATAATTTTTAAACTATATCTTGGTTTTCCCATTGCTCCTAATCACGTCAGATGCCTGTTATTGCAAGTATATGGTTTATTAAAGCGTATTATTAATGTGAGCTATAGCTCATATTAATAATGCTTCTTTTTGCTGCTTTGTCAATATAATATGAGTAGTCGCTCGTATTATGTTCTTGATTTTTAATGAACATGATACATTTATATTGGAAGATTTTTTTGTTTAATTAATTTAGTCTGTAAAAATCTAAATTTGTACAAGATTTTAATTGAGAGACTTATCGTTATTACAATAAATTTAATACCCACTGTTGCGTATTGGAGATGTTATGAAAAGTAAAGAATCAAAAGCAAAAAGAATACTAGAATACCGAAACAAAAAGAAGTATCGAAAGAAAAACTCATAAAAATACTGCTCTTCTCCTTTTTCAGAGAAAGATTATGCAAATGTAAGTACAAATGAAATTGCAAAAACTGCGGGCGTATCCATTGGTTCGCTTTTATAGCTACTATCCAAATAAAAAAAGCAATTTATGATGAGCTTGTAAAAGATCTTTATTCAAATATCTTAGAAAAATCATTCCAGAAGATTTATCACAATTTCTCATTCTTGAAATAATTAAAAAAATATATTAAATTTATCTTAGATAGGCACAGTTATTCAACATTGTTTCAAAAGAAAATTACGGCTCTTTTCTTATCAAAGCGATGATTTTCGTGAACTTGAAAAAGCCTTATCGCATATTTGCTACAAATAAAAATTCTCTCATTGCTTGAATTTTTATAGTCCAAATCTCAAGATAAAAGACCTTTCCACAGCATCATTTATAATTCATACAACTGTGGAAAGTATAGTTCATGAACTAGCTTTTTATCCTGATGAAACACAAAACAAAGAAAAAGTAATTAATGAATTTGCGGAAATGTTGTATAACTATCTCTTCAAAGAGCCTCTTTAATTAATGTCATTACACCATTTCAACTCTCTTAAAAAGGATCTGTAAATAATTTTGTGTATTAACCTAAACCTTAATAAAGGCTCTCTTTTTCTCTTCCATGTGTTCAGCCTAGCTCATAAATATGTGTCCAGAATTCTGGGTACATATCATTTTTTGATTTACTGTTCTGTGTTAGTTTTTATTAAATTGTTAGTTATGCAAACTGTGGTTTGCTTTTAATCTTTACTAAAAACAAGAATCTTCTGCGTGATCTTCCTCGCAATCGGAAGTCAGTCGATTAGCTTTAATGTAGGCATAAGAACACGCATACCACGTAATATGTTGTCATCTTTAATCTTATGAAACCCTGAGCAATATTCTTTTATATCATCAAAGCTGTCTGCACCGAAAACGAATCTAGCTCCGGTTTTGCTGAATGGATTTTTCAACCCCTCTCGTTTTACCCACATCTTTTGCAATACATTCCATTATGACTCGTAGCGGTGTCAAAGTTTTTATGAATGATAGAAAGTATCTTGGCATTTTCTTCAGCGTTATTTTCATCAGAGAACATGGGATTAAATCCGTTCAGCAGCTTGACGAATTTATTCAAAAAGCGCTGATGAAAGGCAGTCTTTTTACTTCAGAAGTTAAATCTTTTGAACTTCTGTACTACTGATTTTTTTCTTGCAGCATGCTTAAGAAGTCTTTTCACATAGATAATGTTGGGCTTTCCAAGACCAACTCTGACTCTTTTCTATCAGTCCTATTCCATTCTTTTTATCTAAATTACAAAAGAAAAAGACGATAGTTTTACCCTCGTCTTTTTGCCGCCATTGATGAATTATTTTAGATTGATTTTATCCCCTTGTTTACCACATGAAGAAACGCAATAATGCTTGCACCAAGCATCGGAATTCCATAAGGACTAAATAAAAATCCTAAAAACAATGTTTCTATATGATGTGACCCCAAAAAGTTAGACTTTTTAAGCGTAGCAGCTTTTATGGCTGCTACGCTATTTTTATGTAGCCAAGAGGCGAAGCCTGTATTGAACAGGACTTAGCCATCCTAGTTTCTCCTTGATTCTATGTTCGTTATAGTACTTTATATCGTTCTATTTCTGACTTTTAATTCTTCATAACTATAATAGACAATGCCATAATAGATTTCTTGTTTAAGCAAAACCGAAAAAGTTCTCCATAACTGAATTATCATGACAGTTCCTTTTTCTGGACATACTTTTGAAAGATTCTTTTCTTCCCTAAGTCGATGAGAATAAGCTTTTCATCTGATATGCCCATCCTTGATCCGAATGGAATGTTCTGCGATATGGGCAATCAGATGTTACCTTTACCGCTTGTTCCAATGCATTCATTATATTTTTGGGCAGATGGTTGTTTTGCTATTCCATAACTAATAATCTCACCATTACACATATCCATAAATGGATCCAAGTATAGTTTGCGCATTGTCATATGGCCTTTAGCATCGATTTCATAATACTTAAACTCTGTAGTATCTGTGGTAATCTTCTGATGAGGAATATGAGTTTTAAAACGTCTTCTTATGCGATTAGGAGCTACTGTGCCTACTTGGCCCTTAGTATGAACTGTATTTGCGGCTCTTACGTGTGAGAAGTAACTTGCAGCCCAAGCTTCTGCATTATACGCTGCACTTTTTTTCTTGTTTACAACATATCCCTGATTTCTTAGTTCGGCTAATACACGACGATAACCATAATCCTTATTAGTCACTCGTATGAAAGAATCTTTTCTTCGATTTCTTTGTCAGGGTCTCTCTATCAAGACGTTTTTGCCAATACATGTATGTGGCTTTAGGTATGCCTGTATAAGAGAGAAGGTCTTTTAGCTTAAAACTCTCCTCGGAGGCTGTTGATGACGAGCGCCGTTCTCTCATTTTTACCCTCGTCTCTAAACGCAACCTCCTCAGTTCTTTTAAAAATGCATTCTCAATTCTTAGTTTAAGGAGTTCCTCTTCTAATTCTTTTGACATGTTCAGCACTGTATCAACAACTTTTTCTTTAATTTCTTGTTTCTGATTTTTTGTTTTATTTTTGTCCAAAGTTTCTTCCGACCTTTCTTGGAGGTCTCAAAGCTTCAGGACCGGCAGAACGAAAAACGGCTAACCCATGCAACAATCATACTAGAATTCGTTATGCTTCTTGAATTGCCAGTTCCCTGATATGAAATCTCACTTGATAGATAAAACTCTACTACAGAAAGTTTCTTTTCGAAAGAATATTTTTCATGCTGTCTAGAACGAAATAATCCTTTTATCTCCCAAGGCTTGGTAATTAGCAACCCATTTTTTGTATATCGCTTTCTATTGGGGCCATAGATAGATGAAAGATATCTATAGCTGCCTTTACCATTTAGATAAGCATCAACAATCTTTTTCTTAAGCTCATAGCTGTATTTAGATAGAAAAATACCGACCTCCAATTGTTAGAATTTTAGGTCTAACTTTTGGGGGTCGGTACAATACCCAGTATGGTTTTATTTTGGATAAATTTAAATTTTTAGGAAAGCCTAGTTCTTGGGAATATATCTACTCCTTTTATTCTTTCTTCTTCACTACCTATTAATACTGAATATTTTAAGATATAAGGGTGGGACCACTCTATATCTCTTCTTTCCAAGTATATCAGGCAACTCTTAATAGTACTATGATTAAAAACATTAGAAATTGCTAAACCATCAAAAGAATAAATCTTTTATAGCCATTAGGCCTATAACCTTTATATAAAGACAAATTTTAAATTTATTACTATATAACTTTTCGAAACTTGCACAATAACTAATTTATATAAAATCACTTTTTTTAATTTTTGTCCTTGATTCTTAACACCATATCAAAAGTTTTAACCCATTAAATCCATTGATAAAAAGTGCAGAATAAAAATCGGTTGTAAACCTCATATAGTCACTAATTTTTTTAAAACAATAGGCCCTTATATTCTTGCGAAAAATTTCTCCGGATTTTTTTCTTAATAAGATGAATCAATACACAACTTTCATTTAAATAAATCTACAAATTTTGAGTGAAGTTCCTGAAGTGAATTAAACTAAACTACCATGAAAAATGAAAAGGGTAGAATTTGTGAAATTTATGACTATATATTTAGCCAAACAATAAATGCAGAAAAGGTATCATCGTATTTATCATATTTGAACATATTATTAAAAATAAGGAATTAAAAAAGCGATAAATGTAAATCAATGATAACCTTACAAATCGTACTGGGAATAAATTGGAAAACAAATGCAATAATCGTTGTTACATTTATTAAAAAGGCTTTGACATATCTCGTTTACAATAGTAGACTTGTTTTTTGAACATATTCGTTTACATCTGTAGACAACGAAGAGGAAAGGAGAGTGAGCACAATAGAATTTAATACTTATATCACAGATGCAGAATGGGAAGTTATGCGTGTAGTTTGGGCAAATGATCGCGTAACTAGTAAAAAGTCATTTCCGTATTGCAAGAAAAAATGGACTGGACACAATCCACTATCAAAACGATCTTAGGTCGATTAGTTGGAAAAAGGCGTACTAAATACAGAGCCAGAAGGTAGAAAGTTTATTTACACTGCCAATATTGAAGAGACAGAAGCTGCAAGAGATTATGCAGAAGATATTTTTAACCGTATTTGCAATAAGAAAGTCGGAAATGTAATAGGAAGCATCATTGAAGATCATGTTTTTAAAGCTTCGATGATATAGATCGACTAGAAAAATATTAGAGATGAAAAATCTTTCGCAGTAGAAGAAGTGGCTTGCAATTGTCCAGAAGGACAATGCAGAGTGTCATTTACATCATCATTAACATATAGGAGGAATAAAAATGAGTAAGAATAAACATATGTTATTAGGGTATTGGACTTACAGTCTATTAACTGCAGTTGGATATATTACATTTTTAGAACCAATGATTAGTTATTTTAAAATAAACCAGAGTGCAGTTAATATAGATATTCAAACAAGTAAAACAAAAAGTACGCTTCCTATACCACCACTATTAGAGGATAAAAATCCAGATCCTAATATTGCGGATTTTACTTTAGAACCTCAAGAAGGAGAAACTTCATTTTTACCAAATACCAAGACACGAACTATGGGTTACAACGGAAGCTTCTTAGGCCCTGTCATCAGAGTAAGTAAAGGTGAGTAAGTAAAGGTGAGCAAGTAAATATGCACGTAAATAACAAGCTCAAAGAAGCAAACTACAGTTCACTGGCATGGACTAGAGGTAGAAGGAGAAAAGGATGGGGGCCCTCATCAAGGAATTGAACCAGAACAACTTGGGGGCCTAGTTTTACAGTAAATCAACAGGCTGCAACATTGTGGTATCATCCGCACTTTGGAGGAAATACTGCTACCCAAGTTTATAAAGGTTTAGCAGGACTATTCTATGTGGATGATGAAGTATCAAAAAGCTTAAATATTCCTAAGGAATATGGAGTAAATGATATACCTTTAGTAATTCAAGATAGAAGCTTTGGCAAGGACGGCAGTTTTATTTATAATACAAATATGATGGATGGAGCAACAGGGGATACTATCATAGTTAACGGAGCTATTAAACCTAATTTAGAGGTTAATAGAGTCAAGATGAGATTTAGAATAGTTAATGGTGCTAATGCAAGTAACTTTTAATTTGAAGTTAGATAATAGAGATGGATTCTATCAAATAGCATCTGATGGTGGATTTTTTTAGAAAAACCGGTTAGCAAGAGAAATATTATGTTATCACCTGGGGAAAGAGCAGAGATAATAGTGGACTTTTCAAAGTATGAAAAGGGAACGCAGCTATCACTTATGAGTAATAAGGAAGCTCATTATGACCTTTAATGTTAAAAGGCGATGGGAAAGATGATACTGAAGTACCCTAGCACTTTAACGAATATAGAAAAGAATGTCAGAAGCACAAGCTACTAAGATAAGAAGCTTTTGAGCTTCAAGGTATGGGTCACATGGTATCAATAAACGGTAAAAGTTTGATATGAATAGAATTGATGAAACAGTGAAGCTTGGAGATACAGAGATTTGGGAAATTACAAACCCAGGGATCTATGATGCATGAAATGGGGCACCCATTCCATATTCATGGCACACAGGTTCAAATTCTATCAAGAAACGGTAATGCGCCTTCTCCAGAGGAGAGCGGATGGAAAGATACTGTATATATTGAGCCTAACGAAAAAGTAAGACTTATAGTTAAGTTTAATAAGAAGGGTACTTATATGTACCACTGTCACATTCTTGAACATGAAGAAGCAGGTATGATGGGACAAATTAAAGTAGAATAATAAATAATATTTTTATATCTTCATAATGCTCCCACAATTTAAGTGTAAGATTCTAATATAGAAAATTACGAGGAGAGGATAAGGATATGAGAATATTAAAATGTTGTTCAGTAAAAATTTAAAGAAGAATATTCAAATTCAGTCTGTATTTTACCAGTTTGATAGAGATTAACGAACGATTGTTTGAAATCCTCGTCGTAACGTTTAAAAACCCGACATAAAAATCCTTTCATTTTGTGTCTTAATAGACAGATTATAACACACAATTTTCTGTCCACTTTTTATAGTATAGTATAGCTCCAGTTTTCGACTCCTCTCAAAAATTTCAGACACATACTGCGCGGTAAGTGTCTAGAGTTTTGAGAAATAAGAAAAATACTCAATAAATTTAAGAGAACGAGAAATCGTTCTCTTTTTGTTTACTTTTACTACCCGAAAGGAAAAATATTTTATGACATCAAGCTATAAAAAAACACGTTCTAAACAAAGACAGTCAAGAAACATGGTTATTGTTTCTTTGATGAAAGATACTGGTTGGTCACCTTCCAAAGTCGAAGAGTCTCTCAAAGAGCTTTAGCAATTCAATTTAATTAAATTTCCTGAATCAGGTGGGATGATGTTAAAAAGTAGGTGAGGCAAAAATAGTATGGAAAAATATTAATTTAATAAGTGTCGATGAATATCAAACTTCAGAAAGATTCTATGCATTGCCTAAAAATACTTTTTTTGAGAGTGATCTCTACAAAGAAATGAGATTAGATGCCAAAAGTCTTCTATGCAGTATTAAAAGATAGATTAAGTTTGTCTTTTAAAAATAATTGGATTGATGAAGATGGATATGTGTTTTTAGTCTATTCCAATTCTAAACTGATGGATATTTTAAATTGTTCTAAGTCTACTCTGTTAAGAATGAAAAAGAATTAACACAATTTGGTTTAATTTATGACGTTCAACAATCAACGACCAAGACTGGGAACTTGGAAAATCGTATATATCTAGGTCAATTGAAGGATAACTTCCTTACCCAAAAATAACAAAAAGTTGAAGATTCCCATGTAGAATCTAGAGTGGTGTCAAATTTATACCAGGAGGATGTCAAAATAACACGAGGCTAGTGTCAAAATCAGCCCCTAATGATACTGAAGACAATGAGACTTATTTAAGTGAATATACTAGTTCTAGAAAGAGCTCAAAAAATTCTAATGAATTTTTCTTCGTCTACTAGAGCTGATAATATCTCATCTATTGAAAAATCCGAAAAATATATTGACCCTCAATATTATTCTCTCCTGCAGGTAATTGCTGATGAATATAACGGTAAATTTTGCCAACAAGATTTATTCACTGGTGAGTTTTAAAATTATAGTCTAACTCATAAACAAAAATGATGATAGGACAATACTCTCTGACGGCTATATAACAAGTCGAGAAATAATTAACGTTATTGAGCGAATATCCTATGACAGTGAATCCCTTTAGCGTACCTTCTTAAGTCCTTAGAAAATCTCAAGGAAGAAAGAAGACTTGAAGCTAAAATCCTTGCTCATAGAAAAGCTGAAATGGCTTTTTCCGAATAGTAGGAAATCAAATAGATGGGTACTAGGTATTGTAGCAGTTTACCTTTTTCTATATTTAGATACTCGAACTCGAGGATATTAATAAGACATGAAATTAAGACAATTAATAGTCGGTAAAATTGAATATTTAGAACAACAGAACAAAAAGATTTGATAATTTCCGTGTGTATAGGTTTTTCTATTTTTCCGCTTTTTCTCAATTCTTGATTTCCTAAATACGATAAACAATTAAATTGCTCAATAGTATTCATCATATTTAGAAAAATATAATTTTAAAAATAAGGAATTCTAAAAATCAATAAAAATAAATCAATGGTAACCTTTATAATTAGTATTGGGTAAAGATAGGAAAACAAAGGCAATAATAGCTGTTATATTTATTTAAAAAAACAAGATGCTTACATTTATTAAAAAGGCTTGACATATCTCGTTTACAATAGTAAACTTATTTTTGAACATATTTGTTTACATCTGTAGACAACTAGGAGGAAGGAGAAATGAGCACAATAGAATTTAATACTTTTATCACAGATGCAGAATGGGAGGTCATGCGTGTAGTTTGGGCAAATGATCGAGTAACTAGTAAAAAGTCATTTCCGTATTGAAAGAAAAAAATGGATTGGACACAATCCACTATCAAAAACGATCTTAGGTCGATTAGTTGAAAAAGGCGTACTAAATACAGAGCCATGAAGGTAGAAAGTTTATTTACACTGCCAATATTGAAGAGAAAGAAGCCGTAAGGGATTATGCAGAAGATATTTTTTTAACCGTATTTGCAATAAGAAAGTCGGAAATGTAATAGGAAGCATCATTGAAGATCATGTTTTAAGCTTCGATGATATAGATCGACTAGAAAAAAATATTAGAGATGAAAAAAATCTTTCGCAGTAGAAGAAGTGGATTGCAATTGTCCAGAAGGACAATGCAAATGTCATTTACATCATCATTAAGCATAAGGAGGAATTTAAAATGAATAATGACAAAAGATATTCGTCCCATAATCACCATGATTATGACGACATGGATAAGTTAAAAACACGAGCATGGAATCACAGATGAACATGGAGACCATAAGGATCAACATCAAGAACATCATGCTGGGCATGATCACAGCGGGCACAGTGGGCATGACCACAGCGGGCACAGTGGGCATGACCACCATCATCACGGTAACTTTAAGGAACTTTTCTTAAAATCATTGCCAATAGGAATCATTATTATGCTCTTATCCCCTATGCATGGATTTGAAACTACCATTCCAGTTTACTTTTTCCATATTCTGATATTGTAGTAGCTATTTTATCTACTATATTAATTATTTATGGTGGACGTCCATTCTATCAAGGTGCAGTTGACGAATTTAAACAAAAAAAACCTGGAATGATGGCACTCGTTTCTTTAGGTTTAAGTGTTTCATATTTATACAGTATTTATGCTGTGATCATTACCTACGTAACGGGTGAACACGTGATGGACTTTTTCTTTGAATTTGCTTCATTACTATTAATCATGCTATTAGGTCACTGGATTGAGATGAAAGCTATTGGAGAAGCAGGAGACGCACAAGCAGCATTGGCTAAAGTTAGTGCCGAAAAGATGCTCACGTTGTATTAGAAGACGATTCAATTGAAACACGACCAGTTGCTGACTTAAAGGTAGGTGATTTAATTCGTGTTCAAGCCGGAGAAAATGTGCCAGCAGACGGGATTATCGAGCGTGGCGAATCACGTTTAAATGAAGCTCTTCTAACTGGGGAGTCAAAAGCAGTAAAAAAAGGCCCTGGCGATAAAGTAATCGGGGGCTCAACAAATGGAGAAGGGGTACTTTATATTAAAGTGCTTGAGACAGGTGATCAATCCTTTATCTCTCAAGTACAGACTTTAATCAGCCAAGCTCAAAGTCAGCCTTCCAGGGCAGAAAAATATTGCGCAAAAAGGTTGCAGGGTGGCTCTTCTATATTGCTGTTATTGTCGCGCTAATTGCTTTTTGTAGTGTGGATGATTATTGGAGATATCCCAACGGCAGTTATATTTACTATTACTACATTAGTTATTGCTTGTCCGCACGCATTGGGTCTGGCTATTCCATTGGTAACCGCCCGTAGCACAAGCTTAGGAGCTAGCCGTGGCTTACTAGTAAAAGACCGCCAAGCCTTAGAAATAGCTCAAGATGCAGATGTGATAATTTTTAGATAAAAACGGGTACTTTAACAACTGGTGAATTTAAAGTATTAGATGTAAAAACTTCTTAATGACAAATATACAAAAGAGGAAATCATTGCCTTACTGTCAGGTATTGAAGGAGGATCTAGCCACCCAATTGCTCAATCAATTATAAGTTTCGCCGAGCAGCAAGGTATACGTCCAGCATCTTTTGATTCGATTGATGTGATTTCCGGTGCTGGAGTAGAGGGTAAAGCAGGTGGGCACCGTTACCAATTAATCAGTCAAAAAGCCTATGGACGTAATCTTGATATGGATATTCCAAAAGGAGCAACTCTTAGTGTCTTAGTAGAAAACGATGATGCCATTGGTGCTGTAGCTTTAGGGGACGAATTAAAACCAACGAGTAAAGAGTTAATTAAAGCTCTTAAAAAGAACAATATTCAACCAATTATGGCAACAGGTGATAATGAAAAAGCGGCTCAAGGCGCGGCAGAAGATTTTAGGGATTGAATATAGATCAAATCAATCTCCACAAGACAAATATGAGTTAGTTAAAACACTTAAAGATGAAGGAAAGAAAGTTATCATGGTAGGTGATGGTGTAAATGATGCTCCTTCTCTTGCCTTGGCAGATGTTGGTATAGCTATAGGTGCTGGAACTCAAGTTGCATTGGATTCAGCTGATGTCATATTGACTCAATCCGATCCAGGAGATATTGAATCATTCATTGAATTAGCACACAAAACAACTCGTAAAATGAAACAAAACCTATTTTGGGGAGCTGGTTATAACTTTATAGCTATCCCTCTAGCTGCAGGAATTTTTAGCTCCCTATTGGTATCACATTTAAGCCCTGCATTAGGAGCAATTCTAATGTCTGTGTCAACAGTCATCGTCGCCATTAATGCTATGTTTATTAAAGTTTAGATCCAAAAAAATAACGGTTAACAGATCGAATGATTGAAACTCCTTAAAAGTATCAAGATACAATAGTTTTACAGGAAAAAAGAGATGTAAGTACTGGCTCTTTTAGAAAATCGTGTTGGTAGAAGTAGACGATTTTTCTACCAACACGATTTTTTTAATTTATTATAGAACTGATTTCTTTTTAAAAATCCTAAAAGCACCTATTTTCATACACTTTTTATAACTTGTTATTCTATTTTTCTTGACAATAATACCACCGTCTCAAAGAAAGAAATTTTAGAAAACGCTAGTCAAAAGACATTCACCGTTAAAAAGCGTGTCCGAAATATCATTGATATTGCAAATAATCCGAAGATACAGCAAAAGCAAAGGATATGCATTCTGGGCAACCAAACATAATTTTACAAGTCGCTTCCGACACTGTTCTTTCCATGCATGAAAAGGGCTTTCAAAGCCTTGCTCAACTTGATAGTTTCCATTAAAAAAAGTGCAGATAAAAGACAAAAACCTTCAGGAAAAAAATCAAGAAGCTGGAAGAAAAATCGAAACGCTTTCCCTGTCTATGGAACAAGTCCATACCGTGAATAAATATCGCCAGATTTATCAGGAATACAAGAAAAAAATCCCGGTGACAAAAACTTTGCCAGAGAACATAAGTCCGAAATCTTGCTCTATGAAAATGCTTTAGAAGCCCTAAAAAGCGTACTCTAAAATGCCTAATTCCAAGCAGATTTTTTTGAGGAACTTGAAAAATGAACAGAATATCCTTATGCAAGAGTATTCTTCCGCAAAAATCTGAAATGAGTGAATTGTACCAGATGAGGAAAAAATTATGAGCAATATATGGGGAAGAGAGGGAGAGGTAGGTTATTTACCATTTACTAACTTTCCATTGATCAGAAAAAGGCTATTCTTCCGGTAAAACCGGAGCTGTACTAGCTCGGTTTTTTCAAGTTTGTTCGCAAGAAAGAACGTCAAAAAGAATAAAATCTCTTTGAAAATCTTTGAAAAACGGCTAAAAATCGAGACTTTTAGCCGTTTTTCGTGCTATAATAAACTATGGGAATTAGGCGTTGCCGCCTTAGCTAATGCTATATCAGGTAAATCTGGAATAGAAATAACAGTTGGATTAAAAATACACAGAAAAATATCTACACAAAGAAGGTTATTCTGTAAATGGCTGGAGCCCAACAAGTCTTTCTGTAAGAAGATACTAATTTTTTTAAAAAGGATGTTCATGTATGAATAGTAAATCTCAATATAAGTCTAGCAATACTTCAAATAATTGCTGGTATTCTTGGCTCTGTAGTTTTCTTTAAAAAGTATACTAAACCATGGAGAACTAACAATAACTATGACCATTCTATCATTCTTTTGGATGGTTTTTGGGTTGCTTCTTGGATTTAAAGGGCTATATAAAATTAAAAAGCGTTAAATCGAGTAGGAGAAGGGTATACCTCTCACACCACCGTGCATACGTTCGGTACACGGTGGTTTTTAGTTTTCCTTACTTTGCACGGCAAGTTTGCGATGGTATTGTCGGTTATGTGTGCAATCCTCTGGCAAGCGGATGCCTCTACATATCCTCTCTGTTCCGCAGATACTTTTTGCAGATGACCTTCTTTTATAAAGTTGTCTATCCTTAAATTTACTTTTTTGGTTGCTTTCACGCATTACACCGCCTAAAGTTCCGTCCTTCCCTCTGTGTGATGCAACCACAGTGGTACTATGACTTGACTTCTGCTGACTTCATTCTCGCCATTCGTTGTTACTACGGTTTCTTATTCTGCTTCCACCGCTGACGAGACCTCCCCAGGTAGCACATGTTTCTTTCTCTATTCATACCATTGGGCTTGCGTTCTATACATTTCAGAATACACTCCACCTTTGTTAATCAGTTCCTCATGAGTGCCTATATCATCTATAATGCCATCTTTCAACACTATAATCCGATCAGCACTCTGGCAGCGCCAAGGCGATGTGTAATTATAATAGCAGTTTTTTTCCTTCGGATATTTCTTTTGAAATTTTGATACATGAGACTTTCTTCAATCGGATCAATCGCAGATGTCGGTTCATCTAAAAACAATGATGTCATGTTCACGGAATATTCCGCGAGCAATCGCAATTCGCTGCCATTGTCCACCTGACAAATCCACACCCCCGAATTCTCTGGACAGCATGGTACTAAACCCCTGTGGGAAGGAATCACTGTTGACTAACAATTTGGCCCTTTCACAAACATGGTTTAGTCTAACAAGCTTATTGTAACAGCTATTATTGCTGCTTATGGTAATGTTTTCCTCCAGTGTTGTGAGATAGTGTTGATAATCTTGGAAAACAGCGGCACAATTTTGATATATGCACCGTGAAGCGACTTTTTCGCTGTCAAGTCCACCAATACGGACGGTTCCTCTGTCCGGAACATATAAACCAAGCATAAGTTTTGCCAGAGTCGATTTTCCGGCACCGTTTTCACCAACGATTGCTACGGTTTCACCCGGCTGGATTTTAAGACTAATTCCGCGTATTGTCTCTGTCTGCGTATTCGGGTAACTGAAATGAACGTTGTCAAGAGTGATGCCTTTCGTTTTGTCGAAACTTCCTTCTTCTTTTGCATTTTCCGGAAGATCAATGAATGAATGGTAGTTCTGAATAGATACTGCGTATTGTGTAATCTGCCCCGAGAACATTGTAACCATTTCCTCAGCAAGCGCATACATCATATTTACAGATGCGAAGACAGCGGAAAAAGCTCCTGGAGAAATCACTTTTTGAATCAAACTGTTTACCAACATTAGAAGGATACCGATATATCCACCGATAGTAAACAGTCTCAGGGCAGCATCTATCCTAATATGTTTTTTTTCGGCAGTCAAAGTTTTCTGATTGATTAGGATAACTCCATCCTGATATAGCTGCATAAAGTGGTTTACGATACCAAGAATTCGTGTTTCTTTAAAAAACTCTCGATTGCAGACGACTTGTTCATAATAATCAGTAGCTCGCCTGATGGGGGCAATCGCATCTTCCGCTCGGAAAACAACCGAAACCGTATTACTTTGGCCAAGAATGACTGGCGTAAAAATCAGCAGAACAATCAGAATCAGTATGGGTGAAATGTGCTGCAGGTACACCCCCAATAAAATGAAGTAAGGCACATAGAAGGTAAATACCATCAGAATCAGGCTGGAAGCAAAAAAACCATATTCCACGCCTTGCAAGGCCTTATTGAGCATATCAAGGAATTCCGGACGTTCGTAATCTATCGGTGAAATATGGGATGCTTTTTATATAGATACGCTTGTAGAAATGACTGAGTATCTTAGGGAAAGATGCTCGATATGGAAATTACTTAAACTGTTCGCAATCTCAAAAAATACTGTTGCCATGATAAGAAACAGAAGCGGCCGGAGTGACACGGACAACGGTGAGCCTGCAGCAAGCAGAGGAACACTGTCGAACAATTTTTCAGTACAGAGCATGACAAGAATATAACCGCCAGCATGCAAAACATCAAACAGGCAATAAAGCGTAGTCATTCCGGGGCTGATTCTGAACATATCGAATATCATTCTGCGAAAAACCAGATGCTTTTTCTTCATTGATACCAACTCCTTTGACTATCATACATTTCCTTGTACAGTCCGTCATATTGCATCAGCGTAGCGTGGGATCCCTGCTGGACAATATGCCCATCATCAAGAACCAGAATATAATCCGCTGTTTTTGTGGCACCAAGGCGATGTGAGATTAGCAATGTAGTTTTTTGCCGGCTAATATATTCAAAATCCCCATATATCTTTGATTCACTCATTGGATCCAGTGCTGCTGTCGGTTCATCTAAAAATATACATGGGTGCAGGGGACAACATAACACGCGCAATGGCATGCCGCTGCCACTGGCCGCCGGAAAAATCCACACCTTTTTCGTCAAGTTTTCCTAGGTGGGTATTCATCTTATCGGGAAGTGTTCGTATATTATCTGTCATGTTCAGCTCATCAAGAATTTTTTCTATATTCCGATCTGTATCCGGATTGCCAAAGTTTCTGATATCTCCAATGGCAATGTTATCCCGAAGAGAAATGTGATAACGGGAAAAATCCTGAAATAGGACAGCAAAAAAACTCTTCAGTTCAGAAGCCGCATAGTTCTTTATCGATTTGTTGTTTATCAGGATTTCTCCTTCATAATCTGTATAAAGACCAGTTAACAACTTGGTGAGGGTGGTTTTTCCGGCCCCATTTCTGCCAACAACCGCATAATGTCTTCCCGGCTCCATTTTCAGGCACAAGTCACGAAGCACCTCTTTTTCTGTGTTTGGATAGCGGAATGTAACGTGACGAAACTCAATAGATTGTAACGGAACAGGCGGAGCGGGTTCAGATGTAGCGCCCTCTGTTTCGGGAAGAGATGCGAAATGCGTGATATCTTTGAAGAACTCTCTCTGTGTGGCAAATTCCTTAATGCGGTCTGAAAATTCCCAGGACATAATGGATATGATACCAATAGAGGCCTGTGTTAATGCAATAAACATGCCTACTGACACCTTCCCCTTTGCAACCGCCAATATCAAAATGAGGTCAACCATAAACATGGCTAAAGACATAGTCAGATTCACAGCCTTCATACGAAGCATAGTATTGATTGTTACCTTCCGCTGAAGGTAGTTTACTTTTTCAAATAATTTATTCCATTGCAGAATTAACCTCTCCTGATAATGGAACAAGCTGCGCTCCCTTGCAGAATCACGATTTGTCATGATGTCGCTAAGGTATTCATATCGAATCTCGTATTTTCCGGTTTCTCTTTCGGCTTCGTACTGCTTTTGTCCTCCCTTGATTCCCAGAATCATAATAGGCACAGACAAGATAACGACAATAAACGCGGCCCACCAAGCACTGAACATCAGTGCACCAAGAAAACCAAGAATTTGAACTCCCATTCCAATCAGTTCAACACCGTTTTGAAACCCTATAGTCATTCTGTCTTCGAGCTTGTTATTAATCCGCTGAAACAGCTCCCATATTTCCTCGTTTTCAATACTCTCGTAGGTCAGTCTGGCACATTTTTGAATGATCGCTGTATGAAATTGAGCCCGAATCCCATTTTGGACATGTTTCATACACAAAGCGGCTAGGACTTTACAGATTCGGGCATATACAATAATTCCGCTTAGCATAAGAATAGGAAGGAGCAATTCCTCACGAGAACTTCTTCCTGACAGATATGACAAAGCCTTTTCAATAAACAGAGCATTCACTGCAATCTGTATTGTAGGTGTAATATATTCAAGAAGTCTAATAAGCGAATACAAGACAGTACTGAGTTCACTGCTTTTTGTATGGAATCAGAATATTGTCCCATGATGTGTATTGTTTCTTGGAAAGAATCATATTGGTTCTTCATTCTCCTTGTCTTTACCGAATCGATTTTTCAGAACTTACATACGCGCTGCAACTTTAGTATGCCTAGGTTAGTACTTTACTCCTTATGTTCCTGTATATCTCTTTTTCTGTTCTAGTAATACAATATGAATACAATTCACAATTTTTTTATCACAAGATTCCTGACAGTGCATTGTCGGAAGCGCTTCAAATGGATTGCCCCTGAAATCTTCAAAAACCATTTGCACAAGATTTTCATCGAAAAAAATTTCTCAGATAATTATAGATAGTAGCATCATCTGAATTTTGATTTTTCAAGTGAAGCATCAATTCATAGCAGAGTAATAGCAACTGTTTTTCATCTTCTTTATCCAGTGCTTGGCAATATGTATGCATCCATTTTTCTGCCTGAATTATATCTTTTTTTGAATAAATACAGCATACAAATAAAGAGCGAAACAGAAACCATTGTATATGGATGCTCATCACCAGAGAGTCGAATATTTCTCAAGAAAAAGCTCAGCGGAGTTTCTGGCGAAATATGCTTTTCTATCAATACTTTTTAGTATTGAATCAACATCCTTTACTGTTAGGCAAGTTGCTTTTTCCTCAATAATGATACAGCTCTTTTCGAATTCAATAGCATTTTGAATGATAGTGCTATCTGTTACCGGCAGTAATTCACTTAATCCCGGAATAATAATATGGTACGCAGGCAAAGCTGTTTTTGTCGAGTTATAAATATACACATCATACCCTCATTTGATTGACCAAGCTAAGTAGAGAATCGAGCATTTCATCATTATTCTCGAAATGAATAAAAGGATAATTGTTTTTCCGTATGTCGGCTTACCAGCAAAATCTATATTATTTAATTATCCTTCTGTAATTTTTTTCAAATCTTTCCCTAGGCATTTCATATAATACTGATGATTGTAATTCTCCGTTTTGATCTTCCCAAGCATCTTTTTCAACCTTAACTCTTATTGCATGTACTTTATCTTCATATACTTTTTGAGCTCTTTTTATTATTTAGATTAGTATCCCAGATAATTTTTTTCTATATTAACTGCGTCATTTATTTTCTTATCATTAAATATAAATTCAAAGGTTTTTATTTATTATTTTTTTGTCCCTGTAGCCTTTATTTTGAAAAATTTTTCATCGCATAATTTCCAGCCAACTTCTGCAAAAGCCATCTCCGATTCCATAACTCATTTCCCCAATTGGAATATTACCAATTTCTATAATACAAAGTTTACTTAATTTTCCTTCATAAGATTTAATTTGTTTTTTTCTACTTCTTTAATGTTCGTCCCTAATCCCCTTTGGAAATCCAGCATGAGCCATTACTTTCCCATCATTCCACCAATTAGTTAATATATTAGCATCAGAAATTTCAGCTTCTCTTATCTTAATATTCTCAAATTTAATATTCATTTTTCTTCACCTCAGCAAATTCAAATTTATAGCTCTGACGTCTACATGACTTCTATGATATAAACATATAATTTATTTCTCGACACGATACACCATGTCGCCACTATTCCAAAATGTACATAATTGCAGACACTGGAGCCTTTCCATTTTCCCAAAGCCATCCTGTATATGTGGTTGTGTTGCCAAAATATCCTTCAGTAATTATTTCAAAAATCCAAGCCTGAATATTCATCCATAAACTGTTGTAAGCAAATAGACTTTCCATTGAAACGTCCTTCACCTAAGGTTTTATTAAATATCAGAACATTGCATAGGTCCACATCACAATCTTTTAAAGCATATTTCACCCGGATATGCTTTTTCTTCATCATCCACAAATTGGAATATTTTATGTACTTTTAATGTCAAAGTATTATTGTGATATTTTATCTTATTCACCCTGCTGTCATGAAGGCTGAAAAGTATGTTGCTGTTTCTATCATGTATACAATCCATATTATTCCTCATAAGATCAAATCGACAAAATAGTTATAACAAATCAGAGTTGCTATTCCTCTCTATTCCCCAAATGTATTTTATGTGGAGCACACCACCCGCATATACAATCTAACAGATCTGCAATCCACTCTTTAGACAAGCCATCCTCTAAACTGTTGTGATACTTAAAAAGCAGGTTGTATGTATGCTCTTGTTCGATACCTAAATCCTTTATTTTACTCAAAATATCATATCCCTGCTCGTGACAGGCATAATAATTCTCCTCTGTAATATTAGTAGAAAGTTGCTTTATTTGATTAAATAATTTATCAGATAAACTCATTATTTTCACCTTAAAAATCTAGTTGTCTAACTACTTTTTTAACTAATCCAAAATAGATAAATACATATCTATTCTTTGATTCAAATATTAGTTGCGACTTTTTGTATAAGTGCTGTAAATGAACCTAATAGCACTAAGAACGATAATATTCCTAAAATCATTCCACTAACACTGATTATGAATTTTAGAAAGAAATTAGTATTGATAGAAGTAATATTATTGGAAATAAAATTATCTTTAATATCCACCTCATATAATACATCTCCTTTCTCTTAAATCATTTTTAAAAATGCCTTAAAAGCATCCATGATAGCTTCCTCTTTTTCCGGTGTGCATTGTGGAATAATTTGTTTCTCTTTTTCGATTTATTATAATGCTCCCTCAGTACAATTCCACACTTCTTTTAATCTGTGCAATATAGAGTGTCGAAACCTTTAAATCAAATTTTTCTAATATATATTTCTTAATTTGTGCATAAGACGCTTTACTTTCAGCACTTGTCAGATCAAGCTCATCCAGCTTGATTTCAACATCAATATGTTTATCGACATCTAGTTTGGACAATAACGCTACTGTCTCCACATGTCCTGTCCTTGGGAAGTTATCAATGCCCCACCCACTTCTCCAGCACATATCCACCTTCTCTTAGGTACTTCATATCTCTCGCCAGACTTCCCGGGTCACAGCTCACATAGACAATGCGCTTGGGGCTGAGTTCTAAAACATGCGGAAAGGCAGGCTTCATCACAGCCTTTTCTAGGGAGGATCCAAGGAGACCACGTCTACCATATCTCCGATTCCATAGTCTGCCCTTTTCGCACTCAGCTCCTCTTCTGTTCTTCCACCCATTTGGGAAGGACTCTTCTGCCGCTCCCACGAAAGAAACTCGCGTTTTGAAGTCCGTTCTTTTTCCGCATTTTTCTTGGCATTCTCAATGGCTTCCGGAACGATTTCCAGTCCGTAAACCTGCTTTGCCTTTTTGTGCGAGAAAGAGGAAATGGTACCGATTCCGCAGTAACAATCCCAAACCGTTTCTTCTCCTGTTAATGCCTGCATACTCCAAAGCTTTCCCATAGATTTTTCTCGGTCTGCATGGGATTCACCTGATAAAAGGAGGGCGCGGAAATAGAGAAGCTCAGCTCCCCGATTTTATCCTCTATGCTGTCTTTTCCGTAAAGGCAAAGGGTTTCTCTTCCTAAAATGGCATTGCCGCTACCTTCATTAATATTCTACGCAAAGATCCACGACAATCTTTTTCTTGAACTTTTTACTTTTAACCCTGCACATGTCCACCATCTTCACTTTGTGTGTCCACTCCACAGTGCAGCTCTCACTCTACTTTGTACATCCACACCGCAATGCTCCATCTGCTTCACTTTCTGCATCCATCTCCCTAGGAATACCTACGCTCCTCTTTGTAAATCGCCTTCCTCAGCACTGAGCGAAGTACCCCTGCAGACTCCTCCCATAGCTCTTTTCCATGGGGCAGGCTCTTTCCGTTTAGCACTAAGGCAAAGCAGGATTTCCCCATGTAGAAAAGCCCTTTCTAGGAAAAAATATGCCGAAGCAGGCCTTTTCCTGTTTCTTCCTCATAGCCGGAAATTTGATATTCCCTTGCCCAGTCTTTAATGCACCTTTAAAATCAAAGGATTCTCCGCACTGTTAATCAGGCAGTCCTCGGTTTCGATGATGCGGTGGCTATGAAAGCCGTAGAAGCCCATCTTTAAGCCCAAAAGCTCTTTCTCTCACTACGGACATGGAATTTATATGTCCTTCTCTTTTCCCATCCTCAATGCAATTTTTGCCGTTTTCTCTTTTCCTATCAAGAATAGAATTTTCTCCCTATCTGCTCTGTTTCAACATGCAATTCTTTTCCCATTCTGCACCGGATACTGTGCCTTTATTCCGATAGCGCTCAGTCTTTCCCCGAGGATTCCCTCTCCTCTCTTACGCACTTCCTCTTCCGGAATGCCTGCAATCCGAATAAGGCTTTGGACGATTCTATCTTCCTTCCATGCAAGCTCTTTTTCATAGGATAAATGTTGCAACTGACAGCCTCCGCATTTTTCCCGCAACAGGGCAAAGGGGATGTAATGCGATACGGGGAAGGCTTTAGTAGCTTTTCCACCTTGGCATAGACATAATTTTTCTTCACCTTTAGGACTCTTGCCTCTACCGTATCTCCCATCACACTGTCCTTCACGAAAAACCAAAGCCGTCGCTTTTTCCGACGCCCTGGCCTTCTTCCGTTAAGTCCATAATTTCTAAAAATGATGAAAGCTCATTCTTTTTATAGCTTTTCGTTTTTTGCACTCTGTTCCTTCGACTGCAAGCTTTCTTCCTGATTGCTTTCCTGCTTGCTTTCCTGCTTGCTTTCTTGATTACTCTCTTTTCCTATTTTTCTGCATAGAGCATCTTCAACCTTACTGCTTTAAAGAGCAAACTCTTCGCCCTTCAGCCTATTCAAACCTTCTGACTCTACAGCTCTCCCTCTTTCTCTGTGACTTCTCCTCCCTGTAGCACTCTGCCCCTACCACCGCAAAAACAAACTCACAAGGCTCAAAAAGGGGAGCGCCCCTTGCTTCAAGATGATCGTCTTATCCGAGCTGAGTCCTCCATACACCGCAACTAAAAACATGATGCTCAAAATCACAACGGAAAGCTCCATGTTTCCGCCTGCCCAGCCTGTAAGTCCCTGTAAAGAAGGGCTATTCCCAGTAAACCGTTATAAATTCCTGATTTTTAAAGAGTGTATTCAGTTTTTCCTCTCAAGTCCCTCACGCTCATCTTAAATACGCGGGCGGTGCTTTCGCTATCCGTCATAAAGCTTTCAGTAGCATGATATACAAAAGAGTACCGCACTGCCGCTCATAAGCATCTTATTTACGATACTGAATTCCATCTTATTTTTCTCCCTTTTTCTGCATATGTTTTCCTCGATCGAGTCTGGCATAAAACATATTGCCGTATTGATAGCGATAACCGCCATTTTCCTTCAATAGCAATCTTGTTCCGATAAGGGACGGTCTTTCCGCCAGACAAGTCCTTTCGCAAAGCTCTCCGCAAGACTGTCCTGATATATGCCCGCCATGCTCTTTTTACATAGTAGAGAAAACCGATTCCATAGTTATAGGCCTGCCAAATCGACTTTTTCATCCAGAGAAAGCTCTCTGCCTTCAGTTTTAACTCCTTTATAATATCTTAATCCCTGTTCAATGGACTCTTCCGTATCTAAAGGTATTTTACAGGGCAGTCCCTTGGATTCGCTGGACTGCATAACATCCTTTAGCCTTCCTCCGGACTCCACATTCATAATCGCGTACAGAACTTCCAGATCCGCGCTTAGGCCTTTTCTTTAGCCACCCGCTCAGCATTTTCCCTATGCATCGAGTACGCTTTTCGGATAATGCCAGTGATATGCCGTGCTTTTCCGGTATAGCAAAGCAAAAGTGTAAAACTAAAGAAGATAAGTGCTACAACAAAAGCAGATCGAAAGAATTTATCCTTCTCCGAACTTTTCCTACTGCGGTCCTATGATTCTTTGCCACCAGTTCCCCTTGCTGCTCTTTCTCTTCCTTTTCATTCTCTCCCTTTTTCAGCTCCGACTTTCTTTATCCGGGCAGGGGTTTTGCGTTGGCTACACGATCTTCCTCTTCTTCAATGAAGGAAAATAAAGCAATCCCGTAGCCCTTTAAGGGATAAGCAATGTGGTAATCTCTTCCGTCACACTCTCCCTTTACATACCGGAAAATACTTATCCTCCTTCAAGCCTTCCTCTGTGAAGGAGCTTCGCCTTCTTCGTTTTCGGAAGTCAACCCAATAATTTATCCCTATCTACCCCGGTCATATTCACTACAAAGAGAAGGCTTTCCTTGCTGTAGCTTTTCCACTTGGTCAGATGCACCCTTCTCTGTCTCCTGTTCCTTTTCCGCCTTTCTTCATCTTTCCCCCATGTGGTTTTGCAATTTCGGATAAAGCTATAAATCGAGCAGAGCTGTCATCCGCATTGACCGAGAAAATCCCTCATACTCGTAGTCCGCCTCGTAGAAAGCAGGATACTCTGATAAAGATGACGGTAAATCGCGCAGGAAATTATGGAGGAACGATTCTCCTCCTGCTCTAAAGATGCCAGTCATATAGAACGTGCTTCACTCCACTCACTGTACTGCGAAGTCCTGCCCACTGAAAAAGCAGTTTCTTTCGGCAGCTGAGCCAACATGAAGAAATAGCCTGCCTTTAAGTTTTTGAAGCGTTCCTCATCCGTTCCCGGCATCTTTTCAATCATGGAGCGCTTTCAAGATGCACTACCTCATCATGAGAAAGCACCAAGATGAACTTCTCCGAGTAAGCATAGCTCTGCGCGAAGGTCATTTTGTTATGATGAGTAACAACGATGAGCGGATTCTCCTCCATATAACTTTAGGAAATCGTGCATCCAGCCCATATTCCACGCTGAAATGGAAGCCAGACCTCCATCCTCCGGAGCCTTCGTGATATCCGGCCGAGCGGTTGATTCTTCCGCAATAATAATCGCGCCGTCTTCTCTCTTTTCGAGATAGAGGAATTCAGATGCTTAAAGAACTCAATCGCCTCCAGATTTCCGTTTCCGCCGACGATTCGGAGACCACTGTCCGTCTTTTCTGCCGATAATCCAAGTAAAGCATAGATGCCACGGCATCGACTCTGAATCCGTCAATATGATACATATCGTACCAGTGGAGTGCATTTCCTATCAGAAAGTTCTCCACCTCCAGTCTTTCCATAATTAAAAATCTTCGTTCCCCAGTCCGGATGCTCTCCGAGACGAGAATCCGGGATACTCATGGCAGGCTTCGCCGTCGAAATCAGCAAGGCCATGGGCATCCTTTTGGAAAAATGTGCCGGGCACCCAGTCCAAAAATCACACCGATTCCGGCATTGTGCGGGATATCCACCATTTCATAAAGTCGCTTTGGACTGCCGTGGCGCGAGGTCGGTGCTAGTAGCCCGTAACCTGATAGCCCGGGCCGTCAAAGGGGTGCTCCGCAGTGCCCATGAGCTCCACATGGGTGTGCCCATGTAGTTGCAGTATTCGCAAGATCTCTCCCCGCCTTCTGATAGCTGATAAAGCCGTTTCTTTCTGGATTTCCCTCGCGCTTCCAAGAGCCCGATGATGCACTTCATAGATATGCCATGGGACTTTCTTCCCAGTTTGTCTTCTTTCCGACTCTTCATCCATTCCTTATCGGTCCGGAGGAGTTTTCTATATTTGCTGTAACGGAGGCATTTCAGGGACGAACTCACTGGAAAAGGCATAGGGGTCTGCCTTATAAATCCACTCGTCCTTTTGTGTCACTAGCATACTTATAGAGCTCATTTTCTCCCATCTCAGGAATAAAGCACTCAAAAGACACCGAGAGTCCGCCACATTAATCATGGCATTTCCTTCCGGATTCCAGCCATTTCTGTCACATACCACGGAAACTGCCTTTGCATGGGGTGCCCAAACCGCAAAAGTGAACTCCTTTTTCCTTCATAAGTGCAGGGGTGTGCTCCCATTTTCTCATAAATCTGATAATGTCTTCCAACTCCGAAAAGATAGCGATCCAATTCCGAAAAAAATCTATCATAATCCTCCCCCTATGCATTTGTAGCTCTTGTTTTCCTCTTTTATCTCTTATATTACTACTCTTCTTTTTCTCTTTCTCTCTTATAGATACCTGTTATTTCCGCTTTTCCTGTCCTATAATACTAGTTCTGTCTTATTTCATAGTTCTGCCTTATTTTCACCTTAATCATTCTTCCGCTGTGTGCGGCGCAGAGACCTTTTGGTTTGCCCGTACTCGTCCATTTCCACTTCTTCCTGCTTTGATCAGATCAAAAGGCAAGCGTTGCGGGAATCGGCAATTTCAGCCGAATATATTGTCCATCAGTCGTTGTTTAGAGCACCAGCACTCCGCTGTTTCGTCACGTTCGGATAAAAGGCATAGAGGCGATGAGTCCAAGTAAAGCTCGCCTATAAGCACCTATCTAGCAATTCCGAGTTCTTCCAGAATCTCCGACAGCTTCGCAAGATAATTCGTAAAAGCATCCGGCTTATGATCCTCCGGGATAAAAGGATTGAAAAGCAGTGCTTCTTCCTTTCTTTCCCGTTTTTCCGGGTAAGGCATACTCTCCGCCATAGTATGAGGCCTTTCCCGGCAGGTAAGAGCGCCATATATATTCCGTACAAAGTTCGCTCTGTCAGCATCAAAACCGAACTGAGTTCTGTCCGTTCGGGGACTCCTAAAAAGCTGTTCATTTGCAAAAGAACCTCATGATTCTTTTCCCCATCGTATATGCCAGATCGTAAAAATCGTTAAAGGCCTTTATCAAAGCTCTGATAAAAATCATAGTGGCAAAGAGACTGGAGCGTTTCCGAATTCACATACCGTGCGGTTCCCCCTTCCGTAAGTCTCCCAAAGGAAGAATTCCGGTTTCATTTGTCCTGTAAAAGTAACGTAGGGATTTTTGAAAATGGATGTCGGGCTCGTACAATTGGCAATCCGGATGCCGTCAATATCAAAACGCTGAATCCATGCCTTTATTTGGTCAATAATATAGATTCGAGGTCTTCATCATCAAAATTAAGAGCAGGGTACTGCTCCTTTCTCTTCCGAAGCATAGGAAAATCCATCGTGAGGAGGATCTCCTTGCAAAATCCACATTCTTATACCATGTTTTATAGAGTTTGTCTCCCTTTTTCGAGGATATCCCGGAAGATAAAAATTCCCTGCAACTAAATACCACGCTTCATCAAAAAGTACTGAGTTCCCATACTATGTGCCCGATTGATATAGCGGCAGAGCTCCTCCTCGGTTCCCAGTTTCGGATTCATTTCACTAAAGCTCTTCATTCCGTAATGCAAAAGGATCTCCGGAAAAAGAGGACCAAAGTTGCGCATCCACACCCAAAACCTTGAGGATACGATAAATATCCTTCAAGCGAGATAAAGGGGCTTTCTCCGTCTCCTCTTCCCCGAACATTCCTCCGGGGAGAATATGGTAAAATATCGCGCCATCGTGCAAGACCATCTGCTCGCTCCTCTATACTATCTCAATATTTCTTTTTACTGATACGATATCTTCTTAAACTTTTATTCTTTCACTTCCAACCGTTTCACAAACTCTCAATCCTCTCCATGGCAATCTTTAAGTTCTCCGAGTAGGCATAGGAAATACGGATAAATCCCTCTCCAGGGAATCTCAAAAGCTGTTCCGGGAACTACCACCAACCTTTTCTTCCTTCAGTAATCTCTCTGCGAAATTCACTACTGGAAAGGCCAAATTTCTTTATGGAAGGAAAAGACATAGAAAGCTCAACCGGTTCAAAACAGTCCAAAGCCCCATTTTCTAAAATGGTATAAAAAGGAAGCGCCGCCTTTCATCATGGGCTTCACGCATTCTTTCTACATCTGCGTCTCCGTTTCGTAAAGGCCTCTATCGCTGGAATACTGAGAGGTTGTCGGTGCGCACATAATCGCAAACTGATGGAGCTTCAGCATCTGCTTTAAGATCCGCTCGTCCGCGCAGGCATGCCCGAGTCTCCAACCGGTCATTGCATAAGCCTTGAAAAAGCCGTTAATATAGACTGTTCTTTCCCGCATGCCGGAAACTCAATAATCAGTGATGCTTTCCTTTGTAGCTTAAGGCGGCGTAAATCTCATCCGTTAAAAACATAAGTTATGCTTTTAAAATAAGAGGGCACTATCGCCTCCAAATCCTCTTTTCATGATGCTTCCCGTTGGATTGTTCGGAAAGGAAGCACTAAGAAATCTAGATTTTTCCGTAATCGCTTCTTCAGCTTTTCCGGTGTTAAAGCGAAACTCGTCCTTTTCTTCGAGAGGAATCGGCACAGAGTACACCATAGGCCATCTTTGCGCAAGGAAGATAGGAAACATAACAAGGCTCCGGAATTAAAACCTCGTCTCCCGGGGTCAGGATCACACGCATGGCAGGTCAATCGCCTCCGATCCGCCCACAGTAATCATCACTTCATCCTTCGGACTGTAGGAAATGCCATGCACACTCTCTATCTTACGGCTGATTTCCTCACGAGCTCAAGGTCAGCATTCGAGGAATAAAGGTTCTGCCCTTTTCCAAAGAATGAATACCCTCTTCCGAATATGCCAAGGGTATCAAAGTCCGGCTCACCGACACCAAGGGAGATTGCATCCTTCATTTCCGAAACCAGATCAAAAACTTTCTTATTCCGCTCGGCAATCAGAAAGAACCTCCGGTTTAAGTCTTTCATCATGGGGATACCTGCATTTCTTTCATCGGATTTAGCGACATTGAGCCTTGTTCCGTGATCCTTATAGCGCTTCAAGACAAAGTGCGTTGCCGTGGAAAGCACCGCCTCCATCGGTCCTAATTTCATGGACACAAAATTCGCCACTTCTTTCGTGGTTCTACCCTTAATCATCACCGTAAAGTCATAGCCCCCACTCATAAGATAGAGTGCATCACTTCTTCATACTGGTAAATACGCTCAGCAATATTGTCAGCCATTCCCCTTTTGCGGAGTAACCTTAACTTCAATGAGCGCGTCCACCGTTCATCTTTCGTATTATCCCAATTAATGAGGTGTGATATACAGATTATCCCTTCCTTCTCCATAGCCTCTACTTCTCTTGCCACACTCTCCTTATCTTCTCCCAAAAAGAGCTGCAAGGTCCTCCATACTAAGCTTTTGCATTCTTCTCTATAATACTTAATATTTTTCTCTCTCTATCACTTCCTATTCTTCCGTCACTTTTCTTTTATTATACCCATTAAGAGATAAAGCCTTTCTCTTCGGGAATCAATAGTCTCTAAATAGTTTCTCCGTCCTATAAAATTCTGTATTTCCCAAAACATGGAACTCTTATTCCATCTATTTTGCCAATATACCAATCGCTGTCAAGCCCGCGGAATAAAAAGATAAAAAGCCGAATGTAAAAAGATAGGAAGTCGAACGACTCCCTATCAAGCATCTTTATTTCTTCTTTTGTGAAAATCTCCTCCAGACTGTCGGTCTCCTGCTTGTAAAGATAAGACTCTCCGTACTCATCCTTCCGAATCCGCTTTTTCTTCATGAAAGCGCTCGATACAGCTCGCCTCTATTCCCTTTTTCTCTTGCAAGACCTGCAAAATCCTCTCCCCTTTCAAGGCGAAGAAGGAAGGCGCCCTTCGAGTGAAGTGCATAAGGGAAAGCTGAAAAATGCTCGCAAAGCTCGATGGTACTTTGCGAAAGAAGAAATCTTACTGTGGGAGAAAGTCCTCCCCTCAATCTCTCCTAAGCCGGCAGAATTCCTCCCTTTCCCAAGAGGTAAAACTTCGCTTAGAAAAACCACTTACAAAACCGGGAAACAAATCCTCTATCTTTCCTCTTTTTAATTTCTCCTGCATTTTCCTTTGCCCGGATATCCTTCTCATAAAGAGGATAAGCTTCTCCGTTTCTCTCCTTATCTGTAAAAAGATAGATATTTTCCGCGGAAAAAAAGCGTTTTCTCCTTCCAAAAAGGCGGGGAGCAGAGTCCTCTATTCGCTGTCTCTCTTCTTTTTGGTAACGTGCGAGAAGGAAGTGTATTTCCTTTTTCCCATAAAAAGCTACCCGAGATGCCCGGGTAGCCCAGTAAAAGCTCAGATCCTCTATCTTTTTCTCAGATTCTTCTTTATTCATCCTTTATTCCGCTTTTTGACTTTTTCTATGATTAATAGTTCTTTTCGTTTTGATTCCGCAAGCTATCTACGGTTTTCCGCCTACTATCGTATGCCGTTTCCCTTATTAATACTGTTTTATGCATTGTTTTACATTACTGACACTGTGTTTTTACTACACAGTTTACATTCTACTGAGAAGCGGTGTCAAAACCATTCCCAAAACCATGAGAGCTGCTAACACAGAACAATCACAGCGGTAATCGACTTTTTGTTTTTGGACTAAGCATAAATACTCCTTTCCCTTAAAGCATTTCCGATATGAGCTATAAGAATAACATGCTTTTCAGACTTTATAAATAGGTCTTCTTATAAAATTCCAGTCTTCCCAGGCTCTTGCCAGTGCAACCTGCGATTTCTTATATTCCATATAGCTTTGTTTCTGTCAAAGCTCCTCTTCGACTCTCTCCTTCCTTCCTCAGCTCTTCGAATATCCATCTCTTCCTTTGTCTCAAAAGTGTCTACAAAAAGTGTCAGACAGTTGTTGACAAATTAGCAAAATGCCCTTCCCGACCTCAACATGTGCCCAAGAGCCGTCCGGCTTCTGGGCATCCAGTACACCAATTTTTCCACCACCAACGACGATGAGGGGCATGGTGCACGCCATAAAAGCCAATCTGTCCATCCAATGTTCGAACATTCAGATACCGAAGTTTATCATCATGGCGGAGACCTTGTTCGTTGCGATAACCTTTGCACTGAACAGGCCTTCATTTCCTCGCATCATAAGAGGAACTCCTTTAGCTCTTTCAGCTTTCCGCCTTCTTCTTCACATCATCAAGATTTCCGACATTGAAAGCAAGCTCCGGAACCTGATCCATTTCTCCGTCAATAATGGCCTTAAAGCCGGCAATCGTTTCTTTTGAGGACACTGCGACCGAGCAACACCGGTAAACTGCTCTCCACGAAAGAAGGGCTGAGAAAGGAAGTTACGTATCTTTCGTGCGCGGTACACAAGAGCTTATCTTCCTCGGAAAGCTCTTCCATGCCGAGAATCGCGATAATATCCTGTAATTCCTTGTATTTCTGTAAAATCTGCAGCACGCCTGTGCTGTCTCCTAATGCTCTTTCCCACGATATCTTCTTCAAAATACGGAAGAAGACTCCAGAAGGATCCACCGCCGGATAAATACCTGCTCCACAATCTTACGGGAAAGCACGGTTGTTGCATCGCAAAGGTGCGCGAAAGGTTGTCGCCGGTGCCGGGTCGGTAAGGTCATCGCAGGTACATAAACCGCCTGTACGGAGGTTACGGGAACCGGACTTCGTGGACGCAATGCGCTCCTGCAGCTGTCCCATTTCGGAGGCAAGTCGTTGATAACCTACGGCGAAGGCATTCTTCCAGTAGGATGAAACTTCTGAACCCGCCTGCACAAAACGGAAGATATTATCGATAAAGAGCACGTCCTTATGCTGCACATCTCGGAAATACTCCGCCATGTAAGCCCCGTCTCCGCCACTCTCATTCTGGCACCGGGCGACTCGTTCATCTGCCCGAAGACAAGCGCCGTGTTCTTGATAACACCGGACTCCGTCATCTCGTTATGAGGTCATTTCCCTCACGAACGCTCTCCCTACACCGGTAAAAATGGAATATCCGCCATGCTCTGTTGCGACATTTCGAATCAATTCCTGAATCAGGGATCGTCTTTCCCCACCAGCACCCCCGAAGAGGCCGACCTTTCCGCCCTTCGCGTCAGGGGCGATCAGGTCAATGACCTTGATTCCGGTTTCCAAGACCTCCTGCACCGGGCTTTGCTCGGTAAAGGCGACGAGTTTCTGTAATTTCCCCATCTTTCCTCTGTCGTAATCAGGTCTTTTCTGTCAATGGTCTCTCTCAATACATTAAAGAGTCTTCCGAGAGTTTCCTCTCCTACCGGAACAGCAATTCCTCTTCCGTGGACTGCACTTCCATATCTCTTTCCAAGCCCTCACTGGGGGATAACATGATACAGCGAGACCGTATTGTCTCCCAGAATGGTCTGCCACTTCCATGGTCGACTTTACCCCGTGGTTGTCCACCGTGAGAGCCGTCTTAATGGTAGGAAGCGGATTTTCCATAAATTCCACATCCACAACAGGACCCATAACCTGTACGATTTTTCCTGTTTGCATCTACCCTTCTCCTCTCTTCCTATTTTTCTTCGCCTTTTGCAGCCTTTGCGCCTTAGCTCCGGCAGCAATTTCCGTGATTTCCTGTGTAATCTGTGCCTGCACGCACACGATTCGTACTGAATGCAAAACTTTTGCTTCAGTTCATTTCCGTTTCGATTCGCCGAATCCATCGCGGTCATTCTGGCATGTTGCTCTGCAGCAAAAACGACTCTACGAGACACTGTAGATATAGCCGTTTAAGTGGTCCGGAATAACATTTTTCCATCAAGGCATCCGGACTCGGGAAAATGTTAAAAGCTTCGTAATTCGCCGTTATCGGCACTTTTTCACAAAAGACGGGGTGCAACTTATCTAAAGGTGAAAAGCTGCTCCTCAAAGCTTTTCCATCTCAAAGAGCTCTTCATTCTGGTATAAGCAATATGGAGCTCATCAATTTCTCTATTCTGAAAAGCTCCAGCATCTTTCTGGTAGTGACTCTCAGCTCTATGGGTGTCGGATTCTGCGCCGTGTGGCGAAGGTTTCATCAATCGGAATCCGCCTTGTATGAAAATAACTTCGCCCATCTCACCGACTCTGAAAAAGTCGGCTGTTTTTATATACTTTAAAGGCTCCTCCGTCTCTTTAATAACATTGTGATTATAGGCGCCAGCAGAGTCCTTATCCGCCTTAACACAGATGATGGCAACCTTACCTTCTCCTCGACTGTCCTCTCTTGAGTCCAGAAAGGGATGGTTTATAGTCTTCGAGCCGTCGCATAACACGCGCAATCATCGACTGCAGAGTATAGAAATAAGGCTCCGTCTGAGCCAGCTCCGCCTTCGCCTTAGCATCTTCGTGCTGGATATCAGATACATTGCATTGAATCTTCATCGTATTATCAATGCCGATCGATCTCTTAGTTCTCTTGTTGTGGGCAAAATATGCCTCCTTTATGATTGTTCTTCCGCTTCTTTCTTCCGGAAGTCATGGTAAGCGGAAATAATCTGCTCTACAAGGTCGATCCATAAGCAGTCCGAAATCTCGATATTGCGTGTTAGCATCCAGCTCCTTTCTCTTCAAAAGTGATTGAAGAACTCGCTCTATGCTCTTGACCTCTTTCTACTCACATCCAGAGATTCCTTATGAAACGAGACAAAGAGTTACCACCTGCTCACCACTAAGGAAAGCGGCCTTCCCAGAGAGCTGCTTTAAAGAGCTCCATAAGAGTCGCACCCTGCGTAAGCTGCGTCTGCGTGCTCTCGTCGAGGTCGGAGGAGAGCTGGGTAGACGCCATTTGCAATCTCTGCTGCACAAGGTCGATACGGAAGAGCCGTGCTGCTTCATATCGGCTATTCTGTGCTGCACCGCCCACACGAAACGAAGTCTACATGACCGCCAGGACGCTGTCCCTCGAAGAAGAGGTTACTCTCTAAGAAAATCATCCATCCGTAATGGAAGCGACATTTGTCCGGAATGTGAGCGAAACATCGCCGTCGAAAGTCTCAATAATCGGCAAGGCGGTGATACTTCCTCCGCCAAGCTCGTCGGAAAAGACGGCGGGGCGTCTCACAGGGCGAGAATGCAGGTAGAATACATCTCCGGGATAAAGCTTCGACCGGGTGCTCTTCCAAAAGAAGAAAGCGCACGGTGAGGCTACGGCGATAGCAGCTTAAGTCATCATGACAATGAGCACGTCAACTTTCCCTCGTACGCCATAGGTACTCCACCAAGGAGGTCGCCGCCAGGGCGCAATATACTGAATCGGTGCCGGATACGCCACGCTGTCGCCCTGGGACGCAGGTATAGCTCATGGTCATCGTGCTTCAGTTCGTCGACAGAGCGCGATGGTGGACTCCTTTTCATCACGATAGCACATAAATACAAAGACAGTTCTTTCACTGATTTCATGGTATCGCCTGGATGATCCTTTCCGGTCTGTCTGTCGATAATTAAACCCTCTGCGCTCTGGTAGGGAACGTCGAGGTCAATCGCCACTGACCACGTGTGTACAGACGTGCACTTCTATACGAAATGCCGGGGGCATGAGCTGCTCCGTCGGACGGTAGTCGCAGTTACGATCTCTCCCTCGCCGTCCGTCTGGTTTCCACGAGCATCACCACTCTGCGAGGAAGGCATCTCCACGGGAATACCCGCGTCTTATTGGTACAGACGGCGCGGCTTCCTCGACAATGCCCTCTTCGTCGCCGCCGAGGATCACGCCGATACGATTTCTCAATATTTTGCACCATACCGCGGTTTTCGTCTCGGCAACCACCTCTCCGTACATGGCATGATCCAAGCCGTTTGTATGATGACAATGCCGTCTCCCCGGAGCTAACGAAACCGATTTCCTTCTTCCGCCTTTAAAGTCGAGACTCTCCTGCACTTTGCGGGATGCTCGATGTCCTTACCACTTCCGCAGGCGCATTAATCACTTCGTCGAACTGCTGTCTTCGCTTCGTGGTACTCCCAGTCATACTGGTCATTTGCCCACCTCAAAGATAAAGACCGCCTCTAAGGAAGCATCCTCTTCAACTCTCATTTTCAATATTGTGGGTGGTACTTGTTATAGACAAAATTCCGGATTCGCTTTAACTGCTCTTCCACAGGCTTTGTCACATAGCGAGGCGCACATTTAACTAGTGGATTCCTCTCGAAAGCCTTTTGGTACTCCTCCAGCAATATCCTTCCAGGGAGCCTACTACGCCCTCCTGGCATAAAACCTTTAAAATATCTCTTACTTCTGTAGGAAAAATACTGTCGATTATGGCGGAGTCTATTTTCAAGGGAACAGTGAGGTCAGACAACTGAGACGCTGTTTTCGGTAAAACTTCAAAAATACGACGGTTTCCTCGATTTCACTCTTGGGAACATGCATTCTGATAAAGCTGTTGTGCATAATCACTGACTTTTTGCAGCATAATCCTTTTACCCTTCTTCTCTGCATCCTCTAGGAGAAAGTGTCGTAAAAGCTTTTTGGTTATTTTCCCAGAGTCGCTTGCTTGCCGCAATCTTATAGCAGCAGCCTTTGCCACAAAGCATAGCCACTTCCTCTTCCATCTCGTGCTGCTTCTGCTCTGCCTGCCTCTCAGCCTCTATCTTTGCATCAGCAATAATCTTTGTCGCCTTTTCTCTGGCATTTCCTATGATTTCATCATACTCGTTTGTGGCCTGCATTCTGCTCTTCTCGAGTTTTTCACTGGCGCTCCGCATCAATCTGTGCCATAGAATCCTCATACTGCTACTTTAAGCATTTTGCCTTCTGTAGCCTCTTCCGCTTCTCTGTAAGGTTATCCAACTCATTTTGTCGTGCAGCTTAAAGAATAGTCCCCAGCACGGCTTAAAGAAAGCGGTACAGGACACAAACACGAAAGATACATTGATAACGGTAAAAATAAAAGTTCTTAGATCAAGGCTCAGCATCCTCTTCCTCCTTAGCTTAACAATCGTCTCTTACAGTTTTACTTTGAAGAGAATAATCATTAAGCCGATAACGAATCCATGAGTGCGGTTGCCTCACGAGCACAGCTAAAAAGTAGAATCGTCATAATCTTGGAACTGGCCTCGGCCTTTCTCTCACGCCTCCGTTTGCCTTACCTGTTGCAAGACCGATGGATAAACCTGCTCCGATACATGCCAATGCTACGATTGCTGCTCCGATTGCTGTCATAATTCACACTCCTCTTCTGTCGCTTTTTGCGACCCTACTCTGTTATGTCTATATGATATTGTTTCCACTTACTACTATTTATATTTCTGTTTGCAGTCTTTTACTGTTTCTTTCTTTGCTGTTTGCCATCTGGACCTTGGCTATGATTACTTTTTCCATTCTAACTTTCAACTCTTGCTCCACTGCCTCTAGCAATATAAAGCAGAGGTCAGGAAAGACAAAGACATAAGCCTGAGATAAGACCGTCAAAAACATCAAAATATAGCGATAAGATTGCCGGTACGCCCGGAACTACCAGTGTCACCAGTTCCATGATGACGAATGCATCAGGGACATTTTCCAGACGCATACACGGTGAAAAGCGGTCGGATAAATATCTCCAGAATATTAATGGGTAAGAGATCGGCATAGGCTTTGCAAAGCGTTTCATCCATCCCAAGCCCAAAACAGCCCGGATTCCTGCCGCTTCCACAAGGATGCTCATACACGCAAGGAGCTGCCGAATATTTAAATCCTTTGTCAGCAGCTTCATCCCGAAAAATACGGTCAAGTTCAAGCCGCAAAGAGAGATACCGACGCCATATAAGTGCTGTGCTGTGCAGCTTCCTCTCCGAGCGTTCCTGTAAACTCATCCGGCTTAAGCACAATCAAAGCTCCGCAATCTATCTGCCGCTTCCCGGTTTCGAACTCTGGGTTTCCTCCCAGAAAATGCCGCAAGAATCGGGATCGCCATGACAATCCATGTCCCCGACTACCGATTCCACGGGAATCCCCAGCGGAATACGTAAAGGCGGTCTACATTTAACTCTTCAATAGGGACCGAAAACAAGTTTTCCATTTCCTTCCCCTTGTCTCTAAAGTTTTATTTCTATTTAATGCACGTTTAGCATTATATTCCCACTATTTTTGTACAAGTTTTTTTTAGAAAATAATCATCTGAAAAAGCATTAGTCAAACATCCTCTCTGTCCATCCTAGTAAAAAGTTTATGAATAACAGAAAGTTCAAATCAAAGTGGTCTCTTATTTACAACTTCTTTCCTCATTTGAAAAAAGCCTGAACTTGCAATGTCATCTCAGATGTTTCCTTTTGCAGCGCAATAATAAGGGTTGTAGAGCCGTTGCTGCTTGAGCTTGAGAGCCTGATTCAGTACTCGTTGCAAATTGCTGCTCAAGTTTTGTCAGGACCTGCTGCAGCAGAGTTTGGGGCCTGATGGTGCCTTCACTTCGAACATGCTGCTTGGAAATGTAGGCGTCCTGTCCGTTATAGTTGTACATTACCCTCATTGTCGTAGTCCGCCTTATACTAGGAATCTCGTGCCATCCAAAACAGTAGAACCTCCAAGTCGTCGTGCTCGGCACGTGCTTTGACCCGTTGGTTAAAATAGCGCTTCGCCACTACCTGTAGTTTCATACCGTGCTTTCCATGTGCTTTCCTTGGTTTCCTGTACGTGGTTACTGCAGCGGTTCATTTCCACCACTGCCTGTCTTCCCTTAAAAACTAAAAGTCTTGTCGAAGATCTCTTAAAGAATCGCTACGGTAAGCAATCCGTAAAATATTGTATAAATCGGTTTCCTGCCTAGTGGTCTCTTACTCTTTCTCGGATTATGCCCTGTCTTCTGTCTTTTTCTGGCAGAACGCTTCTCTGCTGGTTTTACCACGCCTCGTCTGTGTAAGCGAACCTATTCCGTTCTACCCACGACTTTGTTACTTCTCCGAATAGGAATTCCCAGCGCTCCGTCATCTATCTTTAACAGGGACAGACACGGTTTCTTTCCAGATATCTGTGCAGTCTTGGTTTTCTTCCGCAGGATCTACGCACTTTCGAACACAGTACTTTCCATTTCCTTTCTCTTCCTTCCTGATTCTCATCCATATAGGAGAAAAGAGCGTCTCAGGCATAGAAAATGGTCATTCGCATCCTGTGCGATGGTAACATATAAGTTATCTGAATGCCCAGATACCATGATAAGCATCTTGCCTGTTGCGCGAAATAACTCGTCGTCATATTTGATTGATATACAAATTACTGAATTTTATCATTGATCTATGCATGCAGAACCAAAAGTGCCAAATTCTTTTTGTCTAAATAACAGCTTCTCTATACTTTCCGTTTTAATAAATAATTCTGCATAAGCTGGCCATGGATTCCTTTTAAACACTGTTTTCTCTTCAGCCATACTTCCATCGCCCTTTCTGGATTCATGGGTAGTATGCAGATATATCTTTCTTCAAGGAAGAATGTAAATTCACTTTCTTATTTTGATGTTCATTAAATAATTAATATCCTTTCTCATTCAATATCAAATCTATCTCTTGTACATTAAATTTAACCTTCTGCTTGCAGTTCCGCTCTCATTTATGCTATTTCAGAAACACTAAAGCTTCTTCCGCAAACGGTCCGGGTTTAGTCTGAATCAATCTTTTCTTTTCTGTATCGTCTATGGGTGCTACGCAAAGATGTTACGTCCTTTTCCTTCTATACGACTGCCCGCTCTGTTAATCCTTCAAAAAACTGTCTCCAATATATTTCAGCGTTTCATAGCTTTCCTCCCCCCTATCTCCTCTTTGAAATCATTTCAAGAAAATTAAATAAATGGTATATGTAATATTTTCAATAAAATAAGCATGTTTTGTACAAAAAAATACGAAAAGAAGTTTTATTCGCTGCCGTATTTTCTTCTAAAGTGAACGTCTAAGTACTAGTAATATTCCCTTAATTTCTTTTTTTTTTATTTACAGCTCCGAAGAGACGACTATCCTTTGCTCCGGAACATATCGCCATAATAAGGTATTCGTCATCCTTTAGTGTAATGGATACCTATCTTACGCCTCCGTATGTAAGGTCTCATCATAAATACGTCTTAATCATAATTACCGTTAATCATTGTAACTTCGTCAGAATAGCCAGCATCACGGCTGACCGATAACTCGTCCTACAAATTGCTTTCCATCACTGATAACAAAACATCAGGCGTATTTTGTATAAACGCGATAATAAAAGCATAAGAATCTACCTGAGCTTCGGTTTCATATCATCGTTTTTCACCGGTGAAATCCCAAAGATGATAAAAACATGACATAAATCAGCTGCCATCAATACAAGATGGGATATAAAGGCAACCATCCGACATCTGTCGATAAAGGCTCTCTTTCCGGATTACATCCAGTGAAACAGAGCTTTCCTTTCTCCCTTATCTTAGCCATTCCACCTTCTCCTTTGTATCGCTCCTTCCAGAAATATCATTTCTCCACCGTCTCCTGTCCTATCCGAAGACAGTTTTCATAAGTGAAAGTCTCTTTTCCAACTCTTTAATCTTCTCGTCCCTCTCCTTAAGCCTTGCTTCCTTGAGAAGTTCCTGTGCATAGAATACAGACAGTATTCACTGTCCAGTCTTCCAGTTTCTTAACTTCCACATGGAGGCAGGCTGATTCAGTCCTTTCAATGCATTTCTTCGCCTCAGCTACTTCTTCCAAAGTTTTGATGCCATGTTTCTTCCCTCTTTTTCTTCATGCAAATCTTATCATATCTCTACCCTATTCCGTCTTTTGAAATTCTTTTCTCTCAGCCTGATACTAAACTTCAAATTATATTCTGCTATGATTCTGTTTTCTGTTTTTTCGTTCTCTTCTCCGTTTTTTATAGTATAGCCTGTTTTTCTTTTTGAATAGAAGATAAGCCCGGAGAACTTTGCTTGCCTAATCCCTGCTGGTGATATAAGATAAACCCAAAAGCTAGAAAGGATCATTTCTGTATATCATCGACCAAAAAGCTAGGCTTTCTGAAATAAGAATCATCTCATGAAAGAATGACTGTTCCTTGTTTGGAGAAAGCAAGCTGAATGATAACTTAAATCAGATTGCATTGATGTTACCTGATATAGATAGAAAGAAAGGACTTATGAAAAATTAATCTACGGAATGTCCAACGGGCTAAGAGCCGTGCTGAGCAAGAACATATAAGGATTTTCAAAAAACTGAATGCGGATATTTTCTGCTTACAGAAACTAAATTACAGGGACAAATCCATCTTGATTTACCCGGTTATTTTCAATACTGGGTATGCGGTAAAAGGGCTACTCCGGCACTGCCATTTTCTAAAAGAAGAGCCTATCCGTGCAATATGGAATCAGGTCACGGAGCATGATCAAGAAGGACGCGTCATTACTTTTGGAATTTAAAGACTATTGATTACCGTCTGTGACTTGAATTCCCAAAATAGTTAAAGCGTCTTCCCTATCATTGTAGATTTGAAGACGCTTTTCTAAACTTATATTTTAAATCTGGAAAGAGCCGGATTTATTGTGGTGATTTAAATGTCGCCCACGAAGAGAAATCGACCTGAAAAATCCGGATACCAGCCATGGTGGTTTTCAGTGAGCGAGATTTTAAAGGGTACTTTGTAGCGGTTACCTCAGCTCCATTCCGCCATTTTACCGGACGGGAAGAAAGAATACAGTTGGGCGGAGCTACCGCGCAAAGCCAGAATCGGAACGTAGGTTGGAGAATCGATTATTTCGTAGTTTCCGTAAAACTGAAGGATAAGCTCCTGTCCGCGTCCATCCATCAGGAAGTAGTGGGATCGTACTATCGGTAGTACATGGATATATAGAATGGGGTTTTATTACGAATTACAATGTGATGTTCATGCCATACGATATACTCCCGGCGTACCTGTGCCACCATTTTCGGAAAATGTACGTGCCGCAAAGGCGGGCTTAGCCTTTACCGGATCTACGGACCATTTTTCCTCCCTATGGCTATCCTGATTATGAAAATATTCGCCACTATCGGTATCCTCTGTGTCAGTCATACGGCAAAGAAATCGATGGCGTACGACTTTTCGCGGGGCGCCCAGCAGGGTGATCCTTGTGGACCTCACCGGGAAATCTTTTCAATGCCAACTTCCATTGCAAAGAATATAGACGGCGATTTTTATACAGATAAAGACCCTCTCTTTATACAGAAAGGTTACCGGAAATGGACTATGTGATCGCCTCTGTACATCCCTTAGGACTTGCAGATGCTGCAACACCGGCAATGCACGGGCTCTATTGCAATGCCCTACAAAATAAAAATTTACTTATCTGGGCATATCGGTCGATCCAGTCTTCCACTGAAATTGACCCCGTCCTCCCTTGCCGCAAGGATCTCCATAAATTGATTGAAATCAGAGCATTCCTTAGATGTCCGCCAATCACTGCGGAGAACGTTGCAGACAGATCCTCAAGCGATGCGCAGAGCTTTCGGTCCCCATCTCCATTCCAGCGATGCCCGCTTTGCCACGGCAATCGGTAGGACTGACAAGGTAAATAAAATGCTTGCGGAGATTCATTTCCCTGAGGAACTAATCGCAACAAGGTCAAGGAAAGCTTCCTAAGTGCCATGAAAATGGCAGGTTTATAACAAAAAGTGGCTGTAAAAATCGAAATAATAAAGGAATTCTTTTGCAATATAGGTCTGAATTCGGGGTAGTCTGGGCCCGTCGGTACTTGCGAAAAACAAGAAACGCAGTTTTCGCTTAGTATCGATGCGTGGCTTCGCGGGCGTCTTAAGGCTGGAACTGTATTCTTAAATGTTACAGTCTTTGCAATAACCCTCTCATCTTCTTCCTGAATGCTTCCACATTCTCTTGATCTCTGAAATTAGGCCACGCATCAGCATATCTTCCCCCTCAAATTCAGCGAAGGAAACTGTCTACAATTCATTTGGCCCAGTTCAATGCCGATGACCTCTTGCACACCCGAGGCAAAATACATTGGCATCATTATGTCTTCTCGCCATCATTGCGGAATGAGGGGTTCTGTGCGGAAATGCACGAATTCCCTCTACCTGTGCAGGATAAGGGTGCTGCGATTCCTGTTCCGCAGATGCCAATGCCGATCCGCCTTCCCTTCGGCAACAAGGCTTTGCCACTTGAAAGCAACAGCGGATAATCATATCGTTCGAACTATCCGTTCCTACGTTAATGATTTCTCCCCTGCTCCTCAGATACTCTTTCAGCTCCAGCTTCATTTCTACTGCAGCATGGTCATTTCCCTTGGCTATCTCTTCATGATTTTCTCCTTTTATCCTTCCTCATTCCTGCTAAATGTAAACTCTATTCATTCTATATCCTACGAAGCAAGAGAAATGGCTCTTACTCCTCGCTTTCTATTGCGAAACTTTTTGTTCTTTTCATTTCCGCTAAAATATCCGCACCAAGCCACGGGCTCGCTACAAAATGCTCATAGCCTCTTTGAATAAAACCGATTTCGCGAACCACCGTGATCCCTCTGCGCAGTACAAACACAAAAGCAGCCAGCACGAAGATCCAGTGCATTCAGGAGCTCCTCAAGGCTCTTCTGACCCTCTATCACGGATACATTTCCTTCTACCTTCTTTTTACGCCCATGCGAAATAAGTTATCACATATTTGAAACGATTTTCAAAAATAGACTCGGTCACTTTCTGAGTTTCCGGAGGCTAAAGCAGGAGTAACGGAAATCTGCGGTTACGCATATCTGGGGAATCCCGGGTAAGGCAATGTCTTTACATCATAGACTGCTGCTCCGACTTTCCGATAACTCGAATACTCATCGTACTCTATGATGGTATTCCCCATCTCAAGCTTTGAAGATAGACTCCATATGCTTCAGGATGACATTTCTTGATGAGGACATCCTGTAACACTGCAGCACACATAAGGTTCCTTCAATCTGGTCAGGGGATGACGGCATAGGTCGTGCCATGAAGACGCTTCACTCCCCCGAATACAGGATGGTATCAGTTGCCTCCCCATGGGTTTATACTGTTTAAAATTGGCCACATCCACGATATGCGGTTCTTTCGCAACATTTTCCACAGTCAGGCCTTCATATTTGAATGCCAGCATAATATTGATGGTGGCTCAAGCGGAAACAACATCCATCAGTATGACTTCAAAGCCCTTCTTCCGCCTTTGCTGCCAAGTGGCGTTTCCACCTCTGCCTGTGTTCCCCAAGGCTGAAACCCCTTTAAGTGCTGGTCAATGGGACGCTGCCCGATGGCATCCGCCGGGAAGCGGCACTCAGCAACCTCATGGTATTTTTCAAGCAATGCCGATAAAATAATAGACGCACGAATCCGCTTCCAGATATTCATCGTCAATACTGTGCATGCTGATATTTTTGCTCAATTACCGCTGTATGAGCATCCTCGATCCACCTTCGCTCCTACCTCTTTTGAGCCTCAGCATAACGTGACATCCGAACATCGGCAAATTCTCGATGAAGCGCTTTATCTTCGGTCAGCAAAGGCACCGGCAATGATTCCCAGTGCCATTCTTTCACTCCTCCTATAGTAACCTCTCCACGAAAGTTGCCCCCTCTTGATGAAAACTTCATTCATGATAGATCAACTTATTTTATATTCCAAGACGCTTTAAGCATCTTCCCTTTTTCTACTCTTTTACAACAAAAAAAGGACATCCCTTCTGTAGAATGTCCATGATTAGTGCCTTTTGAAAAGTGCAAGAAAATAAGTTCTTAAGACCTCTATCCTTGACATAAAGAGTTTCGGAAGTTCGGATAAACCATGGATGTAGCCGCATACTGTTTGGACTTCCAAAGCCATGAGAATGAAAACAATCAGCCTTTTCTGATGATTCTCTATCGGTCCGTATCCCTAGGTAAACAGTTTTCCTTAAAGCTTCTTCATTCCATAAGTAAAGAGATATTTTCACTTGGATTTTCCCGGTATTTCCAAAACCTCTATATCCTGAATGTCCTTCCCTCTCTCCCAAAGATAGCTTAGCTGCGCTAGCATTGCCTCTATATAACCGGACTGACAGTTCAAACAATATATAGTTTTCCACATTCTCCGCAAGCTCTTAAGGCAGGTAAAAAATCAGATAAAAGCTTCGGATACTCATAAGACAGACATTTTCATAGTCCAGCACTGTATGATTTCTTCCCTTTTCTTTGGATAAATCCGGAAAGTCCCTCTCAATCTCTGCTCCATAGTATTATGTAACTTTCAGATCAGAGGCATGGACTACCTTATCCTTGGTCTCCGGAAAACGGGAAAATGCACTCCGTCAAGACTCTGCCACCTCTTGTACAGCATCATATTGTACCGTCCACATCAAAATCACTGCCTCTATACTCATTCTCTTTCCTCTCTCTCTTCTCCAACAATTTCTTTCAGTACTTTCCCTTGGAAAATGCTCTTGCAATAACAGATCTACCAATACCTTTCCTAAGCGGTTCCGCCACTTCCAAAACTCCAAAAGACCTCGGAATGAAATATAAGGCATCGGCAATGTCTATATTTCTTTGCAAGATTCATCCTTCATCGAAGCAGTCCGAAAACCGTAAGAGGAATAACTCTTATCCTCTACACAGGTTTCTATCAAGGAAGCAAAAGCTTTCCTCCGCCACCTTGCAGAAATCCGCAGCTCTCCTTCCTCCGTGGTCGGCGCATTCGACCCGTTCTCGGTATACTGCTTCCTCCCTACCACTCTGTTGATTCTCATATCGCTTTTCTTCCGGAAAATCAAAGATATCAGTAATTCCTTCAGTTCTTTCTTTTCGACTTTTTGTTCCAAAAGTAAATACCTGTACGTCCACTAATTAAGATGCTCATCAAAACATATACTTATCCAAACAAGGATTATCATTTCTGAAAAATCCACCGCTTTCTGCCCTTTTTCTCTCTTCGAGGAGAGGATGCCTCTTTCAAGAGCAAAAAGCCTGTATTCTTCGATTCGCTTTTCCTCCGTATTTTCTGCATCTGCTCCTCTCGCTCAGAACTTTTATTTTTCCAATACAAGGCTTCTCTCTTTTTCCAGATTCTCTGCCTTCAGCCAATCTGAAAAGGATCCTTTTCTTCTATCATTTCTTCTTTATACAACATGCTCCTTTTCAAGAATTCTCATCGTTTTCCCTTCTTTGGTTCATGGTTCATTCTATTTTTATTTATCACATTGTTTAGCATAAACATGGTTATTCATACTTCTTTTATACTTACTTCTAGTCAACGAGATATTATTCTTCATTTTAATAGATTTTTTCATAATATCAGCAGGAGCATCCTCGCGGATATCCTGCCTCCTCTATAGAATTTCTTTTCTTCCTTACTATAGTACTGCATAAATATTTTCTAAAAATGGAATTCATCCATGCTAACAATGGAAATCCCAAAATAAAAATACCGGAACAAGATAGGCATAAAGCCGAATCAAAAATAGACAGAACCACCGATAAAATGTCAGTGCGAGCATCCCAAGGGGTAAACGGCAGATGGCGAATCGACATAAGAGCGTGGACCATGGTCTTTGCCAGAAGTATTTTCAAAACAGGAAAGCAATGGCCACACATATAAAAAACGAAGCCATAAAGAGTATTCCA
>BNJT01002882.1_pt1 | contig 51151 bp, 65 predicted proteins | sample 8540491 | NCBI WGS metagenome assembly BNJT01 (sample SAMD00202455, study PRJDB9452) | human saliva metagenome | host: Homo sapiens | reverse complement strand
TTCAACAAACCAATTCGCTAAAAACAATCAATTGAAGAAACGCTTGGAACGGAGAATGTCATTGTAGATGTTCTTCAAATGACAGACAATGAGAAGGAAAGTATCACTTCTCAAGCGAAAGTTCCAACCCAAAAAAAGACTATGATTTGAACGGAACAGGTTGGGGACCAGATTACCAAGATCCAGCAACCTATCTCAATATTTTAGATGCTAAGAAGGGTTCTGCCTTGAAACATCTAGGTATAACAAAGGGCAAGGATCCTGAAGTGATGGCGAAAGTTGGCTTGGATGAATACAAGAAGCTCTTGGATGAAGCTGCCTCTGAGACCACTAATCTTGACAAACGTTATGAGAAATATGCTAAGGCTCAAGCTTGGGTAACAGATAGTTCTCTCCTTATTCCAGTGGCGTCTTCAGGAGGTTCTCCTATGGTAAGTCGTGCTGTACCGTTTACTAAAGCTTATTCACAAGTTGGTATCAAAGGGGATCCATTTATTTTTAAAGGAATGGAACTTCAAAATGATATTGTTACAACTAAAGAGTATGAGGCAGCCCTCAAAAAGTGGCAAAAGGAAAAACTAGAATCGAATGCTCAGTATCAAAAGGATTTAGAAAAACACGTAAAATGAGTCCAGGCTTATTTTTACAAATAATTTTTAATTACTAAATCGCATAAAAACAAGGGAGGACTGTATGAAAGACAGAAATCCTTTGTTTTTTTAATGCCTAGAGTTTAATAAACTTCCATTCTAGAAATTCAATTAACTTTACAAATCCCCACTAATTTAGTAAAATAAGCTTATGTTATAAAAACTAACATAAAGGAGAAAGAAGATGAATACAAAAAAGCGTGTCCTTGGTACAGGATTGACTTTTGCGACTGCTTTGCTTTTAGCTGCTTGCGGTCAATCAGGTTCAGATACAAAAACTTACTCATCAACCTTTAGTGGAAATCCAACAACATTTAACTATTTATTAGACTACTACGCCGATAATACATCGATTATAACCAACCTAGTTGATGGTTTGCTTGAGAATGACAATTATGGAAATCTAGTTCCATCTTTGGCGGAAGACTGGTCTGTTTCGAGCGACGGTCTGACTTATACCTACAAATTGAGAAAAGATGCCAAATGGTTCACAGCTGACGGTGAAGAGTACGCCCCAGTCAAGGCACAAGATTTTGTGACAGGTATTAAGTATGCAGTGGATGATAAATCACAGGCCATTGACTTGATTCAAAACTCGATCAAGGGCTTGAATGATTATATTACAGGAGCGGATTCTGATTTTTCTAAGGTTGGGGTAAAGGCCATTGATGACCAGACTGTTGAGTATACTTTGACACGCCCAGAACCTTACTGGAATTCAAAAACAACCAACAGTATTCTTTTCCCAGTGAATGAAGAGTTTCTAAACTCAAAAGGGAAAGATTTTGGGACCCTGTCTCCAGATAGCATTCTTTACAGCGGACCTTATTTGTTAAAAGATTTCACATCAAAATCATCGATTGAGTATGTGAAAAATCCGCATTACTACGATCATGATAAAGTATCGATTGAACATGTGAAATTGGCTTACTTTGATGGCTCAGACCAAGAATTGACCATCCGTAACTTTGAAAGTGGAGCCTATTCTATCGCTGGGGTTTATCCAAATAGTTCTAACTTTGCTAAGACTAAGGAAAAATATAAGGATAATATCGTCTATAGTTTGCAGGACAAGACTTCTTGGTATTTCAATTTCAATGTCAATCGTAAGGCTTTCAATCACACTGCTAAAACGACAGATGAGCAGAAGAAGTCAACTGAGACAGCTGTCTTGAACAAACTTCCGTCAAGCAGTGAACTTTGCCTTGGATCGTACAGCCTATTCTGCTCAGTCAAATGGGGAAGAAGCGGCGAGCAAGACCCTCCGTAACACTCTAGTGCCTCCTACATTTGTCCAAGTTGGAGACAAGACCTTTGGAGAAGTAGTCGCTTCTAAATTGGTCAACTATGGCACAGAATGGTCAGGTATTAACTTGGCAGATGCTCAGGATGCCTATTTCAACAAAGAAAAAGCCCAAGCAAAATTTGTGGAAGCCAAAAAAGACTTGGCAAGTCAAGGTGTTACCTTCCCAATTCACTTGGATGTAGCTGTGGATCAGACGAATAAAAATGCTGTGACTGGTATGAATTCTGTGAAACAGACTCTTGAATCAGTTTTGGGTGCTGATAATCTTGTTGTTGATGTTCAACAACTCTCTACAGATGAGTATAATAACGTAGCCTTTTTAGCTCCTACTCCCGATGCAAGAGATTATGATTTAAGTTTTGATGGTTGGGTAGCGGATTATCAGGATCCATCTACTTACCTCAATCCTTTTAATGCAGAGGATGGATTCTATCTCAAGATTTTTGGTCTAGATGCCAAGGAAGATAAAGCGAAGATTGCTAGCCTAGGTTTGGATACTTACACTAAAATGCTCAAAGATGCGGATAGTGAAAATAAAGATGTAGCTAAACGTTACGAGAAATATGCTGAAGCGCAGGCTTGGATGATTGATAACTCTCTCATTATGTCAGCAATGTCAGGAGGTGGGACTGCTTCTGTGACAAAAGTGACACCATTTACAAGAGGGTACTCATTGGTCGGTATCAAGGGGGACGGTTATAACTATAAGTATATGAAACTGCAAAAAGATCCTGTTACGACCAAACAGTATGAAGAAGCCAAGACTAAATGGGAGCAAGAAAGCAAAAAAGCAATTGAAAAAGCTCAAAAAGAAGCAGAAAATCATGTTAAATAAGATAAACTAGTTTTTCCGAAAAGAAAATTATTCTATGAAGACAATCATCATTTTTTGATGCTTGTCTTTTTGATTTGACTTACTTATTATATTTGTAGCTGAAAAAATCATTGCTTTATGCTAGAATTGATTAGTATTTCTAGGTTTGCTGATATTGTTTGAAAATCTATTAAAAACTATGTAAATATTGTCTTGTCATTGTAAGTCTATTATTAACTTTATTAGTTTTGTATAGAAGTTCAAAGTATTTTTTGAGCTGACTGTAGAGATCACTTTAGTTTGCTAGCTGGTTTTTACTTAGTATTATTTTATTTTAGGAATAACTTGATTGAAATTTAGTATGTTTTGAATTGAAGGAGTATCGTATGTATGATTATCTTATCGTTGGTGCTGGTCTTTTTGGTGCAGTCTTTGCCCATGAAGCAGCCTTAAAAGGAAAAAAAGTAAAAGTCATTGAAAAACGAAATCATATCGCGGGAAATATTTATACCCGTGAAGAGGAAGGAATTCAAGTTCACCAGTATGGTGCCCATATTTTCCATACTTCTGACAAGGAGATTTGGGATTATGTAAATCAGTTTGCAGAGTTTAACCGTTATACCAACTCTCCTGTTGCAAATTATAAGGGTGAGATTTATAACCTTCCTTTTAATATGAATACCTTCAATAAACTTTGGGGAGTTGTAACGCCAGCAGAAGCACAAGCTAAGATTGAGGAGCAACGTGCTGTTTTAAATGGCAAAACTCCTGAAAATCTAGAAGAACAGGCTATATCTCTTGTAGGTACAGACATCTACGAAATTAATCAAAGATTATACAGAGAAACAGTGGGGCAAACCAACTACAGAACTTCCAGCCTTTATCATTCGCCGTTTGCCAGTACGCCTGACCTATGATAATAACTATTTTAATGATACCTATCAAGGAATTCCAATTGGTGGATACACTCAAATAGTTGAAAAAATGTTGGATCATGAAAACATTGATGTAGAAACAAATGTTGATTTCTTCTCGAATAAAGAGCAATATCTGAAAGACTTTCCTAAGATTGTCTTTACTGGTATGATTGATGAATTCTTCGACTATAAGTTAGGTGAACTAGAGTACCGTAGTCTTCGTTTTGAAAATGAGACCTTAGATATGGAGAATTACCAAGGAAATGCAGTTGTCAACTATACTGATGCTGAAACTCCATATACTCGCATTATTGAACACAAACATTTTGAGTTTGGAAATCAAGCAAAGACAATCATTACTAAAGAACATTCTAAAACATGGGAAAAAGGTGATGAACCGTATTATCCAGTTAATAATGATCGTAATAATCATTTGTATAAATCGTATAAAAAATTGGCTGATGAGCAAGGGAATGTTATCTTTGGTGGTCGTTTAGGACACTATCGTTATTACGATATGCACCAAGTAATTGGAGCAGCGTTACAGTGTGTAAGAAATGAGTTAGATTAAAGAATTAAAACTGTTTCTCAGATGCTATTTACAAATATGATCAATAATTCCTTGACTACCTAATGTAGTTGAGGGATTTTTGATATTATTTATATTTTTGCAAAGTCATTGTTTAAAAAATAATTTTCAAAAATTCTGAAAATTCTGTTGACAAGGTTTGAAAAAGGGTCTATAATGAATAGAAAAACAAAGGAGAGTAATATGAAAACAAGAAAAGTATTGGCTCTTGCGGGAGTAACTTTATTAGCAGCAGGTGTCTTAGCTGCTTGTTCTGGGGGCTCAGGTGCTAAAGGTGAGCAGACCTTTGCATTTACCTACGAGACACACCCAGATAATCTCAACTACTTAACAACTGGTAAGGCAGCGACTGCTGACATTACTAGTAATGTGATTGATGGATTGCTTGAAAATGATAAATATGGGAACCTTATTCCCTCAATGGCAGAGGACTGGTCAGTTTCTAAGGATGGCTTGACCTATACTTATAAGATTCGTCAGGATGCCAAGTGGTATACATCTGAGGGAGAAGAGTATGCTCCTGTTAAGGCTCAGGACTTTGTGACGGGTCTTAAATATGCAACAGATAAGAAAGCAGAAGCCCTTTACTTGGTACAGGATTCAATCAAAGGTCTGGATGCATATGCAAAAGGTGAAATTACAGACTTTGCTCAAGTCGGGATTAAAGCGCTTGACGATCAAACAGTCCAATACACCTTGAACAAACCTGAAAGTTTTTGGAATTCTAAAACAACTATGGGTGTACTTGCGCCAGTCAATGAAGAGTTTTTGAATTCAAAAGGGGATGATTTTGCTAAAGCTACGGATCCAGGTAGCCTATTGTATAATGGCCCTTATTTGTTGAAATCTATTGTGACCAAATCCTCTGTCGAATTTGCGAAAAATCCTAACTACTGGGATAAAGACAATGTACATATTGACAAGGTTAAATTGTCATTCTGGGATGGTCAAGATACTAGTAAACCTGCAGAAAACTTTAAAGATGGTAGCCTACAGCAGCTCGTCTCTATCCAACAAGTGCAAGTTTCGCAGAACTTGAGAAAGAGATGAAGGACAATATTGTCTATACGCAACAAGACTCTACTACGTATCTAGTGGGAACAAACATTGACCGTCAATCTTATAAATACACATCCAAGACTAGCGAAGAACAAAAGTCTTCTACTAAAAAAGCATTATTGAACAAGGATTTCCGTCAGGCTATTGCCTTTGGCTTTGACCGTACAGCTTATGCTTCTCAGCTGAATGGACAAACTGGAGCAAGCAAAATCTTGCGTAATATTTTTGTTCCACCAACATTTGTTCAAGCAGATGGGAAAAACTTTGGCGATATGGTCAAAGAAAAATTGGTGACTTATGGTAATGAATGGAAGGATGTGAACCTTGCTGATGCCCAAGATGGTCTCTACAATCCAGAAAAAGCCAAGGCTGAATTTGCCAAAGCTAAATCAGCTTTACAAGCAGAAGGCGTGACTTTCCCAATTCATTTGGATATGCCAGTTGACCAGACAGCAACTACAAAAGTTCAACGTGTCCAATCTATGAAACAATCCTTGGAAGCAACTTTAGGAACTGATAATGTCATTATTGATATCCAACAATTGCAAAAAGACGAAGTAAATAATATTACATATTTTGCTGAAAATGCTGCTGGCGAGGACTGGGATTTATCAGATAATGTCGGTTGGGGTCCAGACTTTGCCGATCCATCAACCTACCTTGATATTATCAAACCTTCTGTAGGAGAAAGTACTAAAACATATTTAGGGTTTGACTCAGGGAAAGATAATGTAGCCGCTAAAAAAGTAGGTCTATATGACTACGAAAAATTGGTTACTGAAGCTGGTGATGAGGCTACAGATGTTGCTAAACGATATGATAAATACGCTGCAGCCCAAGCTTGGTTGACAGACAGTGCCTTGATTATTCCAACTACATCTCGTACAGGACGTCCAATCTTGTCTAAGATGGTACCATTTACAATACCATTTGCATTGTCAGGAAATAAAGGTACAAGTGAGCCACTCTTGTATAAATACCTTGAAATTCAAGACAAGGCAGTCACTGCAGATGAATACCAAAAAGCGCAAGAAAAATGGATGAAAGAAAAAGCAGAATCCAATAAAAAAGCGCAAGAAGAACTCGCAAAACATGTGAAATAGATCAAATAAGAAGTTAGTTTTTAGCTGACTTCTTTTGGTTTTTAGAAAATAGATTGATGGCTATCTTCACTTTCAGAGATAATGAAGCTAATTTTTGTAGAAAAAATCCTGAGTTTCTACTCTCAGGATTTTCTTCATCTTACTGTTGTGGTTGCTGTTGAACTTGTGGATTTTGTGGTGTTGGTTGTACTGGTTGGACAGTCTGCCCAGCTTGTCCTTGATTAGGATTAGTTGCTGGAGCATTATTGGGTTGTTGACCAACCGTCGTACTTGTCTGTGTAGTAGAACTTTCAGTTGTTGTAGAGGAATTCTCTACTGACTGTGTTTGTTGTGTGGCTGGAGTATTCCAACTATTTCTTGCTCCATTTTGGAAGACAAATTCTCCACTTCTATATAAGCCCTCTGGCATTGTCCAATCTCCAGGGTGGTCATCTTCTGATAGATAGCTTATCATTGAGCGATAAACCTTAGCTGCAACATAGAAGCCGTCCCCAATGATTGGAGTTAGACGATTTGAGTATCCTGTCCAAACAGCCATTGAATATTTACGAGTATAACCTACAAACATTTCATCTGGTGCTACGTAGCCAGTGTTCTTGATATACTTTTCAATTTCGTCGTCAGTATAGTTAGAAGTACCTGTCTTACCTGCTTGTGGAAGCCATGGTAGGTAGGCTCCACGTCCAGTTCCGTAAGCTAAAACAGTTTTCATCATTTCGGTCATCATATAGGCAGTGGTTTCTTTCATAGCTCGTGTACCAGCATCAGAAAATTCTTTTTCACTACCATCACTAAAGACGATTTTATTGATATACATTGGTTTGTGATAAATACCACCATTAGCAAAGGCGGCATAAGCAGCAGCCATTTTTTCACTACTTGCACCGTATTGTTTGTTAGATTCTGTTGTATTACTTGAAATGGCGTTAGCATAGTGTATGCTTGGATAGTCGATACCAAGGCCGTTGAGGAAGGTTTTTTTGCTCTGTCTAAACCAACCTTACTAAGAGTTTCAACCGCTGTGACATTACGTGATTGTTGAAGAGCATACTGGATTGTAATATTTCCAAAGTAGCCATGATCCCAGTTGTAGACTGGAGTATTGGTACCAGGATAGTTATAAGGAACATCATGTACAATAGTTGCAGTAGAGTCGTAGACTCCATATTCTAAAGCGGGAGCATAGTCAGTAATTGGTTTCATAGTAGAACCCCAGTCACGGTTGGTTTCAACAGCTTGGTTGATGCCGAAAGATACATTACTTGATTGGTGACGGGCACCTAATTGAGCAAGTACTTTACCATTTGTTACATCTACGATAGTGGATGCTACTTGGATTTCATCATCTGGGTAAGCAACATACTCATCTGTGTTGTAAACATCCCAAAGTCGCTTTTGAACATCTTTGTCGACATTAGTATAGACTTCCATACCTGTGGTAAGAAGGTTGTAGCCCGTTTCTTGTTCGACTTGGTCGATTACTTCTTTGAGGTAGTTGTCCATATAGGCTGGGTAACTATTGGCTGACTTCAAGCTTTGAAGACCGTTAGTGATAGGCGTATTAATTGCTTTTTCATACTGTTCTGCACTGATGTAATTTTGCTCTTTCATTTCTGAAAGTACCAAGTTACGACGCTCTAGAGCAGCTTCTGGGTGGGAATATGGATCATATTGGTTTGGTGCTTGAGGCATTCCGGCTAGGAGTGCTAACTGTGGCAGGCTTAAATCCTTCAAGTCTTTTCCATAGTAATTTTCGGCTGCGGTTTGCATTCCATAGTTACCGTTAGACATGTAGACTTTGTTGATGTAGTAGGTCAGGATTTCTTGCTTGGTTGCTTTTTGCTCTAATTGAACGGCTAGCCAAGCTTCTTGGGCTTTACGTGATATGGTTTGGTCAGCAGTTGAAGTAGAAAAGTAAGTTAATTTAATCAATTGCTGGGTCAAGGTTGAAGCCCCTTGGAGTCCCCCTTGTCCTTGGAGGTTTCTCAATGCAGCTCCCATGATACGAATAGTATCAACACCTCTATGATCAAAGAAGCGGTGATCTTCGATTGAGACGATAGCTTTAACCAAATCAGTAGGAATTTCATTGGCTTGAGCATTTACGCGACGTTCAGATCCAAGGTCAGCAATCAGTTCGTTCTTATTGTCATAAATCTTGCTGGAAGTTGTCGTAACCAATTTACTTTCAGATAAGGCTGGAGCCTTGCTAACAAAGTAGAGGAAGACACCACCACCTAATAGAAATAAAGCGATAAATAAGGTAAGGAATGTAATTCCCATATACTTTAAGAATCGCAGAATAATTTGTTTGTTCATCTTGTTTTTACCACCTAGTAAATGTTCTTTGATAATGTCGAGATAGGGAATTTGAGGGAAAGCTCCCTGCTTTACTAAATATCCGTTTTCCCGAATATATCCAAGTGGCATTGATTTTTTTGACCCTTATCTTGATGATAAAAAAACGAATCAAATCAAGTGCCGGTAACAAGTAAGTTTCTTGTTGAGAAGAAAAATGAAGTAGAACGAAGCAAATGCCCTGCTGTTCCAGAACTTGTTCCATATGTTGAATCTGATGAAGATGGAAGTTTTTTAGTGGAATAGCATTTTTTTGTCGTGTTTCCTTGGCTTCAAAGTCAATGTAATGTCCTCTATACACGCCAGAGTAATCTGTTGTGGAAGCTTGTCTAAAATAGGCCTCTACAATTTTGGCTCGACTACGTTGAGGATAGTCTACTCGAACGATCTGAACAGGCGTCGGTTTTTTGTGGATAACTGCCATGCCATGTGTCAGATAGTAGTCGTTGGTAGCGTTAATCATCTTTTCAAAAGTCATTCCTCGATTTGCGAAATTTTTTGGTTGAGAAATAGATGTTTGGCTTTTTTTTGATGAAATTTTATGAGGATAGTTGACCATATTTCTCCTTATTGGTACAATAACATCACTCTATTATACCATAAAATATAAAGAAAGGTGTAAAAATGACTAGAGCTTTAATTATGGGCTATTCTAGCTTTGATTTGGGTGTCTTTAACGAAAAAGATATCAGGTTAAAAATTATAAAGAAAGCGATTAGAAGAGATTTAGAAAACTTAGCAGAAGAGGGGCTTAAATGGCTGGTCTTTACTGGGAGCTTGGGATTTGAATCCTGGGTTCTTGATGTCGCAAATGAAATGAAAGATGAGTATGATTTCAGCCTAGCGACTATTTTTGATTTTGAAACGCACGGGGGAAATTGGAATGAAGACAATCAGATGAAACTTAGCCAATTCAAGCAGGTAGATTTCGTTAAATATGCCTATCCCAAGTATGAAAACAAGGGACAACTGCGTGATTATCAACGATTTTTACTGGAAAATACTGATTTAGCTTATTTTTTCTATGACCCAGAAAATGAGACCAAATTAAAATTTATGGACAAGCTGATGACAAATCAGGAAGGCTATCGTATAAAAAGGCTAACCTTTGAAGACTTAAATGAGCTGGTAGAAAATTTTTCTGAAAAGTAAGCCTTTGACCTTGATTTTTGTTTGCCTTTTTTTATATAATAATACTATTAGAAATTGAGAATGGAGAGAGAGATGGCAGGTATTATTTTTTCAGCAAAAGATATTTTTGAACAAGAGTTTGGACGTGAAGTTCGTGGGTATAGTAAGGTTGAAGTTGATGAATTTTTGGACGATGTCATCAAGGACTATGAAACTTATGCTGCCCTAGTCAAGTCTCTCCGTCAAGAAATTGCTGAGTTGAAAGAAGAATTAGCTCGTAAACCGAAATCCTCACCAGTTCAATCAGAGCCTATTGAAGTGGCGACTACAAGTTCTATGACGAATTTTGATATTTTGAAACGCTTGAATCGTCTCGAAAAAGAAGTATTTGGTAAACAAATTTTGGATAACTCTGATTTATAAGAGCTTATTTGAAATGCAATTTTTGGATAATCGCATGAAGAGAATTTCTTTTCATGAGGAAAGTCCATGCTAGCACAGGCTGTGATGCCTGTAGTGTTTGTGCTAGGCGAAACCATAAGCCTAGGGACGAGAAATCGTTACGGCAGTTGAAATGGCTAAGTCTTTGGATAGGTCAGAGTAGGCTTGAAAGTGCCACAGTGACGAAGTCTTTCTGGAAACGGAGAGAGTGGAACGCGGTAAACCCCTCAAGCTAGCAACCCAAATTTTGGTCGGGGCATGGAGTGCACGGAAACGAACGTAGTACTCTGACTGCTATCAGCTCTATGCTGTTAGTGGTAGACAGATGATTATCGAAGGAAGTGGTCCTAGTCACTTCTGGAACAAAACATGGCTTATAGAAAATTGCATATAGGTTGGGGCTGAGAAAACTTTCTCAACCTCATTTTTTAAAGTGGACATATAGAAAGGTCTTATAAGACTGAAAATGAAAAAAGAATTTAATTTAATCGCGACTGCTGCAGCGGGTCTGGAAGCTGTTGTGGGACGAGAAGTGAGAGAGTTGGGCTATGATTGTCAGGTTGAAAACGGTCGTGTTTGTTTTCAAGGAGATGCAAGAGCAATTATCGAAACCAACCTCTGGCTTCGGGCAGCAGACCGTATCAAGATTATTGTAGGAACATTCCCTGCTAAGACTTTTGAGGAGCTGTTTCAGGGAGTATTTGCCCTAGATTGGGAAAATTATTTACCACTTGGAGCTCGATTCCCGATTTCAAAAGCCAAATGTGTTAAATCTAAACTTCACAATGAGCCAGTGTGCAGGCTATTTCAAAGAAGGCTGTTGTTAAGAAATTGCAGAAGCACTATGCTCGTCCAGAAGGTGTTCCTCTGATGGAGAATGGACCAGAGTTTAAAATTGAGGTCTCTATTCTCAAAGATGCGGCAACTGTCATGATTGATACGACAGGGTCCAGCCTTTTTAAACGTGGCTATCGTACGGAAAAAGGTGGGGCTCCGATCAAGGAAAACATGGCGGCAGCCATTTTGCAACTTTCTAATTGGTATCCAGACAAAGCCTTTGATTGATCCGACCTGTGGTTCAGGAACCTTCTGTATCGAGGCAGTTATGATTGCTAGAAAGATGGCTCCTGGTCTTCGTCGCTCCTTTGCCTTTGAGGAATGGAACTGGATCAGCGATCGACTAATTCAAGAAGTGCGTACAGAAGCAGCTAAGAAAGTGGATCGTGAGTTGGAACTGGATATCATGGGCTGTGACATTGATGCACGTATGGTGGAAATTGCTAAGGCAAATGCTCAGGCAGCAGGGGTTGCAGGAGATATTACCTTCAAGCAGATGCGCGTGCAGGATTTGCGTTCCGATAAAATCAATGGAGTGATCATCTCTAATCCGCCTTATGGAGAACGTTTGTCAGATGATGCAGGGGTTGCCAAGCTTTATGCTGAAATGGGGCAAGTATTTGCACCGTTGAAAACTTGGAGCAAGTTTATCCTAACTAGTGATGAATCCTTTGAGACCAAGTACGGTAGTCAAGCAGACAAGAAGCGTAAGTTATACAACGGAACCTTGAAAGTGGATCTGTATCAATATTTTGGGCAGCGTGTCAAACGCCAAGAAGTAAAGTAGAAAGGTAAACTCATGACTAAGAAAAGACGGAATCGTCATAAAAATGAAGATCAAGAACCGCAATTTGATTTTGATGATGCCAAAGAGCTAACGGTTGGACAAGCTATGCGAAAAAATGAAGAGGTGGAAGCAGGTGTATTGCCTGGAGATTCTATCTTAGACAAGTATGTGAAGCAACATAAAGATGAAATTGAGGCAGATAAATTTGTGACCCGCCAATACAAAAAAGGGGAGTTAGTTGAAACTCAGAGTCTGGATGATTTAATTCAAGAGATGCGTGAGGCTGTAGAAGAGTCAGAAGCTTCTTCGGAGGAAGTTCCATCTTCTGAAGACATCTTGCCACCCTTGCCTCTGGACGATGAGGAGCAAGGCTTGGATCCTCTATTGCTAGAGGATGAAAATCCAACAGAAATGACTGAAGAAGTGGAAGAGGAGCAAAACCTTTCTCGTCTGGAACAAGAAGAGTCAGAAAAGAAAAGCAAAAAAGGCTTTGTTTTAACCGCTTTGGCGCTTGTATCAGTAATTATCTGTGTCAGTGCTTATTATGTCTATCGTCAAGTAGCTCGTTCGACCAAGGAAATTCAGACTTCTCAATCAACTACGAACACGCAGTCAGATGTAGAAGAATTCAATAATTTATATGATGGCTTCTATACAGATAGTAATAAAACGGCTTTGAAAAATAGCCAGTTTGATAAGTTGAGCCAACTTAAGACACTGCTTGATAAACTAGAAGGTAGTCGTGAACATACGCTTGCCAAATCTAAGTATGATAGTCTAGCAACGCAAATCAAGGCTGTTCAAGATGTCAATGCTCAATTTGAGAAACCAGCTATTGTTGATGGTGTTTTGGACACTAACGCTAAAGCTAAATCGGATGCTAAATTTACAGATATTAAAACTGGAAATACGGAGCTTGATAAAGTGCTAGATAAGGCTATCAGTCTAGGAAAGAGCCAGCAAACAAGTGCTTCAAGTTCAAGTCAAGCTAGCAGTTCAAACTCAAGTCAAGCCAGCTCAAATACTACTAGTGAGACAAGCTCAAGTAGTTCAAATGCGACTTCAAATGAGACTAGAAGTTCTCGTGGTGAAGTCAATATGGGTGTATCAAGTGCAGGAGTTGCTGTTCAAAGAAGTGCCAGTCGTGTTTCTTACAACCAATCAGCTATTGATGATAGCAATAATTCTGCTTGGGATTTCGCGGATGGTGTTTTGGAACAAATTTTAGCGACTTCACGCTCACGTGGTTATATCACTGGTAATCAATACATCCTTGAACGTGTCAATATCGTTAATGGTAATGGTTATTACAACCTCTACAAGCCAGATGGAACCTATCTCTTTACCCTTAACTGTAAGACAGGTTACTTTGTTGGAAATGGTTCTGGACATGCGGATGACTTGGACTACTAAGCAGTCGTTACAAAATTCTTTCTTTTCAAAAGTAAAAATGATAAAATAAAACAAATTAAACAAGAGGAGTGTCAAATGACAAAAGCTAACTTTGGTGTCGTAGGTATGGCCGTAATGGGTCGTAACCTTGCCCTTAATATTGAATCTCGTGGTTACACAGTTGCTATCTACAACCGTAGTAAAGAAAAAACTGAAGATGTAATTGCTTGCCATCCTGAAAAGAAATTTGTACCAAGCTATGACGTTGAAAGTTTTGTAAACTCAATCGAAAAACCTCGTCGTATCATGCTCATGGTTCAAGCTGGACCTGGTACAGATGCTACAATTCAAGCCCTTCTTCCACACCTTGACAAGGGTGATATCTTGATCGACGGAGGAAACACTTTCTACAAAGATACAATTCGTCGTAATGAAGAATTGGCAAACTCAGGTATTAACTTTATCGGTACTGGAGTTTCTGGTGGTGAAAAAGGTGCCCTTGAAGGTCCTTCTATCATGCCTGGTGGACAAAGAAGCCTACGAATTGGTTGCGGATGTTCTTGAAGAAATCTCAGCTAAAGCACCAGAAGATGGCAAACCATGTGTGACTTACATCGGTCCTGATGGAGCTGGTCACTATGTGAAAATGGTTCACAACGGTATCGAGTATGGGGATATGCAATTGATTGCAGAAAGCTATGATTTGATGCAACACTTGCTAGGCCTTTCTGCAGAAGACATGGCTGAAATCTTTACTGAGTGGAACAAGGGTGAATTGGACAGCTACTTGATCGAAATTACAGCTGATATCTTGAGCCGCAAAGACGACGAAGGCCAAGATGGACCAATCGTAGACTACATCCTTGATGCCGCAGGTAACAAGGGAACTGGTAAATGGACTAGCCAATCATCACTTGACCTTGGTGTGCCATTGTCACTGATTACTGAGTCAGTATTTGCACGTTACATCTCTACTTACAAAGAAGAACGTGTGCATGCTAGTAAGGTTCTTCCAAAACCAGCTGCCTTCAAATTTGAGGGAGACAAGGCTGAGTTGATTGAAAAAATCCGTCAAGCCCTTTACTTCTCAAAAATCATTTCATACGCACAAGGTTTTTGCTCAATTGCGTGTAGCTTCTAAAGAAAACAACTGGAACTTGCCATTTGCGGACATCGCATCTATCTGGCGTGATGGCTGTATCATCCGTTCTCGTTTCTTGCAAAAGATTACAGATGCTTACAACCGTGATGCAGACCTTGCCAACCTTCTTTTGGATGAGTACTTCTTGGATGTTACTGCTAAGTACCAACAAGCAGTGCGTGATATCGTAGTCTCTTGCTGTTCAAGCTGGTGTACCAGTTCCAACTTTCTCAGCAGCTATTACTTACTTTGATAGCTACCGTTCAGCAGACCTTCCAGCTAACTTGATCCAAGCGCAACGTGACTACTTTGGTGCCCACACTTACCAACGTAAAGACAAAGAAGGAACCTTCCACTACTCTTGGTATGACGAAAAATAAGTAGGTCTGCCATGGGGAAACGGATTTTATTACTTGAGAAAGAACGAAATCTAGCTCATTTTTTAAGTTTGGAACTCCAAAAAGAGCAATACCGAGTTGATCAGGTTGAGGAGGGGCAAAAAGCCCTCTCCATGGCTCTTCAGACAGACTATGACTTGATTTTATTGAATGCTCGTCTGGGGGATATGACAGCCCAGGATTTTGCAGACAAGCTGAGTCGGACTAAGCCAGCTTCGGTCATCATGGTCTTGGACCATCGTGAAGAATTGCAAGATCAGATTGAGACAATCCAACGCTTTGCCGTTTCTTACATCTATAAGCCAGTTATTATTGACAATTTGGTGGCTCGTATTTCAGCGATTTTCCGAGGTAGGGACTTTATCGACCAACACTGTAGTCAGATGAAGGTTCCGACGTCTTACCGTAATCTGCGTATGGATGTAGAACATCATACCGTTTATCGTGGCGAGGAGATGATTGCTCTGACGCGTCGTGAGTATGATCTCTTGGCTACTCTTATGGGAAGCAAGAAAGTTCTGACTCGTGAGCAGTTGTTGGAAAGTGTCTGGAAGTATGAAAGTGCGACCGAAACAAATATCGTGGATGTCTATATCCGTTATCTACGTAGCAAGCTTGATGTAAAAGGTCAGAAAAGCTACATTAAAACCGTTCGTGGTGTTGGTTACACCATGCAAGAATAGAAAGCAGTTGCAGTTTTGTAACTGCTTTTTTCAAATGGAGAAAGGGATGTTTTTTTGGTATTGACAGAAACGAATAAATGTGTTCCAAGTTTTTTAGGAGGATAAAATAATGAAAGAAACCTTTTATAAAAAAATTGGGTATTTCAATTGTTGCTAGTACTTTGTTAGCTAGTCAGCTACCGACAGTATCTGCTTTGACTGTTATTTCAAGTACAGGCGAGGAGTATGAGGTAAGTGAAACATTACAAGAGAGTCCAGGAACTAATAATTTTTCACTTCCCGATGTTTCACCGACTTATGGTCAATATTATACAAATCAGTCAGAAGTTATTATTGGCAAAAATGATTTAGTTAAGGTAAAAAATACTTTACAATATCCTTACTCTACATCAGCTTATGTAGAGTAAGAATTTCGTGGTGTGGAAAATGGTGATATGAAGACTGGATGGTATAAAGATGGTTCAACTTGGTACTACCTAAATGCAAGTAATGGCGATATGAAGACAGGTTGGTTCCAGGTCAATGGCAACTGGTACTATGCTTACAGCTCAGGTGCTTTGGCAGTGAATACCACTGTAGATGGCTACTACGTCAACTATAATGGTGAATGGATCCAATAATGAAAGAAGCGATTGTGAATGGAAACAATCGCTTTTTTTGTGAAAATATAATAAAATAGATAGGAGAGAATAAATACTTGTATGAAAAGATGAGACGGTTTTTTCGTCTAGTAAAAGGAAAAAATGACAAAAAAAATTGGTGTCGGTCAGGCACATAGTAAGATTATCTTAATAGGGGAGCATGCGGTCGTTTACGGTTATCCTGCCATTTCCCTGCCTCTTTTGGAGGTGGAGGTAATTTGTAAGGTAGTTCCTGCAGAGAGGTCTTGGCGCCTCTATGAGGAAGATACCTTGTCCATGGCGGTGTATGCTTCACTGGAGTATTTGGAGATCAAAGAAGCCTGCATTCGCTGTGAGATTGACTCGGCTATCCCTGAGAAGCGGGGAATGGGTTCGTCAGCGGCTATCAGCATAGCGGCTATTCGTGCGGTTTTTGACTACTATGAGGCTGATCTGCCTCATGATGTACTAGAAATCTTGGTCAATCGGGCGGAGATGATTGCCCATATGAATCCTAGTGGTTTAGATGCTAAGACATGTCTCAGTGACAAGCCTATTCGCTTTATCAAGAACGTAGGATTTACAGAGCTTGAGATGGAGTTATCCGCCTATTTGGTGATTGCTGATACGGGCGTTTATGGTCATACTCGTGAAGCCATTCAAGTGGTTCAAAGTAAGGGCAAGGATGCCCTACCGTTTTTGCATGCTTTGGGAGAATTGACCCAGCAGGCAGAAGAAGCGATTTCACGAAAAGATGCTGAAGGACTGGGGCAAATCCTCAGTCAAGCGCATTTACATTTAAAAGAAATTGGTGTCAGTAGCCCTGAAGCAGACTCTTTAGTTGAAACGGCTCTTAGCCATGGTGCTTTAGGTGCCAAGATGAGCGGTGGTGGGCTTGGAGGCTGTATCATAGCCTGGCAGACAATTTAACACACGCACAAGAACTAGCAGAAAGATTAGAAGAGAAAGGAGCTGTTCAGACATGGATAGAGAGCCTGTAACAGTACGTTCCTACGCAAATATTGCTATTATCAAATATTGGGGAAAGAAACAAGAAAAAGAGATGGTACCTGCAACTAGCAGCATCTCTCTGACTTTGGAAAATATGTACACGGAGACGACCTTGTCACCTTTGCCAGACCATGCGACAGCTGATGCCTTTTATATCAATGGTCAGCTACAAAATGAGGCGGAGCATGCTAAGATGAGTAAGATTATTGACCGCTACCGTCCAGAAGGTGAGGGTTTTGTCCGTATTGATACTCAAAACAATATGCCGACTGCAGCGGGCCTGTCCTCAAGTTCTAGTGGTTTGTCCGCCTTGGTCAAGGCTTGCAATGCCTATTTCAAGCTTGGATTGGATAGAAGTCAGTTAGCACAGGAGGCTAAGTTTGCCTCAGGTTCTTCTTCTCGGAGTTTTTATGGACCACTAGGTGCTTGGGATAAGGATAGTGGGGAAATTTACCCTGTAGAGACAGATTTGAAACTAGCTATGATGATGTTGGTGCTGGAGGACAAGAAAAAAACCAATTTCTAGTCGTGACGGAATGAAACTCTGTGTGGAAACTTCGACGACTTTTTGACGACTGGGTGCGGCAGTCTGAGAAAGGATTATCAGGATATGCTGGTTTATCTCAAAGAGAAATGACTTTGCCAAGGTTGGGGAGTTAACGGAGAAAAATGCCCTGTCTATGCACGCCACGACCAAAACAGCATCACCAGCCTTTTCTTATCTGACGGATGCCTCTTATGAAGCCATGGACTTTGTCCGTCAGCTTCGCGAGCAAGGAGAATCCTGCTACTTTACCATGGATGCTGGTCCCAATGTTAAGGTCCTCTGTCAGGAGAAAGACTTGGAGCATTTATCAGAAATCTTCGGTCAGCGTTACCGCTTGATTGTGTCAAAAACAAAGGATTTGAGCCAAGATGATTGCTGTTAAAACTTGCGGAAAACTCTATTGGGCAGGTGAGTATGCTATTTTAGAGTCAGGGCAGTTAGCCTTGATAAAGGCCATTCCCATCTATATGAAGGGCGAGATTGCTTTTTCTGATAGTTACCTTATTTATTCGGATATGTTTGATTTCGAAGTGGATTTAACGCCAAATCCTGACTATAGTTTGATTCAAGAAACGATTGCTTTAGTGGAAGATTTTCTCGTTTATCGTGGTCAGACCTTGCGACCTTTTTCTTTGAAAATCCGAGGAAAAATGGAACGAGGAGGGAAAAAGTTTGGTCTAGGATCTAGCGGTAGCGTCGTTGTTTTGGTCATCAAGGCCTTGCTGGCTCTCTATGATCTTTCGGTTGATCAGGAACTCTTATTCAAGTTAGCCAGTGCTGTCTTGCTCAAGCGAGGAGACAATGGCTCTATGGGAGACCTTGCCTGTATCGTAGCAGAGGATTTGGTTCTCTACCAGTCATTTGATCGCCAGAAGGTAGCTGCTTGGCTAAAAGAAGAAAATTTGTCGACAGTTTTAGAGCGTGATTGGGGCTTTTCAATTTCGCAAGTGAAACCAACTTTAGAATGTGATTTCCTAGTGGGATGGACCAAGGAAGTGGCTGTATCGAGTCACATGGTCCAGCAAATCAAGCAAAATATAAATCAGAATTTTTTAAGTTCCTCAAAAGAAACGGTAGCTGCTTTGGTAGCTGCTTTGGATCAAGGAGAAGCCGAAAAAATTATCGAGCAAGTAGAAGTAGCCAGCAAGCTTTTAGAAGGCTTGAGCGCAGATATTTACACGCCTTCGCTCAGACAACTGAAAGAAGCCAGTCAAGATTTGCAGGCTGTTGCCAAGAGTAGCGGCGCTGGTGGTGGTGATTGTGGTATTGCCTTGAGTTTTGATGAGCAATCAACTGAAACCCTAAAAAACCGTTGGGCCGATCTGGGGATTGAGCTCTTATACCAAGAAAGGATAGGACATGACGACAAATCGTAAGGATGAGCACATCCGCTATGCCCTTGAGCAGAAAAGTTCCTACAACAGCTTTGATGAGGTGGAGTTGATTCATTCTTCCTTGCCTCTTTACGACCTGGATGAAATCGATCTGTCGACAGAGTTTGCTGGTCGAAAGTGGGACTTTCCTTTTTATATCAATGCTATGACGGGTGGAAGCGAAAAAGGTAAAGAAATCAATCAAAAGCTGTCTCAGGTGGCAGAAGCCTGTGGGATTTTGTTTGTAACGGGTTCATATAGTGCAGCCCTCAAAGATCCATCAGATGCCTCTTTTTCTGTCAAGTGTGATCATCCAAATCTCCTTCTTGGAACCAATATTGGATTGGACAAGCCGGTTAAACTTGGTTTGCAGACTGTGACGGAGATGAATCCTTTACTTTTACAAGTGCATGTTAATGTCATGCAGGAATTACTCATGCCTGAGGGAGAAAGGAAGTTTCGAAGCTGGAGATTGCATCTGGCAGACTATAGCAAGCAAATCCCCGTTCCCATTGTTCTCAAGGAAGTGGGCTTTGGAATGGATGTGAAAACCATCGAAAGAGCCTATGAGCTGGGCGTTCAAACATTTGACTTGTCAGGTCGTGGTGGCACCAGCTTTGCCTATATCGAAAACCGTCGCAGTGGTCAGCGTGATTATCTCAATCAATGGGGTCAGTCTACCATGCAAGCCCTTCTCAATGCCCAAGACTGGAAAGACAAGGTTGAACTCTTGGTCAGTGGAGGCGTTCGCAATCCGCTGGATATGATTAAGTGCCTGGTCTTTGGTGCTAAGGCTGTAGGCCTGTCTCGAACAGTTCTAGAATTGGTTGAAAGCTATTCGGTAGAGGAAGTGATTGGCATTGTCCAAGGCTGGAAAGACGATTTGCGTTTGATTATGTGTGCCCTTAATTGTGCCACCATAGCAGATCTGCAAAAAGTAGACTATCTTCTATACGGAAAATTAAAAGAAGCAAATGATCAGATGAAAAAGGCGTAACCGGCGCCTTTTTTCCATCCTCAGACTGAGGTGACTTTTTTGAATTGTGATAAAATAGAAGAGAGAGGATGAAGCTATGAGAAAATTTAAAATCTTTTTATTTATCGAAGTCTGTCTGTTGACAGGAGCTCTGATTTTGATGGTATCAGAGCATTTTTCGCGTTTTCTGCTGATTCTATTTCTCTTTTTGCTTTGATTCGCTATTACACCGGTAAGGAGGGCAATAACCTTCTTTTAGTAGTGGCAAGCATTCTCTTCTTTTTCATCGTTATGCTCAATCCTTTTGTGATTCTAGCTATTTTTGTTGCGGTTATCTATAGCCTCTTTCTTCTTTATCCGATGATGAACCAGGAAAAAGAGCAGACCAATTTGGTGTTTGAAGAGGTGGTGACGGTTAAGAAAGAGAGAAATCGTTGGTTTGGAAATCTTCATCATTTTTCAAGATACCAGACTTGCCAGTTTGATGATATCAATCTTTTTCGCCTCATGGGCAGGGACACTATTCATCTGGAGAGGGTCATCCTAACCAATCATGACAATGTCATTATCCTCAGAAAGATGGTAGGAACGACCAAAATCATCGTACCTGTCGATGTGGAAGTCAGTCTCAGCGTTAACTGTCTCTATGGTGATTTGACTTTTTTCAATCAGCCCAAGCGAGCCCTCCGAAATGAACACTATCATCAGGAAACAAGAGACTATCTCAAGAGTAATAAGAGTGTCAAGATTTTCTTGACCACTATGATTGGAGATGTTGAGGTGGTCAGAGGATGAAAAAACAAGCCTATGTAATGATTGCTCTCACCTCCTTTCTGTTTGTCTTATTTTTCTCCCACAGCTTGCTGGAAATCCTTGACTTTGACTGGTCTATTTTCCTGCATGATGTCGAAAAAACAGAAAAATTTGTCTTTTTGTTGTTGGTATTCAGCATGTCCATGACCTGTCTCTTAGCCCTGTTTTGGAGAGGTGTCGAAGAGCTTTCTCTAAGAAAAATGCAGGCTAATCTCAAGCGTTTATTGGCAGGGCAAGAAGTGGTTCAGGTTGCAGATCCAGATTTGGATGCCAGTTTCAAGTCCTTGTCAGGTAAACTTAACCTTTTGACAGAAGCGCTTCAAAAAGCGGAAAATCACAGCCTTGCTCAGGAAGAGGAAATCATCGAGAAGGAACGAAAGCGGATTGCTCGGGATTTGCACGATACAGTCAGTCAGGAGTTGTTTGCGGCTCACATGATTTTGTCAGGTATCAGTCAGCAGGCTTTAAAATTGGATAGAGAAAAGATGCAGACCCAGTTGCAGAGTGTCACAGCAATTTTAGAAACGGCTCAGAAGGATTTACGGGTCTTGCTCTTGCATTTGCGACCAGTTGAACTGGAGCAGAAGAGTCTGGTTGAGGGAATTCAAATCCTCCTAAAAGAGCTTGAGGACAAGAGTGATCTCAAGGTTGCTTTCAAGCAAAATGTGACGAAATTGCCTAAGAAAATCGAGGAGCATATCTTCCGTATCCTGCAAGAATTGATCAGCAATACCCTCCGCCATGCCCAGGCATCTTGTTTGGATGTTTACCTCTATCAGACGGATTTTTGAATTGCAGCTGAAGGTGGTGGACAATGGGATTGGTTTTCCAGTTAGGGAGTTTAGACGACCTGAGTTATGGACTCCGCAATATCAAGGAGCGGGTTGAAGATATGGCTGGAACAGTTCAGCTCTTGACAGCTCCCAAAGCAAGGGCTGGCAGTTGATATCCGTATTCCCCTGCTAGATAAGGAATGATAAAGGAGTAAAGATGAAAAATTTTACTAGTAGATGACCATGAAATGGTCCGATTGGGCTTGAAAAAGCTACTTTGACCTCCAAGACGATGTAGAAGTTGTGGGTGAGGCGACAAACGGGTCTCAAGGCATTGATTTAGCCTTGGAATTGCGTCCAGATGTCATTGTCATGGATATTGTTATGCCTGAGATGAATGGGATTGATGCAACCTTGGCCATCCTCAAAGAATGGCCTGAAGCCAAGATTTTGATTGTGAGCTCTTATTTGGATAATGAAAAAAATCATGCCCGTCTTGAGATGCAGGTGCTCGAGGGCTATATGCTCAAGACTTCTAGCGCAGACGAACTACTCCATGCTGTCCGTAAGGTGGCTACTGGCGAGTTGGCCATTGAGCAAGAGGTCAGCAAGAAGGTCGAATACCACCGCAATCATATGGAACTTCATGAGGAGCTGACTGCGCGTGAGCGAGATGTTCTCCAACTCATCGCTAAGGGCTATGAAAATCAGCGTATCGCAGACGAACTTTTTATCTCTCTCAAGACGGTCAAGACCCACGTGTCCAATATCCCTAGCCAAAGCTTGAGGTCAGCGATCGTGGCCTAGCTGCAGTCTATGCCTTTCAACACCACTCTGGTGGGCATGAGGATCTTTAGAGAGTCTACTATATTTACTTGTCGAACTAGAAGCAGCAAAAGATTCTCAAAAAGCAGGCTCCATGGAAGCCTATATGCGCCATCAATTTTCCTTTCTAGGCATTGCGGCTCCTGAAAGAAATGCACTCTATAAAAAATACTTTCCAAAAGCGAAAAAAACAAAGATTATCGATTGGGATTTTGTAGACACTTGCTGGGAAAAAGAATCTAGAGAATACCAGTGTGTGGCTGCCAATTATTAGAAAGCCATGCGTGTCTTATCTAACGGAGAACGATCGGCTAAGCTTGAGCGGTTAATGTCAAGCAAAATCCCAGGATACGGTAGATATCCCAGATTATAGGAGTTGGTGTATGACCACCCTGAACTAGAAGAAATAATCTAAATGGAGCCTACTGATAATATCTGGCTGAGACGTCGCGCTGATCACCACAGTTGTTAAGAAAAGAAGACCAATGTTCAAATTAATGGAAAAAGGATTCCCTGCTCATAATTTGAACTAAACAGAATTCTTATCAACAGCCATTATTGCCTCTAGACACCTAAAACCAATCCAACCTGGGAAGAGTAGTGGCCTACTGAGAAAACAAGGAAAATGGCCAACCTGAGATTAAAGAAGAAGGCAATTCTAGTGATTGAAAAGTTCATTACTTGAAAAACAGTCGCCCATTTATGTTATAATATTGTATTTAAAAATTTTTAAGGAGAAATGAGAATGTCTGTATCATTTGAAAACAAAAGAAACAAACCGTGGTGTCTTGACTTTCACTATCTCTCAAGACCAAATCAAACCAGAATTGGACCGTGTCTTCAACTCAGTGAAGAAATCTCTTAATGTTCCAGGTTTCCGTAAAGGTCACCTTCCACGCCCTATCTTCGACAAAAAAATTTGGTGAAGAGTCACTTTACCAAGACGTTATGAACGCTCTTTTGCCAAACGCTTATGAAGCAGCTGTAAAAGAAGCTGGTCTTGAAGTGGTTGCTCAACCAAAAAATTGACGTAACTTCAATGGAAAAAAAGGACAAGACTGGGTTATCACTGCTGAAGTTGTTACAAAACCTGAAGTAAAATTGGGTGACTACAAAAACCTTGAAGTATCAGTAGATGTAGAAAAAGAAGTAACTGACGCTGACGTTGAAGAGCGTATCGAACGCGAACGCAACAACTTGGCTGAATTGGTTATCAAGGAAGCTGCTGCTGAAAACGGCGACACTGTTGTCATCGACTTTGTTGGTTCTATCGACGGTGTTGAATTTGATGGTGGAAAAGGTGAAAAACTTCTCGCTTGGACTTGGTTCAGGTCAATTCATCCCTGGTTTTGAAGACCAATTGGTAGGTCACTCAGCTGGCGAAACTGTTGATGTTATCGTGACGTTCCCAGAAGACTACCAAGCAGAAGACCTTGCAGGTAAAGAAGCTAAATTCGTAACAACTATCCACGAAGTAAAAGCAAAAGAAGTTCCAGCTCTTGACGATGAGCTTGCAAAAGACATCGACGAAGAAGTTGAAACACTTGCTGAATTGAAAGAAAAATATACCGCAACGGAATTGGCTGCTGCTAAAGAAGAAGCTTACAAAGATGCCGTTGAAGGTGCAGCAATTGATAAAGCTGTAGAAAACGCTGAAATCGTAGAACTTCCAGAAGAAATGATCCACGAAGAAGTTCACCGTTCAGTAAATGAATTCCTTGGGAAACTTGCAACGCCAAGGTATCAACCCTGACATGTACTTCCAAATCACTGGAACTACTCAAGAAGACCTTCACAAACAATACGAGGGAGAAGCTGAGTCACGTACTAAGACTAACCTTGTTATCGAAGCAGTTGCGAAAGCTGAAGGATTTGACGCTACTGACGAAGAAATCCAAAAAGAAATTGAGCAATTGGCTGCAGATTACAACATGGAAGTTGCACAAGTACAAAGCTTGCTTTCAGCTGATATGTTGAAACACGACATCACAATCAAAAAAGCTGTTGAATTGATTACAAGCACAGCAACAGTTAAATAATCTTAATAGACAAAAATCCCACCTGATTAGGTGGGTTTTCTGATGCACTATTTTCCAAAAATCTCTTTGAGGTCTGCGTCTGTAATCCCAATCATGGCTGGGATGCTGTCCCAGTTTTCTTCGGTTAAGATGTAGGATTGTTCAGAGGTATTTGATGTGGCTGTTTCAGAGACCGCTTGTTGCTTTTCTTCAACATTCTCCAATAGATCACTGAAGCGTTCAATTAGATAGGTTTTTCGGGCAGTTCCGATGTGCTGGGTGGCATAGTTGAAGGCTTGTAATTCGCCTAGTAAGATGAGTTTGCTTTTGGCGCGTGTAATAGCTGTATAGATGAGATTGCGCTCCAGCATACGCCTACTAGCACTAGTGATAGGTAGGATGACAACAGGAAACTCACTTCCCTGAGACTTATGGATACTCATGGCATAGGCCAAGCGAATTTTGTACCATTCGTTACGTGGGTAAGAGACCTCGTTGCCATCAAATCAATGACAATCTCGTCTTGTTTCGACTCGGTGTATTTACCAGGAATCAGGTCTGTGATGGCTCCCAAATCTCCATTAAAGACATTGATTTCAGCATCGTTAACCAAATGAATGACCTTGTCTCCCTTACGATAGTGGCACTGGGGAGCTTCAAAACTGAGTTGATCTTTTTGTGGTGGGTTCAGGAGGTCTTGCATGAGTTGGTTGATGGCATCAATCCCTGCTGTCCCTCGGTACATGGGGGCCAGAACCTGAATATCACGGGCAGGAATACCACTTCTGAGGGCAGCCCCTAAGATCTTTTCAATGGTAGCAGGAATATGGCCACTAGCAATTTCAAAGTAGGAACGGTCAGCTTTTTTCTGGGTGAAATCAGCTGGCAGGATGCCCTGTCGAATCTGACTAGCTAGGGTGACGATGGTTGATTCTTCGCTTTGCCGATAAATTTTTTCCAAGCGAGTCTGGGGAATCAAGGGAATATGAAGCAGGTCAGCTAGAACTTGTCCAGGACTGACAGACGGTAGCTGGTCACTGTCTCCCACGATGAGGATCTTACTGTTAGAAGAGATGTTGGAAAAGAGTTGGTTGGCCAGCCAAGTATCCACCATAGAAAATTCATCCACGATGATAAAGTCAGCATCCAGATAATCTTCCAGATGACTAGTATCATCGTCGCCTGTCATTCCCAAATGGCGGTGTATGGTAGCGCTAGGCAAACCTGTCAATTCATTCATGCGCCGAGCAGCTCGACCAGTTGGAGCAGCAAGAAGAATAGGCAGATTGCTTTTTTTCCTGAGGTCAAGTCCTTCTAAGAGGGCATAAACAGCGATGATACCATTGATAACAGTTGTCTTACCAGTACCAGGGCCACCTGTCAGGATAAAGACCTTGTTCTGGATAGCGTCGCAGATAGCCTGTTTTTGAATATTATCATACTCAATCCCCAGCTCTTCTTCGACAGTAGCGATATGTTTTTGAATGCTTTCTAAATCCTGGCTCTTCTGTTTTCCTTTTTCAAGGATACGAACCAAGTGACTGCGGATGCCTTCCTCAGCGAAAAAGAGGCTATTGTCAAAAATCTTGGTATCAATCTGCTGAACCTTGTCTTCTTCAATCAGGTAGGAGAGTTCTTGGGCCACTTGGCTGGGGTCCAGTTCCACGGGGCGAGAAGATTCAAGGAGAGTAAGGGTTTGTTCTAGCAAATCCCGTGCTTCAACATAGGTGTCCCCTGTTTCCATACAGGCCTGAAAAAGACTATGTACTAGACCGGCACGAAAGCGCTCAGGAGCCTGACTTTCGATGCCAAGTTCCTCTGCTAATTGGTCAGCAATGGTAAAGCCCAAACCCTTGATATCCTCAACCAACTGGTAGGGATAATTTTCAACCACATCAAGGGTTTCTTCCTTGTAAAAATCTTGAATCTGGAAGGCTAGTTTATTGGGAATGCCGTAGTTAGCTAGTTTAGCCAAACCATCTCCGTTCCGTAGTTGAGGCGGAGAGTGGAGACGAAAGCTTCACGATTTTTGGCAGAGAGTCCTGCGATGCCTTCTAACTTTTCTGGGTGTTGCAGAATTTCGTCGATGGTATTGTCGCCATAGGTATCCACAATTTTCTGAGCAGTCTTGAGACCAATCCCCTTGAAATGGCTACTAGAAAAGTACTTGACCAAGCCCTTGCTAGTTGGTTTTGCACGTTCATAACGGCTGATTTGCAGTTGTTCCCCATACTTGGAGTGCTGGACAATTTGTCCCCAAAAAGTATAGTCTTCTCCCTCAATCACATCAGCCATGGTACCCGTGACAATAATTTCAAAATCATCAAAATCCTCTGCGTCTGTATCGTCGATTTCTAGGAGGAGGATACGATAAAAATTGCTGGGATTTTCAAAAATAATCCGTTCAATGGTTCCTGAAAAATAAACTTCCATAAGATTCCTTTGCATAAATAGGTGAGAGTTAATACTCTTCGAAAATCTCTTCAAACCACGTCAGCTTCGCCTTGTCGTATATATGTTACTGACTTCGTCAGTTCTATCTACAACCTCAAAGCAGTGCTTGAGCAACCTGCGGCTAGCTTCCTAGTTTGCTCTTTGATTTTCATTGAGTATTAGTTAGACTGGAACTAAAGAATCATCTTCTCACGATAGAAGAAGAGGCTGAGATTGTTGATTCTCGGCCTCTTAGGTCTCTTAAAATGTTCCGATACGGGTGATTGGCCAGAAACGGAATTTAGCTTCCCCTGTGATATCTTTTGCTTTAAAAGTACCTACGTGACGGCTGTCGCTAGAAACCAAGCGGTCGTCTCCGAGGAGAAGGTATTCTCCTTCTGGGACAGTAAAGCTAAAGTTGGTGTTGTAATTGACATCAACTGTGAAGGCTTGGGCTTTTTCAGCAATACTTCTAAAGAAAGTTCCTTTATTTCCTTCAAAGCCCTTGCCTGAGTAAGTGCTTTGGAGTTTGTCATCCTTGAAACGTTTGATATAGTCAGCTAGGTAAGGCTCGTCCGTCTCTTTGTCATTGATGAAAAGTTTATCGTTTTCGTAACGGATGGTGTCGCCAGGCATTCCGATCACGCGCTTGACAATGTCCTTATTGCCATCTTCCTCATGGGCCACCACGATATCAAAACGGTCAATAGGGAGGTGTTTGACAACAAAGAGGATTTCGCCATCCGCTAGGGTAGGATCCATGGAATGTCCTTCTACGCGGACATTGCTCCAAAAAAAGATACGGCTCAAAGCTAGTAATGACAGAATCAGGAGGAACAATCCCCACTCTTTTAAGAAATGTTTAAATGAATTCATAACTTACCTTCCTAAGCGTTTTTTCGCTTTTTCAGTATTTTTAAAGTGCAGTTTGGCGCAGAAATTGAGTCCCTGCATACCATAGGCTTGCAAAATCTGGCTAGCTACCTTATCAGAAGCCGTTCCAGCCCCACTTGGAAGTTGATAACCCAGTTCTCGTCCTAGATTTTCTAGATTTTCCAGAAAGAGATCACGCGCAATGATAGAAGAAACTGCGACAGCCAAGTATTTGCCCTCAGCCTTTTCTTCTAAGCTAATAGGATTGCTGAAACGATTAGCCTCTTGTGCCAAGTACTTGTCATAATTTTTAGCACTGGTAAAGGCATCAATCACAATTTTCTCAGGCTGAATGCCTTTTTGAAGGAGGAGATAGATAGCCTGATTATGGAGGGCAACCTTAACCGAAACAGCGTTGTAGCGGTCTCCGATGACCTCGTTGTACTTGCTTGGTGAGAGAAGCAGTTCCTGATGCTGGATTTTGTCCTTGAGGATAGGGGCAATCTGACGAATCTTTTGGTCGGTCAGAGTCTTAGAATCTCCCACACCTAGTTTTCGCAAGAAGTCATGCTGGTCAGGTGTGACAAAGGAAGCCACAACTGCAAGCCCACCAAAGTAGGAACCATTTCCCACCTCATCTGTCCCAATCAAAGGAAGATTTGTCCGCTAGTTTCCTCTACAACTTGATAGCCAAAGAAACTGGCGTATTTCTCGGCTCCTTCCCCCTGAAGCAAGACCTTTCCAGAAGTATAGATAGAAACGGTAGCTTGAGGTAGTCGTAAAAAGTAGCGAATATAGGGATTTTTACTGGGAGCCAGACTGGTTTGATAGTGTTCAAGAAAAGCCTGAATCTCCTTTTTCGCTTGGTGTGAGTGTTATACTTGCCATAGTTTCTATTGTACCATAAAAAGCAGGCAAATTTGTAAAAACTGACAAAGTTAGCGAATTTTGGTATAATATCGTGAGGTGAATTTTATGGCAAATCTAAATCGATTCAAATTTACATTCGGGAAAAAATCATTAACCTTGACAAGCGAGCATGATAATCTCTTTATGGAGGAAATTGCCAAGGTTGCGACAGAAAAATACCAAGCAATTAAAGAACAAATGCCTAGTGCAGACGATGAAACAATCGCTCTTTTGTTGGCAGTTAACTGTTTGTCAACTCAACTCAGTCGTGAGATTGAATTTGATGATAAGGAGCAAGAGCTAGAAGAACTCCGTCACAAACTTGTGACTTGCAAGCAAGAACAGAGCAAGATTGAGGATTCCTTATGATTTCACTCCTTCTTCTATTGGTCTTGGCTTGGGGATTTTATATCGGCTATCGGAGAGGCCTGCTCTTACAGGTTTATTACCTGATTTCAGCCATGGCATCTGCTTTTGTGGCTGGCCAGTTTTATAAGGGACTTGGGGAACAGTTCCATTTATTGCTCCCTTATGCAAATCCGCAGGAAGGTCAGGGGACTTTCTTTTTCCCATCGGATCAACTCTTTCAGTTGGATAAGGTCTTTTACGCAGGAATCAGCTACTTGCTTGTATTTGGGATAGTCTATAGCATCGGTCGTTTGCTTGGTCTCCTCTTACACTTGATTCCTAGTAAAAAATTGGGTGGCAAGTTCTTCCAAGTTTCAGCAGGTATCTTGTCCATGTTGGTGACCTTATTTGTCTTGCAGATGGCTTTGACAATCTTGGCGACCATTCCCATGGCAGCTATACAAAATCCTCTTGAAAAGAGCATCGTCGCAAAACATATCATCCAGAGCATACCAGTAACAACCAGTTGGCTCAAACAAATCTGGGTGACAAATTTAATCGGATAAAAAGGGCAGGAGTTTTCCTAGCCCTTTGTTTACAGATTTGACTCGAACCTATCAGAATGTAAAAAGTTACTACACCTAGACATTCAAAGACAAGGAAATAAAGATGAATAAGAAAATATTAGAAACATTAGAGTTCAATAAGGTCAAGGCCTTGTTTGAACCCCATTTGTTGACCGAGCAGGGCTTGGAGCAATTGAGACAGCTAGCTCCGACTGCTAAAGCGAATAAAATCAAACAGGCTTTTGCTGAGATGAAGGAAATGCAAGCTCTTTTCGTCGAGCAACCGCATTTCACTATTCTCTCAACCAAGGAAATCGCAGGAGTCTGCAAGCGTTTGGAGATGGGTGCAGACCTCAATATCGAGGAGTTCCTGCTCTTAAAGCGCGTGCTTCTGTCTAGCCGAGAGCTTCAAAGTTTTTATGCCAATCTGGAAAATGTCAGCTTGGAAGACTTAGCCCTCTGGTTTGAGAAATTACATGATTTTCCGCAATTACAAGGAAATCTCCAAGCCTTTAATGATGCAGGTTTCATTGAAAATTTTGCCAGTGAAGAATTGGCGCGCATCCGTCGAAAAATCCATGATAGCGAGAGTCAGGTACGCGATGTTTTACAAGACCTGCTCAAACAAAAAGCGCAGATGTTGACGGAAGGAATCGTTGCCAGCAGAAATGGCCGTCAGGTTTTACCTGTCAAAAACACCTACCGCAATAAGATTGCAGGTGTCGTTCATGATATTTCTGCTAGTGGAAATACCGTCTATATCGAACCCCGTGAGGTGGTCAAACTGAGCGAAGAAATTGCCAGTTTGCGAGTAGATGAGCGCTATGAAATGCTTCGCATTCTCCAAGAAATCTCGGAGCGTGTCCGCCCTCATGCGGCTGAGATTGCTAATGACGCTTGGATTATCGGCCATCTAGACTTGATTCGTGCCAAGGTCCGCTTTATCCAAGAAAGGCAAGCAGTTGTGCCTCAGCTGTCAGAAAATCAAGAGATTCAACTACTCCATGTCTGCCATCCTTTGGTCAAAAATGCCGTCGCAAATGATGTCCATTTTGGCAAAGATTTAACAGCTATTGTCATTACAGGTCCCAATACAGGTGGGAAGACCATCATGCTCAAAACCCTGGGCTTGACGCAGGTGATGGCCCAGTCTGGTTTGCCGATTTTAGCAGATAAGGGAAGTCGTATTGGTATTTTTGAAGAAATCTTTGCCGATATTGGCGATGAGCAGTCTATTGAGCAGAGTTTGTCTACCTTCTCTAGCCATATGACCAATATTGTGGATATTCTTGGTAAGGTCAACCAACATTCACTCTTACTCTTGGATGAGTTGGGGGCTGGTACAGATCCCCAAGAGGGAGCCGCCCTTGCCATGGCTATTCTGGAGGACCTTCGCCTGCGTCAAGTCAAGACTATGGCTACAACTCACTATCCAGAACTCAAGGCCTACGGTATTGAGACAGCCTTTGTGCAAAATGCCAGTATGGAGTTTGATACTGCAACTCTACGCCCGACCTATCGCTTTATGCAGGGAGTTCCTGGCCGAAGTAATGCCTTTGAGATTGCCAAACGTTTAGGCCTATCTGAAGTCATCGTAGGGGATGCCAGTCAGCAGGTCAATCAGGACAATGATGTCAATCGGATCATTGAGCAGCTGGAAGAGCAGACGCTGGAAAGCCGTAAACGCTTGGACAATATCCGTGAGGTGGAGCAAGAAAATCTCAAGATGAACCGTGCTCTCAAAAAACTTTACAACGAGCTCAATCGTGAAAAGGAAACCGAGCTTAACAAGGCGCGTGAACAAGCTACTGAGATTGTAGACATGGCCCTCAGTGAAAGTGACCAGATTCTCAAATCTCCACAGTAAATCCCAACTCAAACCCCATGAAATCATTGAAGCCAAGGCCAAGTTGAAAAAATTGGCTCCTGAAAAAGTGGACTTGTCCAAAAACAAGGTCCTTCAAAAGGCCAAGAAAAAACGAGCTCCAAAGGTGGGAGATGATATTGTGGTGCTCAGTTATGGACAGCGTGGTACCTTGACTAGTCAACTCAAGGATGGCCGCTGGGAAGCCCAAGTCGGCTTGATTAAGATGACCTTGGAAGAGAAAGAGTTTGACCTTGTTCAAGCTCAGCAAGAAAAGCAAGTTAAGAAGAAACAAGTCAATGTTGTGAAACGAACTTCTGGGCGAGGACCTCAAGCCAGACTGGATCTTCGAGGCAAACGTTACGAAGAAGCCATGAATGAGCTAGATGCCTTTATCGACCAAGCCCTGCTTAACAATATGGCTCAAGTTGATATTATCCATGGTATCGGAACAGGAGTCATCCGTGAAGGTGTCACCAAATACCTACAAAGAAACAAGCATGTCAAGAGTTTTGGCTATGCCCCACAAAATGCTGGAGGCAGTGGTGCAACTATTGTGACTTTTAAAGGATAGAAGTATCATTTTTAAAACTTTCATAAAGTAAAAAAACTGTTGAATTAAGTTTTACTAATAAACACATTGACAAAAGCCAACATTTTTTGTAAAATAAGAATCAATTAAATACCAACACCGAATGAAGTTTAATAGAAGTGGCGAATCGTTTGATTTTCCATGACTGTAAATGGACGGAACTCTGGAGAGACCGTAAAGGCACCGAAGGGGCAAGGCAGGCAACTGCTCAAACTCTCAGGTAAAAGGACAGAGCTAGGATAGACCGCTTTTTAGCATTTATCTAAGCATTCCAGAGTACATGTATCTTGCATGTGCTCTTTCTTTTGGGGTTGAAAAGATAGGAGAAGGAAATGTTAGAATTGCTTAAATCAATCGATGCTTTTGCTTGGGGCCCACCCCTCTTGATTTTATTGGTCGGAACAGGGATTTACCTAACTGCCCGTCTAGGCCTCTTGCAGGTTTTGCGTCTGCCCAAGGCCTTTCAGCTTATTTTTACCAAGGATAAGGGGCATGGCGATGTATCCAGTTTTGCGGCCTTGTGTACAGCCCTCGCAGCGACAGTTGGTACGGGAAATATTATCGGGGTGGCGACGGCTATCAAGGTCGGTGGCCCAGGAGCCCTCTTTTGGATGTGGATGGCGGCTTTCTTTGGGATGGCTACCAAGTATGCAGAAGGTTTATTAGCTATTAAATACAGGACTAAAGACGATAACGGTGCTGTTGCAGGAGGTCCCATGCACTATATCCTTCTAGGGATGGGAGAAAAGTGGAGACCACTTGCCATCTTTTTTGCTATCGCAGGTGTCTTAGTAGCTTTGTTGGGAATCGGGACCTTCACACAGGTCAACTCGATTACAGAATCTATTCAAAATACGACGACTATTTCACCAGCCATCACTGCTCTGGTGTTGTCTGTATTTGTAGCGATTGCAGTCTTTGGCGGACTCAAGTCCATTTCAAAGGTTTCGACAGCCGTTGTTCCTTTTATGGCCATCATCTATATTTTGGGAACTCTTACAGTTATTTTCTTTAATATCGGGAAAATTCCTTCTACAATCGCTTTAATCTTGACATCAGCTTTTAGTCCTGTTGCTGCGGTAGGTGGATTTGCTGGTGCTAGCATTCGGATGTCTATCCAAAATGGTGTTGCGCGTGGTGTGTTCTCAAACGAATCTGGTCTGGGTTCTGCTCCCATTGCAGCTGCTGCAGCTAAGACAAATGAACCAGTAGAGCAAGGTTTGATTTCCATGACAGGAACCTTTATTGATACCCTCATCATCTGTACTCTAACTGGTTTGACCATTTTGGTGACTGGAGTATGGAATAGTGACTTGAATGGAGTGGCTTTGACTCAGTCAGCCTTTTCAACAGTCTTTTCACATTTTGGGCCTGCCCTCTTGACCATCTTCCTTGTACTTTTTGCCTTTACAACGATTCTAGGTTGGAACTACTACGGAGAGCGCTGTTTCGAGTTCCTCTTTGGTGTTCGTTTTATCTGGCTCTACCGTGTGATTTTTGTGCTCATGGTCTTGCTGGGAGGATTTATCGAGTTGGATATGGTCTGGATTATTGCTGATATTGTCAACGCTTTAATGGCTCTGCCAAACTTGATTGCCCTCTTGGTCTTGTCACCAGTCGTCATTGCTGAGACTAAAAAGTATTTTAATAAATAATGGAATCACACATCGCGTGTGATTTTTTGCTTTCATAAAAAATTTCTATCAGTGCAATTTAAAATATATATTATACACGGTATAGAATCTGTGATAGACTAGATTTCAAGAAAATGAAAAGAGGTTTTATGATGACAACATTTACCATTCATACAGTAGAATCAGCACCAGCAGAAGTGAAAGAAGTTCTTGAAACAGTAGAAAAAGATAACAATGGCTATATTCCCAATCTAATCGGTCTCTTGGCTAATGCACCGACTGCTTTAGAGGCTTACCGTACTGTCGGAGCTATCAACCGTCGCAACAGCCTGACCCCCGTTGAGCGCGAAGTAGTGCAAATCACGGCAGCTGTGACCAATGGTTGTGCTTTCTGCGTCGCAGGTCACACAGCATTTTCAATCAAACAAATCCAGATGAATGATGACCTGCTTCAAGCCCTCCGTAATCGTACTCCAATTGAAACAGATCCTAAATTGGACACCCTAGCTAAGTTTACCTTGGCAGTTATCAATACCAAGGGTCGTGTAGGCGATGAAGCCTTGTCTGAGTTTCTAGAAGTTGGCTATAGCCAACAAAATGCCTTGGATGTGGTTCTTGGTGTCAGCCTAGCAAGCCTCTGTAACTATGCCAACAACCTAGCTAATACCCCAATTAACCCAGAATTGCAACCTTATGCTTAAGCCTTATCTGAGTAAAAAATGAAGTCTGAAATAATCGGACTTCGTTTTTTATCCCCTCATTTAAGCGCTTTTATGCTATACTGAAACTAACATGATTATTGGAGGTTAGGATGAAAAAACTCCCCTTGGTATTTTCTGGTTGTTTGCTCGGTTTAGCAGGAGCTGGGAATCTCGTTTTAGATACGTTGCCAGTTCTGTCACAGGTATTTAGTTTGACAGGTTTGGTTTTATGGATTTACTTTCTGATTTTGCATCTGTTTAATTGGAAGGAAACCAAGCAAGAATTGACCAAGCCTCCTCTTTTGTCAGGAATGGCGACCTTTCCCATGGCTGGGATGATTTTATCGACTTATGTCTTTCGCGTCTTCCCTCATCTTCCTTTGGTAGCGCAGGGGCTCTGGTGGTTTTCATTTCTCTTGGATTTGGCCCTTGATTGCTGGTTTTACCATCAAAGTTTGCTTGTCCAGGGCGGAGGGTTCATGCGACTCCAAGCTGGACGGTTCTCTATGTGGGGATAGCAGTGGCTGCCTTGACTTATCCTCTGGTAGGCATTATCGAGATTGCCTATGCGACCTTGAGTTTTGGTTTTCTCTTGACCTTCTATCTCTACCCGCTTATTTATAGCGATTTAAAGCAACATCCACTCCCAGTTGCCTTACTTGGACAAGAAGGAATCTATTGTGCTCCTTTCTCTCTACTCTTGGCTTCCCTGGTTCGGGTTGGAGGTGCCAGCCTACCGACTTGGGTCTTAATCGTTATGATTTTGGCTTCTCAATCCTTCTTTTTCTTTGTTTTAACTTGCCTGCCCAATATTTTAAAACAAGGCTTTCAACCAGCCTTCTCAGCCCTCACCTTCCCAACCATTGTCACGGCTACCTCGCTCAAGATGGCTCAGGGAATATTGAAGCTTCCATTTCTAGATTATCTGGTCTTGGCTGAAACTATTATATGCCTAACTATTTTATTCTTTGTATTGGGTGCTTATCTGAATTGGTTACGAAAAAAGGTCTAGCTAGAAATAGCTAAACCTTATTTTTTTATGGTTTGATGACCTCAGCTCCACCCATGTATGGACGAAGAACTTCTGGGATGGTCACAGAACCATCTGCATTTTGGTAGTTTTCAAGAATAGCAGCCACTGTACGTCCAACTGCAAGTCCAGAACCGTTTAAGGTGTGGAGCAATTTAACCTTTCCATCAGCTTCATCACGGTAACGGATTTGAGCACGACGGGCTTGGAAATCTTCTGTGTTTGAACAGCTTGAGATTTCACGGTAGGTATTTTGTGCTGGAATCCAAACTTCTAAGTCGTAAGTTTTAGCAGCTGAGAAGCCCATATCTCCAGTAGAGAGCGCAACGACACGGTATGGAAGGTTGAGCTTTTGAAGGATATTTTCAGCGTTGGCTGTCATTTTTTCCAATTCTTCGTAAGATTCTTCTGGCTTGGCAAATTTAACCATTTCAACCTTGTGAATTGGTGCAAACGAATCAAGCCACGAGTATCACGGCCAGCTGAACCAGCCTCGGAACGGAATGATGGACTCATAGCAGTAAAGTAGATTGGTAGGTCTTTACCATCAAGGATTTCATCACGGTAGTAGTTTGTCAGAGGAACTTCAGCTGTAGGAATAAGGACGTAATTGCTGTCGCTGAGTTCAAAAGTATCTTCCTTGAATTTTGGATATTGACCAGTACCAAACATAGAATCGTGGTTAACCATGTAAGGAGTGATGACTTCAGTATAGCCTTCTTTTCCGTGTTCATCCAACATGAAGTTGTAGAGAGCACGTTCCAAACGAGCACCGAGACCTTTATAGAAGAGGAAGCGAGCCCCTGTTACCTTGCCGCCACGTTCCCAGTCAAGGATACTAAGGTCTTCACCCAGATCCCAGTGGGCTTTTGGCTCGAAGTCAAACTCGCGTGGAGTACCCCAACGGCGAACTTCCACATTGTCATCTTCATCAACCCCAACAGGAACGCTGTCAGCTGGGATATTTGGAAGAGTAGTAGTAAATTCTGTCAATTTAGCATCGATGTCTGCCAATTCAGCATCCAAGGCTTTAACCTCAGCAGATAGGTTTTGCATGGCAGCAATCTTGTCATCTGCATTTTCCTTGTTGCGCTTAGCTTGGGCAATTTCAGCTGAAACTGTGTTACGTTCTGCTTTGAGAGTTTCAACCTTGACCAAGATGTCACGACGTTTAGCATCGATTTCTTTCATCTCATTCAAGATAGCAGCATCTACACCACGTGTAGCTAATTTTTCTGCGACAGCGTCAAAGTCTGTACGAATACGTTTGATATCTAACATAAGAACTCCTTTATGAAAAAAGCACACCTGACAAAGCGTTGGAGTGGCAGGGCCACGGTTCCATCCAACTTCACAGGTGTGCACTTGATTGTGTATGTAATTGTTACTAACGGTAGAATTTCACCTATCCCTCCTATCTGCTCGCAGCATCCGCAGACTTTCTGAAAGAAGAAGATAACCTACTTATCCGTTGTTATGATTATACTAAAGTTTCTACTTTTTTGCAAATAGATTTTTAAATTTTTGACCAATGGTCTGAATTAGGGTCGGAAGCTTGACGACCTTGTCATTGCCTAGTTTTTCGCGAGCAATTTTAAGAATGGCACCTGAGTCTTTTGAAGCAAAGAGGAATTTTCCTTTGTCTGTAAAGACTTCGAAGTGGCGACTGATTTTGCGACCAGTAACATTAGCTCCAATTTGGTTGATATGGCTCCAAGGAATCTGGATAAATTGTTCGACATTGACATTTGGGTAAAATTCCAAAGCCTGATCTCCGACAAGGAATTTCCCAACTTTCCCAGCTATAGAGAGATAGGAAGTTCCTGTCGTATTGAGAAGCACTGTTTTGTTAAGAGATTGGGCCATGATTAGACTTCCTTACTTTCACCGAAAAAGGCATTGTAGAGGGCTTTAATTGCTGCTTTCTCTTGGTCCTTATGGACAACAAACATAATAGATACTTCACTAGAACCTTGAGACATCATCTGGATGTTGATCTTATTTTCAGATAGAGCACGTGTCGCAGTAGCAGTTACTCCGATATGACTCTTCATTTTTTCTCCAACAATCATAATGATTGAAAGGTCGTGTTCGATTTCTGCATGGTCTACTTCAGCCTTTTGAACCAACTGACGAAGGATTTCTTCTTCCTTGATAGGAGTTAGTTCACGAGAACGAAGGATGATTGAAAGATCGTCGATACCTGTTGGCATATGTTCCCAACCAATGTTGAGATCTTCAAGGATTTGAAGAACCTTGCGTCCAAATCCCACCTCACGGTTCATGAGGTATTTAGACATGTTGATGCTGACAAAGCCTGAGTCACCAGCAATTCCCACAACTGGAAATTCATCACTATTGTGTTTTAGAACGATACGAGTGCCTGGATGGTCAGGGTTGTTGGTATTCTTGATAACGAGAGGAATTTTTCCACGGTAGGCAGGAAGAAGTGCCTCGTCATGAAGAACTGAGAATCCTGCATAGGCCAACTCACGCATTTCACGGTAGGTTAACTCAGGAATCGAGTGTGGTTGGTGGATAATACCAGGGTGGGCTGCAAAGATACCATCAACGTCTGTAAAGTTTTCATAGAGGTCTGCCTTAACACCTGCGGCAATAATAGAACCTGTAATGTCTGATCCTCCACGTGAGAAGGTACAGATTTGATTTTCCTTGGTAACTCCAAAGAAACCAGGAATGACAAGGACCTCATTTGCATTTGTCAATTCTTCAATCTTGTCATAACTTGATGGAATGATGCGAGCGTGGCCAGGTTCACTCGTTACCACAATCCCAGCTTCTCTAGGGTGAACATAGCGTGCATCAATACCGTTTTGGTTAAAATAGGCAGCAATCAATTTGGCATTGTTGTTTTCACCCGCTGCGAGGAAAGTATCGTAGAGAAATTCGTTTTCTTCGATAGGAATACTTGCCAAGGTACGAATGCTTTTTGAAATTTTCTCTAGAACAGCTGGTTTTAGTCCTAATTCACTAACCATGGCAGCATAGCGGTCGATAATCCAGTTTTGACTCTTGCTAATATCGTTACCAGCAACATAGTCGCGGTAGTATTTAATCAAGGCATCCGTAACCTTAGTATCTTCAGCATTGCGTTTACCAGGCGCAGAAACGACTACAAAACGGCGCTCTTTATCGCTTTTGACAATGTTTAAAACTTTTTCTAATTGACTAGCAGAGGCAAGAGAGCTACCTCCAAATTTAACAACTTTCATAAGAACTCCTGAAGTAAGTATTTTATATGATTATAGCAGAAAGAAAGCCTTTTTTCAAATGAAGAAAATAAGCCATTTTACAGGGAAAGATGAGGAATCTAAAATCGGCTGAGACACTTATTACATTCTTATTCTTGCTTTTTTTAGAATAAAAAAAGATATACTTTGAAAAATAAAATAATTTAACTTGCTTATAAAAAAATAAAAAAAGGAGTCCAGATGGAACATATTATTTATCAGCTTGAAGAGGATTTGGCAATTATTACTTTAAACCGTCCTGAGGTTGCGAATGGTTTTCATATTCCTATGTGTGAGGAGATTTTAGAAGCACTGACTCTGGCAGAAGAGAATCCAGCTGTGCATTTTATCTTGATCAATGCGAACGGCAAAAGTCTTTTTCAGTTGGAGGAGATTTGGTAGAGATGAAGCGGGCAGTGGATGAGGATGATATTCCATCATTGACGAAAATCGCAGAACTGGTCAATACTATTTCGTATAAAATCAAGCAAATTGCAAAGCCTGTTTTGATGGAAGTTGATGGGGCTGTTGCAGGCGCTGCAGCTAATATGGCTGTTGCTGCAGATTTCTGTTTAGCGACCGATAAGGCTAAATTTATCCAAGCCTTTGTTGGAGTTGGTTTGGCTCCAGATGCAGGAGGAATTTATCTCTTGAGCCGAAGTATCGGTGTGACGCGTGCTGCTCAACTAGCTATGACAGGAGAAGCTTTAACAGCAGAAAAAGCTCTAGAGTGGGGTGTGGTTTACCGTATTTCGGAAGCTGATAAGTTAGAAAAAACCAGAGAACAGCTTCTTAAAAAATTAAGACGTGGGTCAGTTAATTCCTATGTTGCCATCAAGAAGTTGGTTTGGGAGAGCCAATTTAAAGATTGGCAAGATTATGCTGTTTTAGAACTGCATCTACAGGAATCACTGGCCAAAACAGAGGATTTCAAAGAGGGAGTTCGGGCTCATTCGGAGAGAAGAAGACCTAAATTTACAGGAAAATAAAAAAATACTTGCGCCATTCTTTGAAGTTTGATATAATTCTTTTGTCAAATGTTTTGATTGTAAAAGTTTTTGAGAAGGAGGGAAAGAAAGATTGGACTACCAACGAATTAATGAATATTTAACATCTATATTTAACAATGTCCTCGTCATTGAGGAAGTTAGCTTGAGAGGTAGTCGTTTCAAGGATGTCTCCATCAAAGAAATGCATACGATTGATGTGATTGGGAGATTCCCAGATGTAACACCAAGTAAAGTGTCGAAAGAGTTGATGGTGACTCTTGGGACAGTTACGACTAGTTTGAATAATCTCGAACGCAAGGGTTACATTGAACGCATTCGTTCAGAACATGATCGACGTGTGGTGCATCTGCATTTGACAAAGAAAGGTCGCTTGGTTCATAGGCTACATAAACGCTTCCACAAGGCCATGGTTGAAAAAATCATTGATGGTATGAGTAAGCAAGAAATTGAGGTTATGAGCAAAGGTTTGACTAATCTTTATCAATTTTTGGAGGATTTGAGATAATGGCTTTTGCAAAAATAAGCCAGGTTGCTCATTATGTGCCAGAGCAAGTGGTTACAAATCATGATTTGGCTCAGATTATGGATACCAATGATGAGTGGATTTCAAGTCGGACGGGAATACGACAAAGGCATATCTCAAGAATAGAATCTACTAGTGATTTGGCTACAGAGGTTGCTAAGAAACTGATGGCTAAAGATGGAATCACAGGAGAGGAGTTGGATTTTATCATCCTAGCTACCATTACTCCAGATTCGATGATGCCCTCTACAGCTGCTCGTGTTCAAGCTAATATCGGTGCAAAAAAAGCCTTTGCTTTTGACTTAACAGCTGCTTGTAGTGGATTTGTATTTGCTCTTTCAACTGCTGAAAAGTTTATCGTTTCTGGACGCTTTCAAAAAGGCTTGGTAATTGGTAGCGAAACCCTCTCTAAAGCGGTCGATTGGTCGGACCGATCAACAGCTGTTTTGTTTGGAGATGGTGCTGGTGGTGTCTTGTTAGAAGCTAGCGAGCAAGAGTATTTCTTGGCTGAGAGTCTCAATAGTGATGGAAGTCGCAGCGAGTGTCTGACCTATGGACATTCAGGTCTACATTCTCCATTTTCAAATCAAGAAAATGCAGATTCATTTTTGAAGATGGATGGACGCGCAGTCTTTGATTTTGCTATTCGAGATGTAGCTAAGTCTATCAAACAGACCATTGAAGAATCTCCTGTAGAGGCGACAGACTTGGATTATCTGCTACTTCATCAGGCTAATGACCGTATTTTAGATAAGATGGCTAGGAAAATCGGTGTCGACCGAGACAAACTTCCAGCCAATATGATGGAATATGGAAATACCAGTGCAGCCAGTATCCCGATTTTACTTTCAGAGTGTGTAGAACAAGGCCTCATCCGTTTAGATGGTAGTCAGACTGTTCTGCTATCAGGCTTCGGTGGAGGCTTGACCTGGGGCACGCTCATTCTTACAATTTAGGTAATCATGTGGTGAACACATTGTTATAAAAAACTATTTATTTTAAAGGAGTCCTATCATGGCAGTATTTGAAAAAGTACAAGAAATTATCGTTGAAGAACTTGGGAAAGACGCATCAGAAGTAACACTTGAATCAACTTTTGATGATTTGGATGCAGATTCATTGGACTTGTTCCAAGTAATCTCAGAAATCGAAGATGCTTTTGATATCCAAATCGAAGCAGAAGATGACTTGAAAACAGTTGGTGACTTGGTTGCCTACGTTGAAGAGCAAACAAAATAAACAGAATATAGATAGAAGGAGTAGGGAAACCCGCTCCCTCTTGTTTAGGCAATAGTTTGATTTTCAAATTATGACGATATCGAACTATTACGTAAGCAAGAAACGATGGAGGCACTATGAAAACGCGTATTACAGAATTATTGAACATTGATTATCCTATTTTCCAAGGAGGAATGGCCTGGGTTGCTGATGGTGATTTGGCAGGGGCTGTTTCCAAGGCTGGAGGGCTAGGGATTATCGGTGGGGGGAATGCCCCTAAAGAAGTTGTCAAGGCAAATATTGATAAAATCAAATCATTGACTGATAAACCCTTTGGTGTCAACATCATGCTTTTGTCTCCCTTTGTGGAAGATATTGTAGACCTTGTTATCGAGGAAGGTGTTAAGGTAGTGACAACAGGAGCAGGAAATCCAAGCAAATACATGGAACGTTTCCATGAAGCTGGTATTACAGTTATTCCAGTTGTACCAAGTGTTGCCCTAGCTAAACGCATGGAAAAAATCGGTGCGGATGCTGTTATTGCAGAAGGAATGGAAGCTGGGGGACATATTGGGAAATTAACAACCATGACCTTGGTGCGCCAGGTTGCTGCTGCTGTATCTATTCCTGTTATTGCTGCAGGAGGGATTGCGGATGGTGAAGGTGCTGCGGCTGGCTTTATGCTAGGTGCAGAGGCGGTTCAGGTTGGAACTCGTTTTGTCGTTGCAAAAGAGTCTAATGCCCATCCAAATTATAAGGCCAAGATATTAAAAGCTCGAGATATTGATACTACGATTTCAGCTCAACACTTTGGACATGCTGTTCGTGCGATTAAAAATCAGTTGACTCGTGATTTTGAACAAGCTGAAAAAGATGCTTTTAAACAAGAAAATCCAGATTTGGAAATTTTTGAACAAATGGGAGCAGGTGCTCTAGCCAAAGCGGTTGTTCACGGAGATGTGGATGGTGGCTCTGTTATGGCAGGTCAAATTGCAGGCCTTGTTTCCAAAGAAGAAACCGTTGAAGAAATCCTAAAAGATTTGTATTACGGAGCAGCTAAGAAAATTCAAGAAGAAGCCTCTCGTTGGGCAGGAGTTGTAAGAAATGACTAAACAGCCTTTTTATTTGCTGGCCAAGGTGCCCAGTATCTAGGTATGGGACGAGATCTATATGATCACTACCCTATTGTCAAAGAAACGATTGATCAAGCGAGTCAGGTACTCGGTTATGATTTGCGTCATCTCATTGATAGGGAAGAAGAAAAACTTAACCAGACTCGCTATACGCAACCAGCTATTTTAGCGACTTCGGTTGCTATTTATCGTTTATTGCAAGAAAAGGGCTATCAGCCTGATATGCTTGCTGGTTTGTCTCTTGGGGAATATTCTGCCTTGGTGGCCAGCGGTGCCTTGGATTTTGAAGATGCGGTAGCCTTGGTTGCTAAGCGTGGAGCCTATATGGAAGAAGCAGCTCCTGCTGGTTCTGGCAAGATGGTCGCAGTTCTCAATACGCCAGTAGAGGTCATTGAAGAAGCTTGTAAGCAAGCCTCTGAACTGGGAGTGGTTACCCCAGCCAACTATAATACGCCTGCACAAATCGTGATTGGTGGAGAAGTGGCTGCAGTTGACCGAGCTGTCGAACTCTTGCAGGAAGCAGGTGCCAAACGCTTGATTCCTCTCAAGGTTTCAGGACCTTTTCATACCGCTCTTCTTGAGACTGCTAGCCAGAAACTAGCTGAAACTCTTGCTCAAGTAAGTTTTTCAGATTTTACTTGTCCCCTAGTTGGTAATACAGAAGCTGCAATCATGCTAAAAGAAGACATTGCTCAACTCTTGACGCGTCAGGTCAAGGAACCAGTTCGTTTTTATGAAAGTATTGCAGTTATGCAAGAATCAGGCGTAACCAACTTTATCGAGATTGGACCGGGGAAAGTCTTGTCAGGCTTTGTTAAAAAAATTGATAAAACGGCTAAACTAGCCAATGTTGAAGATCAGGCGAGTTTGGAAGCCTTGCTAGAAAACGAGTAATCCCTTCTCCCATAAATACAAGAGGAAACAGAAGAAAAGAATGCAACTAAAAAATAAAAATATCTTTATTACAGGTTCAAGTCGTGGAATTGGTCTTGCCATTGCCCATAAATTTGCTCAAGCAGGAGCCAATATCGTCTTAAACAGTCGTGGGGCAATCTCAGAAGACTTGCTAGCTGAGTTTTCAAACTATGGTGTCAAGGTGGTTCCTATTTCAGGAGATGTGTCAGATTTTGCAGACGCTAAGCGTATGGTTGAGCAAGCTATTGCAGAGCTAGGTTCAGTAGATGTTTTGGTCAACAATGCAGGAATTACCCAAGATACCCTTATGCTCAAGATGACAGAAGCGGATTTTGAAAAAGTGCTCAAGGTTAACTTGACTGGTGCTTTTAACATGACACAATCAGTCTTGAAACCGATGATGAAAGCCAGAGAAGGTGCTATCATTAATATGTCTAGTGTTGTTGGTTTGATGGGAAATATCGGTCAAGCTAACTATGCTGCTTCTAAGGCTGGTTTGATTGGCTTTACCAAGTCTGTGGCGCGTGAAGTGGCCAATCGCAATATCAGGGTTAATGCTATTGCACCTGGAATGATTGAGTCCGATATGACAGCTGTTCTATCAGACAAGGTAAAAGATGCTATGCTGGCACAAATTCCCATGAAAGAATTTGGACAGGCAGAGCAGGTTGCAGATTTGACAGTATTTTTAGCAGGCCAAGATTATCTAACTGGTCAAGTGGTTGCCATTGATGGTGGCTTAAGTATGTAGCAGAAGCTAGAGGTGAAAAAGATGAAACTAAATCGCGTAGTAGTAACAGGTTATGGAGTAACATCTCCAATCGGAAATACACCAGAAGAATTTTGGAATAGTTTGACAACTGGAAAAATCGGAATTGGTCAAATAACAAATTTGATCATAGTGACTTTGATGTGCATAATGCAGCAGAAATCCAATATTTTCCTTTTGATAAATACTTTGTAAAGAAAGATACCAATCGTTTTGATAACTATTCTTTATATGCCTTGTACGCAGCCCAAGAAGCTGTCAATCATGCCAATTTGGATGTAGAGGCTCTTGATAAAGATCGTTTTGGTGTTATCGTTGCCTCTGGTATTGGTGGAATCAAGGAAATTGAAGATCAAGTGCTTCGCCTCCATGACAAAGGACCAAAACGTGTGAAACCATTGACCCTTCCAAAAGCCTTACCAAATATGGCTTCAGGAAATGTTGCTATGCGTTTTGGAGCAAACGGTGTTTGTAAATCCATCAATACTGCCTGCGCTTCATCAAATGACGCAATTGGGGATGCCTTCCGCTCCATTAAGTTTGGTTTCCAAGATGTTATGTTGGTAGGTGGTTCAGAAGCTTCTATCACACCTTTTGCTATCGCTGGTTTCCAAGCCCTAACAGCTCTTTCTACTACAGAGGATCCAGCTCGCGCTTCTATTCCATTTGATAAGGATCGTAATGGTTTTGTTATGGGAGAAGGTTCAGGGATGTTGGTTCTTGAAAGCCTTGAACACGCCGAAAAACGTGGGGCAACTATCCTTGCTGAAGTGGTTGGTTATGGACATACCTGTGATGCCTACCATATGACTTCTCCTCATCCAGAGGGGCAAGGAGCTATCAAGGCCATCAAACTAGCCTTGGAGGAAGCTGAGATTTCTCCAGAGCAAGTAGCCTATGTCAATGCTCACGGAACGTCAACTCCTGCTAATGAAAAAGGAGAAAGTGGTGCGATCGTGGCTGTTCTTGGTAAGGAAGTACCTGTATCATCAACCAAGTCTTTTACAGGACATTTGCTGGGGGCTGCAGGTGCGGTAGAAGCTATCGTAACCATCGAAGCTATGCGTCATAACTTTGTACCAATGACAGCTGGGACAAGTGAAGTATCAGATTATATCGAAGCCAATGTCGTTTATGGGCAAGGCTTGGAGCAAGAAATTCCATACGCTATTTCAAATACTTTTGGTTTTGGTGGCCACAATGCAGTTCTTGCTTTCAAACGTTGGGAGAATAAATAAGTATGAATTTAAACGATATTAAAGACTTGATGGCTCAATTTGACCAATCAAGTTTGAGAGAATTTTCTTATAAAAATGGGACGGATGAGTTGGAGTTTAGCAAGAATGAAGCGAGACTGGTATCTGAAGTTATACCTCAAGTAGCCCCAGCACCTCTTCTAGCAACACCGAGTCCAGTAGCTCCTACATCTTCTTCAGCAGAGACTGTAGCAGAAGAAGTTCCAGCTCCAGCTGAAACAAGTGTGGCTGCTGAGGGAGATGTTGTAGAAAGCCCACTTGTTGGAGTGGCTTACTTGGCTGCTGGTCCAGATAAACCTGCCTTTGTAACAGTTGGTGATAGTGTTAAAAAAGGTCAAACATTGGTCATTATCGAAGCTATGAAAGTCATGAATGAAATCCCAGCTCCTAAGGATGGTGTGGTAACGGAAATTCTCGTTTCTAATGAAGAAATGGTTGAGTTTGGTAAAGGATTGGTACGTATCAAATGATCGATATTCAAGGAATCAAAGAAGCCCTTCCCCACCGTTATCCTATGCTATTAGTAGACCGTGTCTTGGAAGTGAGCGAGGACACTATTGTTGCCATCAAAAATGTGACCATCAATGAGCCCTTCTTTAACGGCCATTTTCCTCAATACTCAGTTATGCCAGGTGTTCTGATCATGGAAGCCTTGGCGCAAACAGCTGGTGTGTTGGAGTTGTCAAAACCTGAAAATAAGGGGAAACTGGTCTTTTACGCTGGTATGGACAAGGTTAAATTTAAGAAGCAAGTTGTACCAGGCGACCAATTGATTATGACAGCGACTTTTTGTAAAAACGTCGTGGTACGATTGCTGTGGTTGAAGCAAAGGCTGAAGTGGATGGCAAGCTTGCAGCTAGTGGTACTCTTACCTTTGCAATAGGGAACTAAGGAGGTTCTCCATGTTTCGAAAAATTTTAATTGCCAATCGTGGTGAAATTGCGGTTCGTATTATCCGTGCGGCGCGTGAATTGGGGATTGCGACGGTGGCGGTTTATTCAACTGCTGATAAGGAAGCCCTTCATACGCTTTTGGCAGATGAGGCAGTTTGTATCGGTCCTGGCAAGGCAACGGAGTCTTATCTCAATATTAATGCGGTTCTATCAGCTGCAGTCTTGACTGAGGCAGAAGCTATTCACCCAGGTTTTGGATTTCTCAGTGAAAATTCCAAATTTGCAACCATGTGTGAAGAGGTGGGAATCAAGTTTATCGGTCCATCTGGTCATGTCATGGATATGATGGGGGATAAGATCAATGCGCGCGCTCAGATGATCAAAGCAGGCGTGCCTGTCATTCCAGGTTCAGATGGAGAAGTGCATAACTCTGAAGAAGCTTTAATTGTTGCTGAAAAAATTGGCTATCCTGTTATGCTCAAGGCTTCAGCAGGTGGAGGTGGTAAAGGGATTCGTAAGGTTGAAAAACCAGAAGACCTCGTTTCCGCCTTTGAAACTGCCTCTAGCGAAGCCAAGGCTAATTATGGCAATGGTGCCATGTATATAGAACGGGTTATCTATCCAGCTCGTCACATCGAGGTTCAAATCCTAGGAGATGAGCATGGACATGTGATTCACTTGGGTGAACGGGATTGTTCTCTTCAACGGAATAATCAAAAGGTTTTGGAAGAAAGTCCTTCGATTGCAATCGGAAAAACGCTACGCCATGAAATTGGTGCTGCTGCTGTTCGAGCGGCAGAGTCTGTTGGCTATGAGAATGCAGGGACCATTGAGTTTCTGCTTGATGAATCCAGCGGTAAATTCTATTTTATGGAGATGAATACTCGTGTACAAGTAGAACATCCAGTAACAGAATTTGTTTCAGGTGTGGATATCGTTAAGGAACAAATTCGCATTGCGGCAGGTCAACCTCTGTCTGTTAAGCAAGAAGATATTGTTCTACGAGGTCATGCTATTGAATGTCGTATCAATGCTGAAAATCCAGCCTTCAATTTTGCTCCAAGTCCAGGCAAGATTACCAATCTCTATCTGCCGAGTGGAGGAGTTGGCTTGCGCGTGGATTCAGCAGTTTATCCAGGCTATACCATTCCCCCCTATTATGATAGTATGATTGCCAAAGTCATCGTTCATGGAGAGAATCGTTTTGATGCTTTGATGAAAATGCAACGTGCCCTCTATGAACTAGAGATTGAAGGGGTGCAGACCAATGCAGATTTCCAGCTTGACCTCATCTCAGATCGCAATGTCATTGCTGGAGATTATGATACTTCCTTCTTGATGGAAACCTTCTTACCTAAATATCAAGAAAAAGAATAAAATGACTTTAAGAGTTTAAACCGAAAAGGGGAATCAATGGCTCTATTTAGTAAAAAAGATAAGTATATTCGAATCAATCCCAATCGTTCGGTTAGGGAAAAACCTCAAGCCAAGCCAGAGGTTCCAGATGAATTATTTTCTAAGTGTCCAGGCTGTAAGCATACCATCTATCAGAAGGATTTGGGAAGTGAGCGTATCTGTCCGCACTGTAGCTATACATTTCGTATTTCTGCCCAAGAACGCTTGGCTTTGACAATTGATATGGGCACCTTCAAGGAATTGTTTACAGGGATTGAAAGCAAGGATCCCTTGCATTTCCCTGGTTATCAAAAGAAACTAGCAGCTATGCGTGAAAAAACAGGGCTGGATGAAGCTGTTGTGACAGGAACTGCTCTTATTAAAGGTCAGACTGTGGCTCTTGGGATAATGGATTCCAACTTTATCATGGCTTCTATGGGTACAGTTGTAGGGGAAAAATCACTCGTTTGTTTGAGTATGCGACTGTTGAACAATTACCAGTTGTTCTTTTCACAGCCTCTGGTGGAGCCCGTATGCAGGAAGGAATCATGAGTCTCATGCAGATGGCCAAGATTTCTGCGGCAGTTAAACGCCATTCAAATGCAGGTCTCTTTTACCTGACTATTTTGACAGATCCAACGACAGGTGGTGTAACAGCTTCTTTCGCTATGGAAGGAGATATCATTCTGGCTGAACCACAGAGCTTGGTTGGTTTTGCTGGGCGTCGTGTGATTGAAAATACGGTTCGTGAAAGCTTGCCTGAGGGGTTCCAAAAGGCAGAATTCCTATTGGAACATGGCTTTGTGGATGCTATTGTCAAAAGAAGAGACTTGCCAGATACGATTGCTAGCCTAGTCAGATTGCACGGAGGGAGTCCAAGATGAATATTGCAAAAATAGTCAGAGAAGCGCGTGAGCAGAGTCGCTTGACAACTTTGGACTTTGCGACAGGCATTTTTGATGAATTTATCCAATTACACGGTGACCGTTCTTTTCGTGACGATGGTGCAGTTGTTGGTGGTATTGGCTGGCTTGGAGAGCAAGCTGTAACAGTGGTTGGTATCCAAAAAGGCAAGAGTTTACAAGACAATCTAAAACGGAATTTTGGTCAACCACATCCAGAAGGCTACCGCAAGGCCCTACGGTTGATGAAACAGGCTGAAAAATTTGGCCGTCCAGTTGTGACCTTTATCAATACAGCAGGTGCCTATCCTGGTGTCGGAGCAGAAGAACGTGGTCAAGGGGAAGCTATTGCTCGCAATCTCATGGAAATGAGTGACCTAAAAGTTCCGATTATTGCTATCATTATCGGTGAAGGTGGTTCAGGTGGGGCTCTAGCTCTAGCAGTTGCAGACCGTGTCTGGATGCTGGAAATTCTATCTATGCCATTCTCAGTCCAGAAGGCTTTGCTTCCATTCTATGGAAGGATGGCAGTCGTGCCATGGAAGCAGCAGAACTGATGAAAATCACCTCACACGAGCTGTTAGAAATGGCCGTGGTGGATAAGGTGATTTCTGAAGCAGGACTTTCTAGTAAAGAACTGATTAAGAATGTCAAAAAAGAACTTCAAGCTGATCTAGCTAGACTTTCACAAAAACCGTTAGAAGAGTTGTTGGAAGAGCGTTATCAACGATTTAGAAAAATACTAATATACTAGAACTGACTGCCAGTCTAGTCTCGTAGTATCTCACAAATCAAAGAGGCAGCCTAGGCTAGCCCAGGTGTCTTTGACATGCAGTAGCACTTGACTGCGGTGCTGGAGGCTCATTTTTCAGATCTCCCTCTGTGCAGAGAAAGTCAAAAAGTGCTTGGAAGACCAAACACCTCTTTGATTATTCATTTTCTTCAGTTACAAATTGACTAAGCAGTCCGTTGATAAAGCGGGCTGATTTTTGATCTGAAAAATTTTTGGCAAGTTCAATGGCTTCATTGACTGCTACCAGCTGAGGTGTATCAAATGATGTGATTTCAAAGATACCCAAGCGTAGTAAGTTTTTTTCGACCAAGGTCAAGCGTTCAACTGTCCAGCCTGACTTGAGGTGCTGGTTGATTTGTTTATCCAACTCTGTCTTTTTGAGCTTGAACGCCAGAAACCAAGTTCAGAAGAAAGGCAGGATTTGCACATCTGCATCTTCACGGTCATGCGTGTAGGCAAAAGTGACAAGCTGTTTCCATATCTGTGCCGAATTCAAGGCTCATGAGAGCTTGAAAAGCGCATTTACGAAGTTCGCGTCTAGATTCTAATAATGGACTAGTCATTGAGGAAGTCCTCGTTAAATAGATCTTTCAACTCAGGTTTTGGTGTTTTATCTGGAACGATTCCTGTAACATGGATATTGACAGCAGAAAGTTCCACATCAGCCATATCATGGACAGCATCTTTGACTGCTTTTTTTGAATAGCAAGAGCAACTTTTTGGTACTTTTCACACCGTACTCAAGATAGAGATAGATGTCAGCAGTTAGTTCTTCGTTGCTTTCTTTTTAAGTAGACGCCACGACCAAGAGAGAGTTTTTGATAGGGTATCAGATACGGATTTATTTGAAAATGAGTGGACACCATCAACTTTAGCAGTTGCGATGGCAATGATTTTTTCAAGTACACGTGGAGCGATAACGATTTCGCCAAATTGTTCTTCAATTCCCATAGAATGACCTCTTTCTAGAGATTAGGCACGAGAAACGTAAGTTCCTTCTGCAGTGTTGATGATCAATTTTTGTCCAGCTTCGATAAAGTCTGGAACGTTGACAACAAGTCCAGTTTCCATAGTTGCTGGTTTACCAGAACCTGTAACAGTAGCACCTTTGATAGATGGTTGTGTTTCAGCGACTGTTAATTCAACAGTAGTTGGTACAGTTACACCGATCACTTCAGTTCCGTAGAATTGGATTTTCACATCAGAGTTTTCAAGGATGTAAAGCAATTCATTTTCAACGTTTACGACTGGGATTTCGTATTGGTCGTAAGTTTCAGTGTTCATGAAGTAGGCAGTTTCATCCATTTTGTACAAGTATTGAGCTGGAACAGTTTCGATAATAGCTTGTTCGAATTTTTCTTCTGGACGGTAGCTTGTATCAAATGTAGAACCAGTACGGACATCACGCAATTTCATACGCATGATTGTGTTCCCTTTACCTGGTTTGTGGTGGCTAGCTTCCAAAACGCGGATCAATTTTCCGTCTGCAGTTTCAAATGTCATACCAGCTTTCAATTTGCTTGCTTCAATCATGTTTTTACCTCTTTAATAAATATTATTACTCTTCATTTTACCATAAAA
>BNJT01001973.1_pt1 | contig 51232 bp, 68 predicted proteins | sample 8540491 | NCBI WGS metagenome assembly BNJT01 (sample SAMD00202455, study PRJDB9452) | human saliva metagenome | host: Homo sapiens | reverse complement strand
TGAACATATCCTTTTCAGCCACCTTCATAAGATCCTTACCTTCAAGAATAATTTCACCCTGAAGTTATCTTGCTGGGGAGGCGACTGTATCAGCTTCATTGTGCCAATGCTGTAGTAGTCTTGCCTGCTCCTGTTTCTCCAACCAGCCCCAGAGTTTCTTTTTTACCTATCTTAAGGCTTAGGTTGTTAACAGCATGTACCTTGCCGGAATCTGTATCAAATGCAACCGATAAGTTGCGTAAATCTAATAAATCGCCACCTTTTCTCCTCCTTATCGTTTTAGCTTTGGATCAATGAGCATCTCGAAGTCCGTCACCCAAGACATTTAACGCAAAGATTGTGGTAACTATTGCAAGTCCCGGAAACAGTGTCATATGCACATAATCACGAATATATGCCCTTCCTCCGGAAAGCATCGCCCCCCACTCAGGTGTAGGCGGTTCGAGTCCCAGTCCAATGAAGCTAAGTCCTGCCGCATTGATAATCGCATAAGCAACACCCAATGTAGCCTGTACAATGATAGGAGCCATGCAGTTAGGAATAATATGTAAATATTATCCTGAAATCACTGAACCATTGGTCTTAGCTGCTTCTATAAATTCCATATCCCTTATTGACAGCACCGATGACCTCACCAGCCTTGCATAACTTGGAATTGAGGCTATACCAACTGCCATCATAAGATTTGTAAGTCCCGGTCCTAAGGCTGCCATAATCGCAATGGCAAGAAGGGTGTCTGGGAACAGCCTGCAAAATGTCTATAACTCTCATAAGGAGAATGTCTACTTTTTCCACCGTAATAACCGGTTAATGCTCCAAGGGTTACTCCTAAAATAAGGGATATACTTACTGAGATAAAGCCAACCTTCAAGGATACACGAGATCCATCAAAACTACTCTGCTGAATATATCCCTTCCAAGATCATCTGTTCCAAACCAATGTTTTGCACTCAGAAGCTGGAACTGGTTCTTAAGATCTTGTTGTGCATAACTGTAGAGGAGCAATCTGGTCTGCGAAGATAGCAACCAGTACAAGAAAAATTATGATTACCAGACCGACCATCGCCAGTTTGTTCCGCTTCATACGGATCCAAATGTCCTTAAGGTTTCTTAATCGACCATGGCTGTTTTGTTTTTACTATCGTTCCCATAATGCCCTCCCTAAATATACTGCGTTTTTGATTCGCGGATCTACAAAGGTATACAGGATATCCACAATCAAATTCACAATACTGAATGTTACGGCAACAAACAATACCGAGCCAAGCACAAAGCGGTGCATCCTCATTTTTATCGAATCTACCATAAGTCTTCCTATGCCCGGTATAGAAGATAACTTCCGTCATAAGCGCTCCACCTAGGAGCTGGCCAAACTGAGTTCTATGATGGTAATTATTGGAATAAGGGGCATTTTTAAAGTGCATGCTTCCAGACAACTACATTTTCCTTCTGTCCTTTTGCCTTAGCTGTCTGTATATAGTCTTTTCTTATAACTTCAAGCTATGAGCAGACCTTGTCATTCTTGCAATAACAGATACTGACTGAGAACCAAGTGCTATGGTTGGAAGTATCATTTGCGGAAATGTCTCAAAAGCCCGATGATGGAGTAACCTTAATTTAACCGAAAAAGCATAGATAAGCAGAAGACCAAGCCAGAAGACCGGCATGGATATGCCTATAAGAGCAAATATCATACAATATTGTCGAAGATGGAATATTGCCGCCTTACCGATTATTCCTATCGGTACTCCAAGCAAAACCGCAAACAAAATGGCAGTAAAGGCGAGGGACGGACTGTTGCACCTGCACGTGATAATATCTCTCTAGTCACAGGGACTCTTTGTAATGTATGAATTTCCCAAATCAAAATGAAAAACTATGTTTTTAATATACCTTCCATATTGTACTAAAAAGGATCATTTAGCCCCATTTCCTCACGCAGCTCTTTTTAACTGCTGACTCAGGTGCTGACGGGCCAGAGTGCATTACGGGCAGGATCACCCGAGTCAGATATAAAAAGTCCAAATACTATGAAGCTTACACCGATAATAACCGGTATAAGATAAAGTATCCGCTTTATTATGTATTTAATCATCATTTACACCTTTCCTTTTATAAAGGGACTGAGGAATAAATCCTCAGTCCCACATCATTTTAGTTATAAATCAATATATTTACTACATGATTTTAATTCTTGTAAAATGATGCCATCAAATGGAGACAGCTGAAGGTTCTCAATATCCTAGCACCTGCAGTAATCTCTTTGTTGTGGAGAGGTACCCATCATTTATGCTCATTATATATTCCTGTGCCTCTTTATAAAGTTCACCACGCTTGCTCTATCTCCTTCATATCTTGCTTCATCAAGCAGGCCGTCTACCTTTGAATCTTCAAGGAAGGCATAATTTCCGCCCTCACCCTTTGTGAGGAATGAAACAAGGATACATAAATGTGTCAGGATCAGGAGAATCAGCTGTCCAAGCTATCATAAATAAGTCCTGATTTCCTTTTTTAATTAAATCATTAAATGCCGACCACTCAAGTACATTGATGGAAGCCTCTATACCCACTTCAGCGAGCTGTTCCTTCATAGCTGTAGCCATATCAACACGATCCTTATTTTCATTTTTGTAGAAATTGTAAGTTTTAAAGATTTGACTGTCCTGCTTCTTTTAATAAGGCCTTAGCCTTTTCTACATCTCTTCCCTTAAGTTTGAATTGATCCGAAATAGAGAATTCAAGTGTTGGAGGGAGAATTCCTGTAGCTGTCTTGCCAAGATTGTGGAATACTGCTTTTACAATTGAATCTGTATCTAATGCATAGGATATAGCCTCACGTACCTTAGGGATCAGTAAATGGAGCCTTGGAGCAATTGAAACCGAGATAGGTGAGTCCGTAATCAAGGGACTTAACCAGCTGTAAATCAGGGGTTACCTGATACCTTTTCAAGGTCATTTGCCACTATATCAAGAGCAATATCAACTCCACCTGACTCAAGTTCAATTACTCTGTTACTTGGCTCAGGAATTATTCTGAACTTAAGTGTCTTATACTCTGTCTTTTTCCCCATATTAGTCTTCAAAACGCTCTAATACCTATGTTGTCAGCCTTTGACCAGCTTACAAACTTAAAGAGCATTGGTTCCTATAGGGTTACGTGCATAGTTATCTCCTGCCTCTGTAACAGCCTTTTTCATTTACAATTGAAGCTCCCGTGTGACAAAGGCAGCTATTATACCTGCAAAAGGTTTAGTCTGCTTGAACTCAACTCTGTATAATCATCGGTTTGCTTTTAATGGTAGAAGGATCTATGGAGTCAAAAAGGTATTTAACATTAGGCGCTTCTGATGCTCTCTTTAAACTAAAGACCACATCTGATGCTTTTAACTCCTCACCATTGTGAAATTTACCTTTTTAAGCTCAGTATAGGGTCAAATCATCAGGATGATCATAGCTTTCCGCTAAACATAAATCCTCCTGTTTTGTCATCTATTTTTACCAGTCCCTCATAAATCTGAGCCATAGCATTACTAGACTGATTATCATTGGTTAATACCGGATCCAGTGAAATTGAATCACCTGATAAAGCAATTGTAAGAGTGTCCCTCCTCCAGCTCCAGCTCCTCCACAGCCTACTAAGAGACATACGACTAACAACAGTGCCAAACTTCTTAAATTTTTCTTCATAATTTTGTCCTCTCCTTTTGTTGTTTTTAAGTCATTTTGACTTATGTCTTAGAAATAATTGCTGCCCACCAATACTAAATTTTTCTAAAATAGAACATAACCCTTATTTAATTTTTCCCAACACCTCCTTAGATATGATATTTTCGTCTGAAAAGTCATTTTAATTGTATTCCTTTCTCTTCAAATCTATCACCTTTTTCCAATATAGTCAATCATTTTTCATCTTATTGTACAATTATATTATATTTTATTATTATATTTGTTATTAATCGAGAATTAATATATATCTCATTTGATAATTACAGTGATTTTGTTACTTTTAAATTGCTGAATTATGCTTTCATTTAGCACTATTTACAATGAAATACTGTTAACTGACTTAATAAACATCTATATACTTTTAGTATATTTTTGTTTAAAAATAAAAAGACCTCCCGATTTACGGAAGATCTTTTTCTGTACCTAATATCATACTAATAATTCTTTTGCATACCTTCTAGCTGATCAATCATAGACTGTTACTAGCTTCTTAGCTTTCAAGTTGTAGGTATATTTATCATACCCACTCTTATTCTTGGAGTTTGATACCCTATATAAAGGTCCTCGTCTGTGCCTCAAGCAGGACATATCCTTTACCTGATATTACCTTTTGTGATTTCCCTGTACTGATATCAAGCCCATATACCACACCTTTATTATTCACATTTTTGAGTAATAAAGTTGTTTTTGCCGTTTGTAACAACCTTCTCTGAGGTAACTTTCTTTACAAGACTTGTTGTCTCTCCTGTCGACTTTGATATCTGCATTATATTTCTAACTTTCATTTTCTTGGTTTTTATCATATTTCTTTGCAGTTAGCTTATAGGTCAAGTCTTCGATTGTTATCTTCTTGTCAGAGCACATCTTCCCTGTTTTTTTGTTCCTGAAAAACTTATTCAAATCTATTTCGTTGCCATCTTTACCTTTACCAGTCTTCTTTGATATGTAATACCAGTTATATGTCGCTGTATGCCCTTCACCGTTTCCTTCATCAATATATTCATGACATATGTATGGTTACAGTATCTCCATCTACGCTGTCTATTTCTACGGTATCTCCATTTTCTTTACATTATTATCAAAATACTTTTTGCAAGCTTAAGTATTTCCTCATCAGTATAAGCTTTTTGCAGCTAGTATATTGCGAGATCTCTCACTACTCGGTTTTATATCAGCAACTATATTTTTAGTACTTACAATACTTCCCGCAATTGCTCTTTCTTTATTCACAGCAGTTAAGCCTCGAAATAACAAGTGAACCAATTAATAATAACGATAAACTATTAACCTTCATTGTAACCTCCCTTGATATGGTATTTACTTCTTAATAGTAATCACTTTCTCATTGCTCCAGTCTGAGTATGCCTTAATCTTGTTCTTCTCATTATAAAGCTCTTACACGGCAATAGTAGGTATATGTTCTCCATGAGTTGCTTATATTAAGTCCCTTAAATGTAAATGATGTCTTCTTGGCACCTTTTTACAAGCTTGGTAGTCACATCACTGCTAAAGTCCCTGTTGTGAGATATCTGAACTTCATAGCCCTTAACAGACTTTACCTTCTTCCAGCTGGCTTTTAGTTTACCTGTCTTGATATTTCTAACTGAAACAAGCTTTACCTTGGAAGGTCCACTTACAAAAAGAAGTAGTGAACTGATAATTACCTGTTTTTATTTCCTGAACACATTAGGGAGTAGCTTCCTTTGGTATCTGTAAGGTTAATGTCTCGGTTCCCCTATTTTAGTCTGAAACCATGTAATTAGCTTCCTCATCATTTAAAAAGCAACTTCATGCCTTCCATCTTAGCAGTCAGCTTAAGATTAAGAGCTCCTGTTTTATTTACTGAAAAAGCCATAGTAGTCAACATTGTCATTGGTCAGCTGTCCCTTTACGGTCTGTCCTACAGCTATCTGAAACTTGCTTGAAAGGTCATTGTTGACGGTCATCCTGAGTCTCATTAAATGATTCTTCTGAAGGAGTAAATACCCACTTGAAGTTAGCCGCTGTCTTGTCCCAATTTGATGTAACCTTGATATAATAATCTCCACCAATCAGATTCATATCGTAGGTATAGGTATTAGTAGCATTTCCGTATAAGGTTTGCACCTCTTTTTCTGAAACATCATAGATATAGAAGTTAACATACTCACCGGTTACCGAGGGTAATCTGTGTGAGCTTACCTGAAGAAGGTAGTGTAAGCTTATAAGTTACCTCTTTAGAACCATTGTGCTCGTAAATCGTATCAAACTGTGCTATGGTTAGGTTGGTCCAGGCTTTTGCCTCTTCCGCCTAAGCACCCCGAAAACAGTTACGAACACCAACATCACTACCAGCACCAATGCACTTTTTCTTTTGAAATTGCTCATTTTTCTCTTACCTCTCTATTCTTATTTGATATGGTTATTTTAAATATTTAGTAAGCTACGATATGAAAAAGCTTTAGTCTCTCTTCTTCAAATCCTTGCTAAACACTTTAAATACCAAGTAATGATACCATGATACCTTTTTATAGTCTTGCTTTTTCAAGCTTTATTTTACAGTATTCTCATTCACTAAATTAAAACAATTTTTCATACTTCTTCTTATCACATTCAAGACATACAAGATAATAATCTGTAGAGCATTCCGAATCTGCCAGCTTCACATTTATCCGTCCGGGCATGGTTTCATTTCTGTCAATAAAATAACTGGAAGTAAAGGTAGGATACTCAGAGTTTCCTGCCAGTTCAATAAAAAGATGACTCTTCTATCTGTAGCAAATATTTGGTATTAGGTGTTTTTCTCTATGTACATCCGTCCAAAAACCTATCTGCAGAAAGCAAAAGTACAGACAATCCGTCTATGTCTTTAAGATATACCTGTGGATAGAAGGCAAGTGGGTTACCCTGTGAAAATGACATGTAGAGACTCTCACTTCAGCATTTTTGAAAAATAATTTCTCATTCTCAGGCTTAAAATGAGTTATCGCAAGCTGATAGATACCTTTGAAGTAAATTTTCTTCAAACTTCTCATCACTTTTCATATCAGACGATATTGTCATCTACTGAAAACATTATTAATAATAGAGCATCATTACAAGCTGTGGTACAGGTGCACAATATCCTATTGAAATCGTGCGTAGAGCTTCTGTCATAGGCCTTTATCTTCATTTCAAAGTCTTCTGCCTGACTAAGTACCTGATTTGCGTATTCAGCTGCATGTATACCTGTTTCATTTAATGAAATATGATTTTTCCCACGTACAAAAAGTTTAATACCAAGTTCATCTTCAAGCTGTTTCATAGACCTTGTAAGAGTGGGCTGTGAAATAGAAAGAACCTCCATGCAGCTGCACTAAGCGTACCGCATTTATAAAAGGCAGCCAATTGTTCCAACAATCGCAATTCTATCATTTCATTTCCTTCCAGTATTCAAATATGAATAGCAGTATTAGTTATTGATATTGTACATTAGTTCTAAAACAATGTAAACTGATAATCGAAAAAGATAAACAAAGCATAAAAAAGGAGAAAAACTATGGAATACACAACTCTTTATACAATGTAAGAATACCGTTGCTTGGAATCGGAACTTCTATGATAAGTCTGGGGATACTGAAAAATCCGTCTATGAGGCTCTGAAACTTGGATACAGACTCATCGATACAGCCAATGCATATTTGAATGAAAAAGAGGTCGGCAATGCTCTTAGAAAGGCTATAAGCGAAGGAATCGTTACCAGAGAAGAAGTATTTGTTTCTACAAAACTGTGGGCAACACTATACGAAAATGAGAACAGTGTAGACGATACCCTTAACCGCCTGAGGCTTGATTATGTAGATTTACTCTTCATACATCAGCCTTCCGAGTAATTTTATGGCAGGCTACAAACAACTTGAGAACGCATACAAAGAAGGAAAAAGCAAGGTCACTCGGTATATCAAACTTTTACGGTGATAAGCTTGAAACCCTGCTTGCCAAATCAGAAATCAAGCCTCATGTAGTTCAGCTTGAGGCGCATCCTTATTGCACAGAAGGTGAGGTTATGAATAGACTGTCTGAATACGGTACAAAAGCTTATGGGATGGTATCCGTTAGGGACACGGTGATCGGGAACTTATAAAGAAGCTGTATTCACTAAACTTGCTGATAAATATCATAAAAAGCTAATGCTCAAATTGTACTCCACTGGCATATACAGATGGGATTTATTACGATTCCCGGCTCAAAAAATCCCGACCATATCAGAGACAATGCAGACATCTTTGATTTTACCCTCACAGATGAAGAAATGGCGGAAATAGCTAAACTTGACGGTACTAAAAAGTACTACAATTCAGATAACGAAACGAAGAGAAATATGCTACAATGCATCTCCTTTTGAAAACCGATGTAAACTGATAGTTGAAAGGAAGGAATATTATGATTACTGCATTATTTATGGGATTTATGCTTGTCTTGGGACTTACTGCCTGTGGAAATAACGAAAAATCTCAGAGTTCTGTAAAAAAGCAACTACCGAAACCCCAAAGGGAACTACCTCCACCGCAACAACTTCATCCTCAGGAAATACTAAATCCATATCCGGTAAGACCTTAGTAGTTTATTACTCTGCGTCAGGATATATCGAAAAAGTCGCAAAAGCTATCGTAAGTGAAACAAACGGCGATATATTTACGATTGAACCTGTAGAACCATACAGTGACGAAGACCTTGACTGGACGGACAGTGACAGCCGTGTAAGTAAAGAGCATGATGATGAGTCTTTAAGAAACATTAAGCTTAAATCAACTTTCGTTCCTGATTGGGACAAATATGACACTGTATTTGTGGGCTATCCTATCTGGTGGGGAATTGCTGCTGGCCTGTGGATAATTTCATCAAAGAAAAATGATTTCACTGGAAAAACAGTGATTCCATTTGCCACATCCACAAGCTCCGGGCTTAGGAGACAGCGGAGAGTTTCTTAAAGAAATGGCTGGTACAGGTGAATGGTCGGAGGGAAAGCGCTTCAGTTCCAATGCTTCTTCTGAGGAGGTTGTTTCATGGGTGAAAAAATTAGGCAAATAGTATTCACTGCTAAGGAGTGCCTATGTTTACTAAAAATCATAATAAGAATTGGACTAAAAACAACCTAAAAATAATGTATACTTTTAGTAATGCATAATGCTCTTTATTACTTGTTCCACTAATCATTTACCAAAAGGAGAAGTGAGATGAATATTAAAACAAAAATTAAACTCCTTATCGACATTGCCATGACTATGATACTCCTACTCCTGATGTCCTATTCTCAGGTAGGAGAAGCCACTATAGAATGGCTTGGGTTTGTATTTTTACCAGCTTTGTTCTCCACCATATACTTAACAAAGAAATGGACAGTGGGCGTTTTGAAGGGTAAATACACACCTCTTCGTGTCTGGCAGACTGCTCTGGTTATTTTGGTTTTTATCTCTATACTTGGCAGTATGTTTAGCGGAATAATCATTTCAGAGCATATCTTTCCTTCATCCGTATAAGAGGTCTTAGTTCACTTGCAAGAACCATACACCTGCTATCTGCTTACTGGGGTTTTTGTATTTATCTCACTTCATCTTGGTTTTCATTGGAATATGATGCTTGGAATGGCTACAAAGCAAGCCATAGGTGTTTTTAACATCAAGCAAGCTGATGCTGAAGCTATAGGAATTTTGATTGCAGTATATGGTATCTTCGCTTTTGTAAAGTGGGATATTCTGAATTATCTGATTTTTGAAAAATCATTTTTGCTAATTTTAACTTTTGAAGAACCTGTAATATTCTTTTTACTTGATTATGTTGCGGTTATGGGATTGTTCGTATGGATAGCCCATTATATAACTGAATTCATCAAGCATAAAAATCGGAAATAAGAAAGAAGCATATATGAAAGAACAGATAATGTTATGAATAATAAAATTATTCAAACTGCCGGAAGAGAACAATTAGGAGATTTCGCACGGATTTACTCACCTTAATGATGACATACTATTTGGGGAAGTTTGGAATGAAGAAGCAATTGATATAAAAACAAAATGTATAATTACGAATGATGATACCAATATCAACACAGAGAAAGACAGGTATCAGAATGAGATTTTCTTTCCTATCGGTGTTCCTAATGATGCATATGCTAAATATTTCGTCGGAAAAAGCTATCTTGCACCTATTTCCACAGAGCAGATGTCTGTATTCAATGTAACTTTTGAACCGGGCTGTCGTAATAATTGGCACATTCATAAGGCAAATACAGGCGGTGGGCAGATACTTATTTGTGTCGGAGGCAGAGGTTTTTATCAAGAATGGGAAAAAGAGCCTGTAGTGATAAGCTCCGGGAACAGTTATTAATATACCGGTTAATGTAAAACATTGGCATCGGTGCTGCACCGGATTCTTGGTTTTCTCATCTTTGCAATTGAAATACCCGGCGAAAATACAGGAACTGAATGGATGGAGCCGGTGTCCGATACCGATTATCTAAAAACTATAATAATATCAAATGTAAATTCAAGTATGTAAAAATCTGAAAGGAGACAATTATGGACTATGTAACACTTTATAACGGCATTAAAATGCCAATTCTGGCTATGGTGTTTTTTTCAGGTAACTAAGGATGAATGTGAGCGTTGTGTGTCTGATGCCCTCTAAGGCAGGATATAGAGATCTCGATACCGCGCAGAGCTATTTCAATGAAGAAGAGGTTGAAATGCCGTACTCCGGCATTAAAAGAAGATATTTTATTACAACTAAGGTCTGGCTTGAACACTATGGTTATGAAGAATGTAAAAAAATCCATCAAAAAGAATCTCTCGGAAACTTGGTACAGATTATATAGACCTAATGCTGCTTCATCAGCCATTTTCCGATTATTACGGATCCTGGAGAGCACTGGAAGATCTATACGATGAAGGAGTGCTTAGAGCCATAGGTGTTTCAAACTTTTATCCTGACAGACTTGTTGATCTTGCCTCGTTTGCGCGCATTAAAGCCTATGGTAAATCAGATTGAGACTCATCCACACCTTCCAACAGACCGAAGCGAAAAATGGATGGATAAGTACAATATTTTCCATAGAGGCTTGGGCACCATTCGGAAAAAGGCAGAAATGGCCTTTTTAGATGAAAAAGTAATTTCGAAAATAGCCGAAAAATACGGTAAAACTCCTGCACAGGGTAATTCTTCGCTGGCATATTCAAAGAAATACCATTGTTATTCCTAAATCAACCCACTATGAGCGCATGGTAGAAAATATTAATGTTTTTGATTTCAGCCTTTCTGATGATGATATGGAAAAATAGCCAAACTCGATAAAAATCAATCTTCATTCTTCTCACATACCGATCCTAATATGGTGGAGTGGTTTGTTAAGATGGTAGATGAAAGAAGAAATAAAATTTAAAAAGGAAAATACCTATGATTATAAATAAACCAATCTATGCTTTTTGAGTGTTATAATGTTATTAGTCCTTTGCGGCTGTAATATAAATGCTTCAAATATTTGCGTTACAAGGTTAAATAAAGAAATTACTGCTAAACCCAATAATAAATCTTATAATAAAGGAAATAAAAAAATAAAGATAAGGCAGGTAAAGTGAAGATAAGTTATACTAAGAATACATTAATTTCAGATGTGATAAGCGATCCGGCGTTCTGTGATTACGGAAAAACTGATCTTCCCAATAAATAGCGGATATATGAGCGGTATACGCTCGAAACCCTGGGACTTATGATGGTGCCATAACATAAGTTCCGATAAAACGGTTGAAATTGTAAACTATATGAGGTCACAAGCTGAATCGGGAAAAGACCATTTTTATAATATTTATTCCAAAAAGTGAACTAAAGTCAGATCCCACTAAGAAAAATACCGGTTTGTTTTTATTTCAGAGGTAAACCCGGCAAAAATTTGCTGTTGTAAATGCAGGGGAGGTTTTGCCTATGTAGGATGCCATGCACGATAGCTTCCCTCACGCACTTGAACTTTCTAAGAAGGGCTACAATGCTTTTGCTCTAATTTACAGACCGGGAGCAAGAACAGCCGCCGAAGATCTTGCCAGGGCTATAGCGTTTATATTTGAACACAGCAAAGAACTAAATGTTGATACTTCGGACTATTCTCTTTGGGGAGGCTCTGCAGGTGCCCGAATGTCTGCCTGGCTTGGAAAATTATGGAACAGCAGCTTTTGGAGAAAAATCATATCCACATCCGGCCTCAGTTATTGTAAATTATACCGGGTTATCTGAGGTTACCGAAAATGAACCGCCAACTTTACAGTGTAGTAGGGAAAAATGATGGAATTGCTGACTGGAGAACCATGTTTAACCGCATAAATTCCATTAAAAGCAAACAGGTACAGATGCAGAAATAGAAGTATTTGACGGTCTTTCTCATGGTTTCGGGCTTGGAATAGGGACTGTTGCAGAGGGCTGGTTTTAACAGAGCAGTTAAATTCTGGGAAAGGAAATCATGAAAAAGGCGAAAAGACAGAGATGGAAAAATTTAAGCGGGATTATACCTGACAAACTAGCAGAAATTCCTGATAATTATGGCGAGCCAGCGAAGCTATCAGGGTAAAATGGAAAAACTTACCTACAATACTTGGGAAGCTTTCACATACAAGGAGCATAAGAAAAACTGACAAAAGAAGCTTGGATATATCTTCCTTACAACTATGATAAAACTAAAAAAATACAATGTGTTTTACATAAGCCATGGTGGCTGGAGTAATGAGACCTCTTTAATGGAGACTGATAAAAAGCCCTATGTATTTAAAACATGTCATGTGACCATCGCTGTCGAAGACGGAAAAAATGATACCGATGATTCTTGTATTTCCTACTTACAACAATACCGATGAGCGACAGCGGAAATTTCTCTTCAGCTCTTAAAGCTTACTGACAAATTTCATAACGAACTTGTAAATGACCTTCTTCCTGCGGTTGAGAGTAAGTACAGTACTTTTGTCAAAGTTACTACGCCGGAAGGACTTAAAGACTCAAGAGACCACAGAGGCTTTTGGCGGATTCTCAATGGGTCTGTAAACACCCGTGTACCTTCCGCTACTCACTTGATTATTTCAGGTATTTTTATGCCTGCAAGCGGCAATTACACTACAGACGGAAATTATATGGCACAGCTTGTGAAGAATCAGGGGATATACGGCAAAAGACTTTTTATTTATGCTGCATCCGGTACTAGTGATTTTGCTTATGACTCTTTTAAATCACAAATTATGGCTATGGGTAATGTGAAAGACGGTACCTTTACTTTTGCCAAATCTGAGGATAAAAGGCAATCTTGCTTTCCTTGAGAAAGAAGGATATGCACACGATTACACTGCATTATGTCTATATACATATAATGGACTATGCTTTTTCTGGAATAACGGAAAATAATTATATTTTTCCTTATTTTCTATAAAGTAGAACTATTTTTAATACAATTTCATTCTAGTTTTAACTTATTCAAATTATATAATCTTAAAAAGCCCCCAAGGTTATCCCTGGAGGACTCAAATTTACTTAATTGATAAGCAATCAGTTACAATTACTCGATTATAGCAGCAACCTTTCCTGATCCAACTGTTCTACCACCCTCACGGTGCTACGGTGGCTGAAATGCGGTGGTTGAGGATAGTTTTTAGGCAGTTTTTGTGGTATATATCGCCAGTATTACTATGGTAATTTATTTTTGGAAATTTTTAGAGGCAAAGAGAAAATATACAAGCGTATATTCTACTTCAGTAACTTTGAAGTTACTTCGAAGCTAAACTTTCAAAGTAACAAGTCTACATTTATGTCAGTTTCTTTTTACATACCCATATATTGTGACTATAATAAAATTTACCGCAGTAAAAGCAAGTCTTACTTAGAAGAACTTCGAAGTTGCTTCGAAATCATTTCATATGTCTGCTTAGGGGTCTGTCAAAGTTCCATTCCTTTTTAATAATATTCAGTTCCATCAAATGCTTCAATCTAACACCAACCGTTCTGCCTGTCCTTTCAACAAGCGTTGCAAGTTCCGATGTGAGTTACCTGCTTATGGCTTGCCATATATACAAGTATCTTCCGTTCCATATCATCTAAATCGTTCCAAGCAGCTTCTCCTATACTGTCTGCAATCTCTCTCTGTCTTATTGACCTCATTGCAATGTTATTTTTCAGTATAAAGCTTTACTGTCTGTTCTGGTTCAGAATATTCGGGTGGATCAAGATAAAAATCCTTCATATCGGAAAAAATTCTTTTAACTCCCTCATTTAACTCTCGTACCCATCCAAACTCGGTAAGAACTCGTGCGATTCTAGGGTTTCTTGAATATCTGGTAGTCTGAATATTTTTCAACATTTACAATATTAGGAAGCTTACCAGGACTCTGTATCTCAATCTGTCATCAAACATGGTAATTTTTAATATAACTTCCTGCCATACCATATTCACGATGTGTAACAGCATTGACAATTCCCTCTAACCAAGAAAACTCCGGATATTCAGATACATCCTGAAACCTGCCAGTATTCAAGTCTAATGAAGTAAATTCGCGAAGCTGTGTTATAATGAATTCTTTTGCCTTATCAATAATATGTGAAAAATAGGGTACTCTATATTCACATCTTTTTGTAATGTTGATATTGACTCTACTTGCTCAGCATTCCCATCATATCTAACAAACCGAATTCTACAATTTGGGTAAAACTGTTGTATATTCTCCAGCAAATAACAGTACTGCAGCATTGGTCAGGTGTAGAGACTCGTTTATCTTTTTCACAAATCCTCTTGCACAAAGCTTATCTGCAGTGTATCTATCCCTTCTGCACCAATTTTTCTTATATCTTTCAATCAATTCATTATCAAGGTCATCTATTTCTGCATCCATATTACACTCATCTTCAAAGTGTCTAGTACTTTTACTATATTCAAGATTTCTAGGTCTTCTCCTTTTTACCTCCTTTGTTCTGCCACCAACTCTTAAAAATGTAGAATCATTCTTTGTGCGTATGACTTGGTCTACACTTGCTGATATATGTAAAGGAGAAGTCTGTCATTTTCTCCATATTCATTTACAACATCTAAAAATTCCTCTTTTTGTAATGAGGCATGGGTCTGCAAAGATCTTTGGGTGCTGATATAAAAATCATTAATTTTATCTTCTCCAATCTGGCTAATGCCTTCCAACACTCTTTTTCTTGTCACTTATGCCTAAAAGCAATTGTTCCTCCTTCAGCATTAGCAAAGGCAGAAATCAACTCAGCTATATCAGCAGGTCTTATTTTTCGCTGATTTGCGGTCCAAAATACTTATTTCCCGATTCCGATATCATATAATTGAGAGTTAGAATTGGATTGATTTTTGGATCTTATTTGGCTCATTTTGTGCAGACCGCCTTTCCTATGTTATCATAGCTGTGGTTTAATTTAACAATTAAATAATTATATTTTTATTGCTGGAAATGCAAAGTAATCATAAATCATCACCTAAAATACTTTCAAATCCAAAAATTCTTTGCAGAAATAACATATAGGTTTTTCACCTTCAAAGCCCCCCAGGGTTATCCCTGGAGGGCTTCATTATCTGATTTATAATCAATCAGTTAAAATTACTCGATGATAGTAACAACCTTGCCTGATCCAACTGTTCTACCACCCTCACGATTCTAAGGGTGAAACAGGAGTGGTTGAAGGTGTTTTTAGGCGAGTATGCGTATATATCGCCATTTTTGCAGTATTAATTTGTTAGTTTGAGAATTTTTGGGAGCCAAAAATAGAGTCAGAGGGAAAGTATCATGATGTATTTCTGAATTAAGCCAATTCTTTAAGCTTAATCATAATGTAATATATCTAATCAAATAGGCTATCATCATTTATTTATGTAAAAGGTTTTCAATCTTTTTCTACATAATTATCAATGGAAGATAAATTTTTGTATGTCCTGCATTTCCTCAAAATTGCTTTTTATTTTTCAAAATAAGCACTTGTATTACTTTGAATCTCTTGCAAGGATACATTTTTGTCATTAACCATAAAAAGTAAAAATTCTGATCCGTTTTATATGGTGCTGATTTTTAGAGTGTTGTACCATTTTTCTAAAATCAGATCATCTTTCTGAGTGATTCTATGTAAAAATCTTAACTTCATTTAAGCTTTCTAGAAACATTTTTGAATCTCCGTTAGAGATATCCGTTAAAAACTTTGTAATATCATCTTTATTTTTTTATTCTTGAACACAATTTACCATTTTTACATATATATTTAGTACACTTGACACCTTTACATTGTCAACTTTTACTTTATATTCTAAATATGCCAATGAAATGATTGAGTTCTTCTAGTTTCATTCTATTATCCTTTTACGATATACTCGATCTGCATATTTACTTGCAATTTCTTTAACCTCAGCTGTAACTTCTTTCACTATATATGCATTCCACATTTCAAATGTATTTGGCTTAGTGGATATGGCTTAGAATTCAATCTTAAAAATAAGTCTATTTGACTGAACCAAGTTTAGAGAGTTTCATCAATTTCTATCACATCAAGTGGAAAATCCAATACCTTATTCTCATAATCTTCTCCAATTTTATCTATATTCTTTCCATTTCAAATTAGTTAATATGCGCAATCTAGACAATTTGAATCTATCCTTCGTTGAACTTGTGAATTCTCCATTCTCATTCAAATATGTTTTTCCCAAGAAATCTATTATAGTTAATAGCCTCTGTTGTCCATCTACAACTTCCTTAATTTTATCATTTCTTTTGTAAATAAATATCCAGTGGAGATACTCACTCCAAGTAAAATACTCTCCATTAAATAAAGAGGCTTTTGAAATATTGGAAACCTCTGATCGTTGATATTCTGGCCTAATCATAAACTTATTTTCTTTCATATCAGCCAATATATCTTCAATCGTTAATGACTCGGGTAATAGCTTATTTAATTTATAATAACTTACTTCTCACTCTCTTTTCCTTCCTCAAACTGAGGTTTCCTTTCAAATATTTCGAAAAGTTTATATTAAAATTTTTATTACAAATATTTGCCACATATTTATATCTCCTGTTAATGCTTGAGTAATAATGACTTCCTGTCTTTTCAAATACTGAGTATATTGTCTTATCATCAATAGAAATATCCTTCAAAATATCTTCATTGCCATCTTGACAATAATATGCAGCTGCAATATTTTTCAATATGTTTTATCTACAAAATATTACTTTTTCCAATTCTAGATTGAAAATGCGAAATTTACTTCAAAAACAAATTGTTTGCATTTATTTTTCATCATTCATTATTTTATATAAAGATTTTATCAGATAAACTTTTTCCGTAAATAGAAGACACTATGTTTATATTTTTATCATATGTATTATTTGATGTAACATTATGGTATGTCTTGTTAATTATATCCGCTTTAGATGTAGCTCTAGCATATGTTGAAATGGAATATGGTAATGCAATTAAACTTCGTGTTATTCCAACCAATACATTCACCATATCTCTCGAATTGTTTTTCTTTTTACTAATTGGAAGAATGGTTTCTCTAAAGAAAATCATATAATACTTTATCGTCATTAATCTTTTTAGTTAACAGTTCTGTTAGCTCATCTGAAAATATATGCAGCCCTCTCAATATCGTACTTCTGTAATGGAGTTATTCAGAATTGTATCTTCTAAATATTTCTATTTACATCCTCTTTATCTTCTTCTAATTTAGGTTCATCCCTACGCTAAACTCAATAATTCTTATCCTTGTAACCTTAAAATTTTTCTTGAATATCCGAAGATATTTGGCTATACTTTTTCCCCACTAGTTTTTAAAGTATGCAAACCATTATCTTTCAAAATAAAGCTTATCTTCAATAAATCTTTTATAGTTTCAAAGCGTTGTCTACCATCGATTACTTCCTTCTTCGTTTTACCATTAAACATCCACAAGAGGTGGTATTTCGGTTCCAAGTATAATACTTTCTATAAAGTAGCTAGCTTTCTCATCATCCCAAACATAATTCCTTTGAAAAATATGGTTTATAATCTACTTTATCTAAATATCTTTCATTAAAAAGTTGTTTTAATTGTTTTTACAATATTTTTCTATTTTTAGTTTTTCTTTGAAAATATCTTCTATATCTGAATAATCCAATTGTATATTTGCCATTTTATTAACCTTCTATCCTTTCTCTATCTTTCATCGATTTTTGTAAAAATCCTTTTCATTATTTGTATACTGATCCTTGATACAAAACTCATTATTATATTTAGATCTCTGTTTTTATAAGTCCATCCATTCCAAATCTAAATATATATTGCCAAGATATATTACGAAATGCTCCATAAATTTGATCTGCAACAGGGAAGCCATTCATAGATATACCTGCACTCATCATACACGTTATATCTGTATACATATTTTTGCTTTATATAATAACCTTATATTTTTCTACAACGTTGTGATATGGTGTTATTAACTGATTTATAATAACATCATATCATCATGTTAAAATGAGGTTTATCAAAAAGGTGATAAACTTGATTTTTTCAAACATTTCTTTCAAAAGACTTAAGTTCTTGTTTTCAAATTCTTTTGCAATTTCCAATTTTAAGTAGATATTGTCCCTTTAATTATCTCTTCTATCCCATCAAATTCATTATATAACTCATTAATCTTTTTGAATATTAATGTTAATATTCTTTAAATTCTCAACAAGCATAATAAAATTGGAGAATGCATCTTTTCTGACTTCTTTAGATATTGAAAATCCGATTTTCCACATCTTTAATTTTAAATAGCTTATCATGTAGAGTTTTTACTTAATCTTTGAGATTGGAACAACAATTGCAGGAATATCTCTCAGGACAGATGAAATAAAATCTCTCATAATATTCATCAAAATTATCTTTAACTCTCGCTTTATAGCTTAAATATTCTTGTTCTTTTCAGAAAACTCAGTGTCTGTAATTGGATTACTCTTACAATATAAGTATAATGTAACTAAATCTAAATATTCAGGTATATCTTTTCATAAGGCTCAGTAAAATTTGATATAATTATCCCAGGCGAAACTAATCGTTGATATTTGCATATACTAGTAATGCATCTATAGGGTATCATCGTGATGACGGAATACTTCCACAAAGCATCAATATAAATTATATCATACATATGTTTTGGAGCTATCATAAATGTCTCGATATTCTGCCTAATAATGCGTGGTTGTGGGTACACATCCTCTTTAAATGTTTTAGAGGCATGCTATATATACTTTACTATCAGATTCAAATGCCCATATGTTTTGTGGCAACACTCCTTTTTACAATAAATTCCTCAAAAGTCATTGGGCTCAGGTCCACAAGTAGCATACAACCAATTCTTCCAACTCTCTTGACTCCATTACACGAGTCATGCCATTTTTCCATTCCTTATATATTGGACATCTATTCTCTTTTGCTTCAGAACTATTATTACTATCATCCATAGTAATTGTGTAATAGTCATATATATTTCTTACATAATCCCTCTCTACAGGTTGATTCATAGCGTTTGGTGGTCCAGCATATCTACAGACCTTTGATGTTGAAATATGCCTTTGCTTTGTTCTTCTCAAACTGGTTATATATATCTTGTATCATTTTCAATAAATTTAGCCTTTCTATATTTTTATAAGTATTATATATACTAAATCTCTATCATCCTCCCATTATACATTCCAGTCTCTTTTTACGATATTATTTTCATACCATTCTTTAGGAGGTTCCCTCACTATGGTAAGCAGTATCAAACATTTTTATATATTTGTGGATATTTGACATCAAATTTCAATAAAGTCTTCAGTTCCTTAGTCTCTATTGAATATCTTCATTCCTTTAATATACTCCCTGCATTGTTATAATACTCCATATACTTTCTGGCTCTAAAATCTGATATCACATTATTGTTTAGATGTGTTGTTATAAATACACAATAAGCCTCTCATCTTCCGGATGGGCTAGCAGTAATCTCTAAATGTCTTGAAACAGGCTCCATTTCCATCCTTCGCTGATTTGAACCATCTGCCAGAGTTGCCTCTATAAGCAAAAGTGTGCTTAGGATAAACCTCTGTCTTATCATACTTCCATGCTATATCAGCTTCTCCACCGCCAACTATCTCGGGTTTTGAGCAATAAATCAGCTTCTAAAAAGATAATTCATATATTCAAGAACATCGCCTTTTCTCTCACTGACTATATACCATGCAACACCCAGCACATGTTCAAATATTGTAGGTATATCAGCATTATCTGTAACCATCGTTCCTTATTTCATCATCATTTCTGCGCTCAAGGCGTAAATAGGTTGATAAGGTATCTTTATCAAACTTATCATCTATGAGCTTATTAAATCTTTCGTATCTTTCATCCTTAATAACCTTTCTAGCCATTTCTTTATTAGATATACTTGTGTGCCAAGAAGCCTGCCTAATCTCTTATATAACTCATAAATGTCAATATCACAAAAATGTAGCAATAGCTTTTAATAGAACATCTTTTTGCAATAATTCTGTCTTACAGAAAAGCAATATCTAATAATCGGTCGAGATATCATATCAATATAACATTCTGGCAATACATCAAGCTTTACCTTGTTATCCTCAAAATAAAACTATATCTGTAATCTTAAAGTATCTCTGTTCAGATCAAAAATAATCTGATAATGTTGCCTTTTGCCTTAAAAATATGCATTATCTTAAAAATTCTTCATCAAAGGTTTTTCTGATGTTGCCTGTAATATAGGAACAGCATTTAGTACTGATAAACCTTCTCTTACTATTACACTTCTCACATTACTATTAAAGAAATACTTTCTCAAGCTCCACCAACCTTACTGTTAGTCAATTTCTTGTAGCTTCATAAAGCTCTAATGCTAGATTTTCTTTTGAAAAGAATTATCTTCTTTAGTATTGTATATAATTTATAGTACGGTTTATCAAACTTTGCACTCTTTCTATTCATCCCAACATTACATATCAATTCTTCCGATATCGGTTCTGTTTTTAATAAATTCGGTGCCTGCTTATAATTATCCTTTTCCATTAAAACTGATAAAAATAATGTCATCAAATTGTTTTTATTTTCAGATCTTTCTATAACTCTTTATACTACTAATAATATCTTTTGTCGTCTTCTCATCTATACATAATGGCAATAAGTATGTAAATTCATCATTTGTAAGATATCCCAATTTTGTTTATTAAGTATAAAAAGACAACAAATGAGTCTCACTACCTTGCCTTCAATAACATTAGATGTTTTTAAGCAACTGTTTGAAATACAAATAACTATCTTTTGGAATCTCAAAAGTTATCAGACGAAAAGTCATTAACGCTGCAATTTTTAGCAATTCAATCCCGATTCCGTTACATTTCGTTCATCATCAAGCAGACCGATGTCTCTTAATCCTGAAGTTTTTCTCTTACATCACTTATCGGGCATACTGCTTCTTCTTCTTACAAATCACTTTCTCTTATTATAATATTCTGTCTGAAACTCATTATTACCATTCCACTCCTTATTTGAATTATCTTCATTTCTCTAAACTGTTTTTGAAATAATTGTAACTGTTTTTCTATACTCAAGTTGAAATTGTCTGTACGATAACTTGTCGTTCCTATTGACCAACAGTAACTTTTAAAACCAATCCTTTTTAGCATAAACATCCCTCTCCAATCAGTAGTTTACAATCAATACTTTGCTTTGGTAACTCCATCTTTCTTTGTGCGATAATTTGAATTAGAATAATCATAATTTAACGGAATTACTCTGTATTTTTATTTTATTTACCCAGTCACATAATAGTATTTATCTTCCCAACCAGTACATTAGATAAAAGCAAAAACGAATCCCTTTCTTGTCAGTTCTTCCAAATACCTTAGCAAGTCACTTTCATCTTTTCCGTCCACCGGATTGTTCATGTATAAAGTAGCACAAGTAATTAAATATGGTGGATCAGCATAAAAACTTTTGTCCGTATATCTTCTATCTTACATTCCTGGAAGTCATCTACGGTGAACTTATAATCACTGCTCTAATCCTATCAATAAATGCTTCCAACTTTTACCTTTCATTTTTAGAATTAAAGTCCCTCTTGCCTACTGGTAAGTTAAATTCTTCTTTTCGATTAAACCGCAGCTGATTATTAAAAGAATATACAATTAATAAATATAACATTAAGTAATATTCATCATCTTTCTCTAATTTATTAGTAAAATCTTCTCTTAGCTATCTATAGCCTAACTTATTATAATCCCTAATCCATTCAGCTTTCACTATTGTAATAATCATAGCCATTTCACTCACGAGAGATAACCCATATTTATCTATAGCACTATATACCCATTTATTGATTTCAGTCTTGAGCGAGTTTCTAAATGTATTAACAAATATAACAAGATATTTATGTTATATTAAACAGCCTTTTACCGCATTCAGCGTTTATTTCAACATTGCATCCCCACAAAATAGATCAACCATTTTATCGATATGTTTTTGGAAACAATGGGAGTATCTGTGATAATTTATATTTACCACCTTATAATTTAAACTGATGGAATAACCTCTTTTTCTCATTGCTGCTATATAAAAACAATCGTTCTGAGTTGTCTTTTCCATATCAGAACTTTCCTGTAGAGATGCCTTATAATCCTCGCATAAAACTTTTACTTCACCTTCTTTCATTCTCCATATATGTCTTCATCGCTTATTTTTGCATTTAGTGCATCTTCCCTATATTTGCCATATCATTGTATGACAATAAGATGTACTTTGCATCTTGTGGAACTAGATCAGATTCTCAGCTTGCGTTGCTTTCGAAAGTACAATAATCCTTTTAAGTCCAGTTCTGTCATGCAACTCAAACCTTCCGGTTTTATTCCATCAGCAGACATTCTCCAGTAAATGATTAACATCAATGCAATACTGCCTCAATTATATGGGAGGATCGATATAAACTAAATCAACTTCTATTTTCCGGTACAAAAACTTATTTTGTATCCATATTATACAAACATTATTTTTCATTAAGATTAGATTCAGGCTTGGAACATATAATTCTAAGTGCCTAAAATGAACTCCTTGTCTATATGCGTCATAATGGCCCATGGGCAGTGGCAATTCTATCATTACATACAACAACGATGTTATAAGTAAGCTCTTTCCTCTCTCATTGATTTCATCAGCATTATGCTTATCCTCTATATCCTGCAATATACTATTTTTCTGTAATCATCCAATGAAAATAGGTGTTTGAAAAATTATTGCTCATGTAATTATCTTCTATCGAAACGAAATTATTGACGCAATCTGGGTTAATAATTTTAGCTTCTGAATATTCCTCATTACTAAACCAAGCAACTTATAAACATATGTAGTGCTATATAATATCATTAGTAATAAGCTTTTATATCATAAATGCCGAGGCTACAACCCAGTTCTGCAAAGAATATCTCAACAGTGTTTTATATTTTCACATTCATTTTCAACCACTTTTTAATAAATGGAGTAATTTATATTTATTTCTAAATACTCGATTATTGATTTTTGTAGTTTTATATTCTCTGACTATCTTTTTCTGTTTAGCAACAATGTCTTTTTATTCTTTTTATATATTCCTTAAGTTTTAAATCTAGTCTTCTCATCCCAAACTATTTTGTTTCCATTATCATTCACTTCAATTTCTATTGCAGCATTATCTTTTAGATAAATAAATATGATCTGAAAATATCTGGTTTCCTTATAATTATATGTGGAGATAAGTCATATTTTCATCTCCATCTTATGCAACAAATTTTATCATTTTTGGACGCTTTTTCGTTCTATTATACTATTATTCACTAGTTTTCAATCTGATTATTAAAGTAATTTCTCATAAAATGGATGCTAGAGATATTTACAATATATTTTCTATTATCCAGATGGCTTCTCTACAGAACTTTAGAAGGCTTACTTCTGGTTATCTATTCCCTATGCTGTTCATATGAGAAATAATAATTATTATGACATAAAACATTTAACCTTTTTGTATACTTAATACTGTTGCCTAACTTCTCTCTTTTTGGTTTCTCAATAACATTGAACTATTGAGGATACTTTTGCCTTATTCTCAATTATCCAATCGAGATATTGCTGGTCTTTCTGATCAGTGATGCTATCGTCTGTCCAATTATATGTTGCCAAAGTCTATTATATAATCAGCAATTTCAGTAGACTTATGTGAGTATATATCGTGAATCATTGAATCTGTATCATCAAGCATTCATTGTTGGCTGAACAAACCATTTTGCAAAATGAATCTCTTGTGTGTTTTATCTGTAATTCTTGTAATTCCATTTTCATCATCCACTTCAATTAAAGTACCTCACCATCAGCTCTAGTACCTGCATAATTTACAAGGTAAAGCTTTTGCTTCAAAAATCTAATTTGTCTCTCACAATGATAAAAACTTATTCTTATTTTTATTTCCAATATCTTCTAGGATGGCTAGTATGGTGTAACATTCTGAGCTTCATAACAAGTATTCATAATATAGCCATACTATTGGATGTTTTTGTAACCTGTCCAAAATTAACAGCTGCAGTTACATTGTCTCCAAAGCAATTCCTTCGAAAAATTAAAAGCCACTTTCATCATCATGACCTAATTTCTTACTCAATATCTCTAGCATTGTTATCCTCCTAAAAATATATGATATCGCCAACCTCACAATTAAGTATTCTGCAAAATAGCACCTATGCATTCAAGAGAAACATACTAATTTCTATGAATTTTTATAATTATATTAGCACTCAACCCGACTTTCTTAGCAAACTTAGGTTCTTTTATTTCTCTCACTATCAATGTTCAAATAACTTATCATAATTCACTGCCTTCTTTATATCTCCCCATTGAACAATTTGACTAATAAATGATATCACGAGATCATAAAACTTTCAATTTGTACCTATATTAACTTTAAATAAACTATTAACTGATTGCCTGCCTGAAAATATACCAGACAATACTTTTTACAATTGGTGAACATAGCTGTAAATAGATATCTCTTGAAGATACGAAAAAGATGAGAGAATAATGGAAATAAACGAGAGTGATTACTTTTGTTGAGGTCTAAATGTCAGTGAGACAGGACTATAAGAAGTTTGGTTTTAATCTATTCAAAAATCTTGGTTTGATACACAATATTATAATTCTATTTTTCAAAAGCCCCCAAGGTTATCCCTTGGAGGGCTTCGATACTACTGTATTTATAATCAATCGGTTACAATTACTCGATTATAGTAGCAACCTTTCCTGGTCCAACTGTTCTACCACCTCACGGATAGCGAAACCAAGACCAGCTTCCATTTGCAACCGGGGTGAATAAGCTCAACAGTAATCTCTGCGTTATCACCAGGCATACACACTCTCTGCATCGCCATTGTGTAACTATCACCTGTAACGTCAGTTGTTCTGAAGTAGAACTGTGGACGATAGTTGTTGAAGAATGGAGTATGAGCGTCCACCCTCTTCCTTTGAAAGAACATATACCTGAGCTGTAAACTTCTTGTGGCAAGTTACGCTGCCTGGCTTACAAAAGAACCTGTCCTCTTTCGATCTCGTCACGGTTAACACCACGGAGAAGAGCACCAATATTATCACCAGCCTCAGCAGTATCAAGAAGCTTACGGAACATCTCGATACCTGTAACTGTTGTCTTTCTATTCTCTTCACGGCCACCAACAATTTCAAGTTCGTCGTTAAGCTTAAGTGTACCACGCTCTACTCTACCTGTAGCAACTGGTACCACGGCCTGTAATTGTAATCGTCCCTCAACAGGCATAAGGGAATGGCTTATCTACATCACGCTCCGGATCTGGGATATAGATCCCACAGTATCCATAAGCTCCATAATCTTATCTCCCCAAAGGACCATCATGGATCCTCAAGAGCCTTAGAGCTGAACCTCTAACGATTGGGCATCATGAAGCCATACTCTTCAAGCTGCTCTGTAACTTCCATCTCTACGAGATCGATAAGCTCCTCATCATCAACCATATCACACTTGTTAAGGAATACTACGATGTAGAGGAACACCTACCTGACGGCTAAGAAGGATGTGCTCTCTTGTCTGAGCCATAACACCGTCTCGTAGCAGCAACAACGAGGATAGCACCGTCCATCTGGGCAGCACCTGTGATCATCAGTTCTTAACGTAGTCAGCATGTCCAGGGCGGTCAACATGTGCATAGTGTCTCTTATCTGTTGAGTACTCTACATGAGCTGTAGAGATAGTAATACCTCTTTCTCTCTCTTCCGGAGCCTTATCAATGTTTGCGAAATCTACAGCATTGTTTCCCTGTACCTCTCAGAAAAGAACCTTTGTTATAGCAGCTGTAAGTGTTGTTTTACCATGATCTACATGACCAATGGTACCAATATTACAATGTGCTTTGCTTCTCTCAAATTTAGCCTTTGCCATTTTGAAACTTCCTCCTTAATATGGAAAATATTGTGATTATCCTAAATCACTACCTTCTTATTTTGGTCAGCTTCATACTCCTTTGTTAAAATGTACCAAAGCTGATCACACTAAGTCTTATTATATTCTAAATACTGCTATGTTGCAAGTAAAATTATTATAATTACTTACCGGATCTCTCCTGATTTCTTGCAGAAAGAACCTTCTCCTGAACATTCTTAGGTACCTGCTCATAATGATCCGAAGAACATTGAGTAGTTACCACGTCCTGAGTCCTTGAACGAAGGTCTGTTGCCTATCCGAACATCTCTGCAAGCGGCACAAAGCCTTTAACCATCTTACCACCGCCGATGTCTTCCATACCCTCGATCGTCCGGCGTGAATTGATATCACCAATTACATCGCCCTATCGTGCTCTTCAGGCATTGTTACTTCAACCTTCATGATAGGCTCAACCAGAACTGAACCACCCTTATTCATAGCGTCCTTCATAGCCATAGATCCCGCTCATGGAATGCCATTTTCTGAGGAGTCAACTTCGTGGTGAGAACCATCGTATACATGGCGTGTACACCGATAACAGGGAATCCGCCAGGATACCTGCTCTTGTAACCTCTTCGATACCATCAAAGATGGGCTGGATGTATTCATAGGAATAGCACCGCCGACAGTGAGACTCACACTTAAATGTCTCTTCTGAGTTAACATCAAGTGGTGCAAACTTAACCTTACAGTGACCATACTGACCACGTCCCACCAGACTGTCGATGTGCTGGCTTCAACTTCGCAAGGCTTTTGTGAAAGCTATCTCTGTATGCAACCTGAGGTGCACCAACATTAGCTTCTACATTGAACTCACGAGAGAGACGGTCAACAACCAATCTCAAGGTGAAGCTCACCCATACCTGCAATAATTGTCTGTCCGTCTCTGTATCTGTATGTGCCTTGAATGTAGGATCCTCTTCAACAAGCTTAGCAAGAGCTTCACCAAAGCTTACCCTGTCCTGCCTTTGTCTTAGGCTCGATAGCGACTCGATAACGAGCTCTGGGAATTCCATTGACTCAAGGATAACAGGATGCTGCTCATCACAGATGGTATCACCTGTTGCTGTAATCTTAGACCTACAGCTGCAACTATATCTCCTGAGAATACCTCCTCAATTTCAGAACGCTTGTTAGCGTGCATCTGAAGGATTCGCCTACTCTTTCCTTCTTACCCTAGTAGCATTAAGCACATAAGAGCCTGACTTAAGGACACCTGAATAAACTCTGAAGAAAGCAAGCTTTCCTACAGATGGGTCAGTCATAATCTTGAATGCAAGAGCTGAGAATGGCTCCTCATCAGATGATAGTCTAACCACCTCATTACCATCAGGATCAACACCTGTGATATCGGGGATGTGCTGTAGGTGCGAGCATGAGACTCGATAACTGCATCAAAGTTTCTGAGACACCTTTATTTCTGTATGCTGTACCGCAGCAGACGGGAATAACCTTACACTCAGGTGTTCCCTTACGAAGAGCCGCCTTAAGGGCAGGTACTTCGAGGGATATTGCCGTCAAGATACTCCATCATAAGTTCGTCATCAAGTTCACAGCACTTTTCAATGAGTTCATCATGATATATTGCTGCATCATCTTTAAATCATCAGGGATATCGGTAACCTTGATATTCTCTCCCTTATCTCCTTCGAAGATGTAAGCCTTCATTTCAAACAGGTCAACAATACCTACAAATGTATCTTCTTTTTCAATTGGAAGCTGAAGAAGCACAGGGTTCTTGCCAAGCTTTGTCTTAATCTGGTCTACTGCTCCGTAGAAGTTGGCACCAAGTATGTCCATCTTATTTACATAAGCCATACGAGGTACATTGTACTGATCAGCCTGTCTCCATACATTTTCAGACTGAGGCTCAACACCGCCCCTTAGCACAGAATACACCTACAGCACCATCAAGTACACGAAGTGAACGCTCAACTTCAACTGTGAAGTCAACTTTGATCTGATGTATCAATGATGTTTATACGATGTCTAATGCTCCCATTGGCTTACCCTCTTTTCAAGAGTCCAAATGACAGGTTGTCGCTGCGTGTGATGATGGTTATACCTCTCTCCTGCTCCTGAGCCATCCAGTCCATCGTAGCAGTACCTTTTCGTGGGTATCACCAATCTTATAATTTACACCAGTGTAGAATAGATACGCTCTGTAAGAGTAGTCTTTACCTGCATCGATATGAGCCATAATACCGATATTTCTGGTTCTCTCAAGTGGATATTCTCTTTTTAGCCAACGATTTTTCCTCCAATTACCAGCGATAATGAGCGAATGCCTTGTTAGCATCAGCCATCTTATGCATATCCTCTTTCCTCTTAACTGCCGCTCCGGTGTTGTTGATGGCATCCAGTATTTCGTTAACAAGTCTTTCTTCCTGTGTCTTCTCACTTCTTGCGCGAGAAAAATGTGGTAAGCCATCTAAGTGCTAACGCCTGTCTTCTTTCGGGTCTAACTCAACATGGGCACCTGATAGGTAGCATCCGCCGATACGGCGAGCCTTTACTTCAAGTACAGGCATGATGTTATTCATAGCCTCTTCAAAAGCATCTACTGCTGCCGCTCTTCTCTTCAACACTGAGCAAAGCGCCATATGCTATTTTCTGTGCTACACCCTTTTTACCGTCAAGCATGATGTTGTTAACTAATTTAGTAACAAGCTTGCTATCGTAAATTGGATCTGCGAGCACATCTCTTTTACTATATGTCCTTACGTGGCGCGTTTCTTCCCTCCTACATAGAATTCTGATTACAGATTCTTGGGTACTCACTATCATTATTAGTGTCCGTGCTGGGGTAAATCTTCGTTAATATAGTAATCGCTCTCCAGCTCGCGAGATGCTTCGCATCTCGCTCGTTTGAGATGGAGCTAAACCCCCACTCCTTAATCAAACCACCGAAACTCACCTTACATAAGTGAACTTATGCGGTGTTCTCGTGTGGTTTGACTTTGAGTAGATATGTTATCTCTTATGTAAAAATCAATCCCGCACTTTAATCCTAAAATCCTTGTTCGATTGTTTTTGCTAATATTTAGCTTCCTTTGATCTCTTTGCACCGTATTTACTACGAGCCTGGCGTCTCTTAGCAACACCTGCTGTATCAAGGGTACCACGAACAATATGATATCTTGTACCTGGAAGGTCCTTTACTCTACCGCCGCGGATAAAGAACAACACTATGCTCCTGAAGGTTTGTGTCCTTCACCGAGGATATAGCTATGTAACCTCGATACCGTTAGAAAGGCGATGACTCTGGCAATCTTTCTAAGCGCTGGGTTGGAAGCTTCTTAGGTGTAGCTGTTCTAACCTGCTGTACACACGCCTCTCTTCTGTCGAGAAGAATGTTCAACAGTAGTCTTTCTTAAGGAGTTAACTGACTTCTGCAGAGCAGGAGAGTTAGACTTCTAGCAGCTGTCTGTCTACCCTTTCTTTGACAGAGCTGATTAAAAGTTGGCGTGGTACCACCTCCTATTTTATTATTTTTAATACCTATGCAATCACTTGCGCGCAAATTTACGCCTGTTAGACATCGTAATTATTATTATATTACATTTTACGCACAGCTGTCAAACGAATTTTCAACTTTTTCACCTGTTTCGTAGCATTTTAAATTTGACAAATATTATAAATGTTTATAAATATCATCAACACCATAATCACCATAAAAAGCTTATCCACGGTCTTATCTTCAATCTTCCTGTTTATTATCCTTCCAACAACGCCGCCAAGAATACCTCCGGCTGCCATAACTATCAGAATCTGAACATGAAATTCAGGTACGGTTTTAGTTATTATAGATCCTAAGGCTCGCAATTTGAGAAATGAAAATGATGTAAAAGCGATGTTGTACAGCTTCCTTTAGTAGTCACAGAAAATAGGTAAAAATAGAACTACAAGATTGATGGGCCCGCCACCAATTCCAAGAAAGATGACATAATACCTAAAAGCAAACCTACTGTTACAAGGACGGAAAAGTCCCTTAAGCTTCTTTGTTTATTTTATCCTGTAAATATGGTATAAACCAGAGTAAAATAAAGTCACTATACGCAGCAGACTGCCTGTACCACTCCACCTATTGGGATTGTCCTTAAGCTTTTACAAACGAAAACAGCCACTTGCCGGCTGTTCACTCATCGCACCGCCTATTGCTACAGGGAGAGACTGTCAATATGTCTATCTTTTTCCGCTAAGCTTGGATTTGACCACGGAATAGGCTGACATTGACAGTACGGTACAACCTGATAAAAAGCTGATTTGACTTACATCTAAGAACTTAGATGCATCCAAAAGAGGTTTAATTATATCCTCACCTATTCACAGACAGCACCCACTATTGATGCAGAAAAACAAACCACAAAAACAATATCTCCATTATGACTCATCTCGTTTTATATACTACAGCTATAGTCTAAGATAAAGTAAGATTTAGAGACAGGTTTATAAAAGTCTCTTAAAAAGCAAGTTTCCGCCATTTTATCTTTTATAATTTCACTTTATGCTTTGGTATATCAGTCTTGCTAACTTCTCAAAATAGCTGTCTTCCTCGTTTCTCTCTCTTCCTTTACCATATCAGGATAATCGGTAATGATACCTGCCACATCCTTGTGAATATATTTTACTATAGTTTCACTGTCATCAATAGTCCATGCAAAGATATCCTTACCTTTTTCTTATCTTCACTCAGAATATCATTGAACGAAAAATCTTCCAGCACAAAAGTCTACCTTTTTCATCTGAGAAATTGCCAAACTAGCGATAATATGCCCGTCTCTAGTTTCAGGATCTCCGGCCTCAATCTCCTCCATTATATCAGATTTCTGGACATTGTTTTATATAAGTTTTCTCTACCCCAAGCCTCTTCATTTTCATTTTATAAAAAGTTCGGCATAGTTATCAGGCTCTCCGCCGTTGGGTTTAAGTTCCACCAGAAGCTTAATGTTAAGTTTCTTTGCACGGTTAATAAATTCTTCAAATGAAGAATATGGCTTTTCAAACTCTCCTGCTTTATTGTAAGCTTTTCTATCTCGTCAAAAGTCAAATCTTTTACTATTTACTCCAGCAAGTCTTTTTCAGATTGAAATCGTGCATTACCACAAATTTAGTGTCTTTGGTCAACTGTATGTCAAGTTCACATAGTCAGCACCTGCCTTTTTAGCACCCTCAAGGGCCTCCAGAGATTCTCAACCCCCATCTCACTATAGCCTCTATAGTGCTATAATCAGCACATTTTTATTTATCTCTGTAGAAAAACATCTGGTAGCCCTATATGTCCAAATATAATTATCATTATCACTGGTTGTGGCAGCTAACTTTTTACGCTTTTTATTTCATTATCCGCCCTTGGAACTGTATCAAAGAAGAGTTTCTCACTGTCACTTATTATCTTCACAATCGAAGATCAGAATGAGTTTAGAAACTATTATAAAAAGAACAGGATTATGCGGGTTATTGTGTAGAAGATGTTGTTATATATTATTTCCTTCCCGATGAATCAAAAAGCTCAAATATCAATGTATTAATCCAGTAAATACTTCCTGCAATAACCAGGACAGCCTCAAGCCTGAACCACATAAACAGCAGTTTAATCTCTACCTTTTTGTCATCTCAATACTTTCATATTGGCAGAAAATGGGCGGGCATTGATAACGGTGAGGTGGAATTGTAAAAATCGAGTCTGATGATTGATAACCGCAAACTACAAGGAGAAAACTATGTATACAATAACTCCACTTTTCATCTTCATCAGCTCCTCAGTAATGAGATGCAGGTATGAAGAATTTTTCCGAAAACGCTTTGAGCTAAGTCCAAGATTTGACATTGGTATCATCAATATAAAATATATTACAAAGAAAAAATAACTGCTTTGGGTTAAGTTTTCCACTTCGCAAGGCTCTTTTTGAGATTCTCCTTACACAATCCTTACATTCTTATATGAACTGTAAATCATCAGCGTAAGTACTGAAAATTCAAGAAGCGTAAGCAAAGCTAAGCATTAGCACAAGACAAATATCAAGAAGGATACTCAGTGGTTCGCTAAGTATATATATCACATTATGAGTAGTAAAATTATCCTGTCCTGCACTCGATTAGTATAGCTTAAATATAAATCTAAGTAAATAACTGCCAACTGTAGCCATAAAAAGCTGAAGAAGAACTGCCTTTGTATAAAAATCCAAACTTATTGCTGTATATTTTTCAGCACTTCCTGCTCAATATTTTAATATTTATGTTCATATCCTTCCTCCAAATCTTATGCTGTCACTATGTCCTTAAAGATTCTGCTTTAATTTTGCCAGCAAAGACTCTGCCCTGTTTTCCGGCTTTCCTATCTGCAATCAGCCGATACTAAAAATAATGCACTGATTCCCTCTACGGTAATTTCTCCTTTAATACTCCATCATCCGCTTTCTCTCTGGCACTGTCTGTATTAAATAAAGTCTTGTAATCACCCTTAGGTATTTTTATACCGGCTTTTTATCACCGGCATTGAATATAATCAGGCTTTCTTTATATGATGGCTCTCTTCCGCCTATGTCTACATTCTTTTACCCTAAATCCAATTAAACCATCCCTCTTTACAAAGGTTTCTATATTCCTTCCGGCAGGCTGTCCTTGTCACATAGCCCTGTAAGTTCTTTACAGAAGTTTAATAAGGGACTTATAATACTCTACTATGTCCTTATTTTCTTCTATAAGATTCCAGTTAAGTTTTATTAAGTTCTATTGACATGTGGAAGGTATTATGCTCTCCATTTTTGTCCTTAAGAATTCTTCTCCGGAATATGATGAAGATTCTTCCCCGACAGCTCATGTAAATGGCTGCTGCCAACTTATACTGCCTGATTCAACTTCCCTATCCTTAGTTGTAATAGTAAGATCGTCCCAAAGAGTGAGATGCATCATGGCAGGAAACATATACTATATATGTTTTGGTGATAACCCTAAATGAGTGTAAGTCCTCTTTCAACATCGTCAGTAAAAATCAAAATTGCCGTTTACAAAAACCCGGCTCCTCTTCATAAAATACTGTCCCTTTATGGAATCCCTTATATCATCCGAAAAAATACCTATGTACTCGTCTAACTCAGAAATGTTCTTCTTAAGTGCACCCTTTGCACCCTTTTCCATATGAGAGACATCTGCCGACCAAGGCTCTCCATAACAAGCTTTCACCATGCCATATCTTTCATCAAGGGCTTTTTGAATTTTGTTCATAAGATTTGTGAGTTAAAAAGCCCCATAAGGTCAAAACAGAATCCGTCATATGATATTCTTTTGGCCCAGTAAAGCACAGAGTCAATTATATACTTCTCAGTCATAGGCATTTCTGAAGCTATGTCATTGCCACAGGCTGAGCCATCTGAAAGCTCCCCCTCTTCATCAAGCCTGTAATGATAATAAGGCATGGTCTTTTGAAGAGAGGTTTCAAGATAATAAGTATGATTATAAACCACATCCATTGTACCCTTAATCCCTTTTATGAATGGCCTGAACCATTTCCTTAAATTCCCTGATTCTTACTTCACCCCTATTAGCATCTGAGCAGAATACGAACCTTCAGGTACATTGTAGTTCACAGGATCATAACCCCAGTTAAACTCATCGCCCTTCCCTGCTTCATCCACCGAGCCAAAGTCATACACCGGCAAAAGCTGTATACTAGGTTACCCCAGGCCCTTTATATAATTAAGCCCGTTTCTATCTTTCCTCATTTCTAAGAGTTGTATTATCTTCAGTAAATGCCTTGTATTTTTCCCCTAACATTTCAGGAATCCACCATTTTCATCGTAAGAAAACTCTTTGACATGGGTTCATAAATAACATCCTCTACTCCTTTCTTTTGGAGCAACATCATCTAACCAGCCTTGTGGATTTGTTGTCTTTAGGTCAATAATCGTACTCCTTACCCATTTATCCCACAGGCTTTTGCATAAGGATCAGCCGATATAATTTCCTCCCCGTCTATTTTTAAGCAAAAAGTCATAGTATTTGTCCATTAAGGTTTTTATCTGTGATATATTCCCAAACTCCCCTGTCAGTTAAATTCATCTTAATTATATTTTTCCGGTTCACCTCTGTTCCATTTTTCAAAAACCTTATATTTACACTCTCAGCCATAGGCGACCACAATCTGATTTCTGTTCCTTTCTCTCCTGCACAAGCACCCAGTTCACCTTCATAGTTATATTTATCTTCAAATTCTTTTTGTTAAGTAATAATTTTAATTCTCTTGCCTTCTTATTCATCTTCAGTCAAATTTTCCTTTCCTCATCACTTTGTCTAAAAACAAGGTTGTTATTTAAACTACATCATAACCCATTTTTATTATAGCACTTAAAACGGGAAAATACTATGTTAAACATTTTTATATTGATTACTTGATTATGCCGTGGTATAATCTGCTTGATTGATAACATAACATCATTACCATTAACATTGGAGGTTTTATGAGAAACGATACTGCTTATAATTGATATGCAAAATGACTTTTATTGACGGCTCTCTTGGCGGTGCCGAAACACGAAACATAGTTCAAAATGTAGTTAATAAAAAATAAAAGAATATCCTTCCGAAAATGTATTTTGCCACAAAGGACACCCACGAGGTCAATTATCTAAGTACCTCTGAGGAAAGACCATCTTCCTGTGGAACACTGTATCCGTGGCAGTAAAGGATGGGACACTAAGGCCTGAGATAATGGCTCTCATCCCTTCCGAAAATGTATACGAAAAGGGTACCTTCGGCTCTGTAGCCTGGCTGAGTAGCTGAAATGGCTCGTAAGAGGAGATTTCTAGTGAAATAGCAGGACTTTGCACGAGATATCTGTGTCGTTTCAAACGCACCTCATCAAGGCTTACCTCCCTAGAGATACCTATATCAGTTGATTCTTCCTGCTGTGCCAGGGGTTACTCCTGAGAAGCGCACGGCAGCTCTTGAGACGATGAGATCCTGCCAGATAAATGTGGAATAACGGGATATCAGGAGTATAACTGTGGGTAGTTGTCCAGATTATTTAGGTTGTTTTTGCAATATGTCCAAAATATTAAAAAATACAATTTCTACTGTCAAGCATAAATGATTATGTCCCAAAATACTAATTTATAAGCCCCACAAAGGGGCTTTTATTATGCACTTTTTAAGTCGTCTTCAGTTCTGTGTGGCTGTGAATGTGCAAATTTATTAAAAGACCTCTAATCTCCAAGGATGGTTCATTGGAGGAATATAAAGAGCTTTCTAGGTTTTGAGGTTGTTTGTAGTCAGCGTCCAAGTCCTTAGATTTGTGTTCATAGAGCCGAGTATTTCTTCCAGTGCATAAATATCCTTGTCATTTACGCACGCAAACATAGACCTATCAAATGCCTTGATAAGCATAACCTTAGTACCTTTTCTATAATGGATTTGGACTCCATTATGATCTATCATCTTATAAAATTTCTTCTTAAATTGAATCCTATATCCCAGCATCAACAGTTCTCTCAGTCAAAACTGCTAAAGTAAGATTTATTTTTCTTTAGACGGTTGCGTTTCAAAGACAGATTTGATACCATAGAGTGGAAGTGAGAACTTCTCATTGAATTCCTTTATGTAGGAGTGAAGGAATTCATTGGCATTATTGATGTCGGTTACGCCTGCAGTCTAAACTCAATAGGCAGGCGTGACTGTCAGGTTTGATTCAATCGTTCTATGCGTCCTTTAGCCTGTGGTACGCTGCTTGATTCAAGTTGTGTGCCAAGTTGCTACGAGCATAAGCGAACTGTATAGGTGTCATTGTCGTCAGATAAGGCACCTTTTTCTTAGTAAGTAAATACAATGCGTTTATCGGTGAAAGAAACTTATGGGGATACCATAATCGGTAAGAATCTGTTCAAACACATGGTAGTAGCCGTTAAGGGTCTCCTGAGTATCAAACCATGCGCCAGTAACAGCACCTGAGGCATCATCAATGGCTAAATGTAGATGCCATATCTGTCCCGGCACCCATTCATAAGGGGTTGCATCCATCTGAAGCAATTCACCGAAATAAGCACATCTTGGACGACGACTGTGAGCATCTTCAACTGCTACTAAGTTAGCCTGTATCTGTGATAATTCTTTTTTTGACGTTTCAGATTCCTTCTTGGCTCTGAGTGCTTGCCTAATGCGTCTACGTTTGGCTTTTGTAGCCTTTGGAGATAGAATGTACTCAGACTCCAAAATACTCATTACAGAGGAAGAAGAGATGCTTATGCCCTCATGCTTTTTTAGAAGCTCTGTATAGTGTTCAAAGTTAGCCTCGTAGTATTTAGTTCTGTATAGATCAAGAACCTGACTTCTGATGTCAGGATGGATGGTGGTAACCGGCTTCTTACCTCTGTTACCATGAATAAAGAATGCTTTACCATCTTTAATATAGCCTTGTATCATACGGTTTTATATGCCTCTTGGTGCATCCTGGGATAAAGCAGCTCTATCCTTATTAGCTGTATCTGGGTGATCTATCAGACCTTTAATAACCTCGTACTTTCTTTGTTCATCCATTGATAAAATAACCTTTCTGATAAGTCAGTCCCTCCTAGTGTTAGAATATACAAAATAGTATTTTACCATAAGTGGGACATTTTTATTTGTATACTAGGACTTTATCATTTATGGCTTATAAAAAAATATTAAAAGGTGATTGCAAAAAGTAACTTCCACACCTAATGTTTAATTTTTATTTTAGATACGGTATGGAAGTTACTTGTTACAAATTTTACATAAATTAAGAGCTAGATGTATACATTATCTGATGCTATAATCAGCCTTACAGGAAGAACATAGACCTAATTTTTCATAGCAAACAGGAGTCGAAGTTACTTTCAAAAACTGGGAATAAGTAAAATCCACCCTTTATATATGGGCTAGAAGTTCATCTTTTAACCGGTGAGTTCCTTTTTGTTGCCCTAAGAGCTTAGGGGCTAGGGTAATTTCATCCGGTGAAATTTTTGAATACCTAAGCTCTTTTAATATTTTTGCCGTATTGAAATGCAAAAATATCATAAGAGCTTTTGTTTCGAGCTTCACCCTTGAATATGAATTGATGTGGCTCATCATCAGGGTTTTATGTCTTCCTGTGTGTAATTACTAAAATCCACACCCTTCGGTATTATCCTTCTTATCATTTCATAGTTGTTTTTCACAGCCACCCTTCTGGTAAGGTGAAGAAGGATCTGCATAAAACTACCCTAAGTCTCCTGTTTCCCTGTGCATCAAACTCCAGTGCCTGTGGATTTGAAAATTCACTTCCGTTGTCTAACAGCAGCACATCAAATATTTTTCCCGAAAAATATCGGGTCTCAGTTCAATATACAGCCTTTCAAATATCTCCGTAACAGAGCGTGAGTCATTGTAGTTTCTCAGAAAAAGCAGCTGCAGGGTTCTGTTGTACAAAGAAGAGAGATGAAGTACTTTCCCGCCCTTTACCCCTTCTACACTGTCGCCTTCACTACTGACTGAATCAGGGGTTTTCTTCAATAAACTTCAGGGAAGTCCTCATAAGTCCTTCCCTTCCTGCACTCTTTATCCACTTTCAAAGATTTTGCTTTTTATTTTTCTCGGACGCATTCTTATAGTGCGTGGCATGTCAATGTTTCTGGCAAAAAACAGACTGTTGTTTATATATTTATAGAGAGTCCTGTCGGAAACCATGATTTCATCAGAATGGTTGATTGTTATATGTCTTATGGATTGCCCTTTTAACAGGAGTGGACTTACAATGCCGTCTATATATTCCCTTTCGTTTTTCTGTAAGGTTAAACCCTGTTCTTGATTCAGACAGTGATTTTTCTATATCTTGCCTCAGCTTCCTTTGCCTTGTAAAATCTTTTTCAAGGCGGCACCTGTTTCTGTCAGGGCATCCGTTACATACATAAGGTGGATTAAGAAGTTTAGGGCAGATATGTCTGACATAATCATCACACAGTGGCATGCATTTCCCGCAGCTTCCGCATGTTCTGTTTTTGTTAAGGCAGTGACTGCATACAAATCTTTTTTTACATGATCTGTCCACTGAATGCAGACAGTCATTAAAAGACCTGCCATATGAGCCTGTCTGTTCAGTAATTATGTATTTCTTTTGAAACAGTTGTGTTGTCTTTTCCTATAGCCAAAGCAATCTTATTAAAGCTCATTTTTTTAGAAAGCATGATTTCTATGTCAGAACGCTGGCTTAAAGAAAGATGTGAATGTTTTCCCATAATTAAAATATTCCTTTCAGTTTGTATATAAAACCCTAACCTGATGAATCTAACCCAATATATATTTTAATCATGGAATCAGTAAAAGTCCATAGTTAAAAGATGTAGTGTATGGAAAAAGTAAAATCCATACTAATATGGAATTTACTTTTTCAAATACATATTAAAAATACAATTTCTGTACTTTGAAAATTAGCTGCATAGTGCTATACTGTTATGGCAGTCGACGATTCCTTCAATAGCTCAATGGTAGAGCGCACGGCTGTGTAACTGTTGTGAGGTTCGAGCCACTTGGGGAGCTTACATTAGATTCTTGATTGGATGGAGCAAGGCAAGTTTGAATCTGTAATTTAGATTACTTTCTAGCATAGCAAGAACATCATTATGTAATCAGGCGACATATGGCCAAGCAGTAAGGCGTGGGTCTGCAACACCCTGATCACCGGTTCAAATCCGGTTGTCGCCTCGACTTAAAGGTTCCCATTTGGGGAGCCTTTTTATTTAACCGGAATTAGGTAGAATTCACCATTAATCAAAACCTCCGAAAAAGTCACTATCTGACTTCCGGAGGTTTTAACTCAGATGAATGTACAATATCAATCGACATTCTGTTATGTAGACATACCAAAGCACATCTCAAAGAATATAAAAAGCTATGGTAATCCTATTGTTTTACAGAACACAGTGATTACAGCAATACATGCTTACTATGAAAGAGCACTGCAAGTATATACATAGAGGTGTAATCTTCTTAGCCCTTCCGCCAACAAGGTTAAGTACTACATAGGAGATAACGCCGAAAGCGATACCTTCTGAGATAGAGTACATAAATGGCATAGCAAAAGATACAGATGTAGCAGGAACCGCCTCAAGGAGGTCTGAATTCCAATCAATCTTGAGTTACCTGCTGGAGCATAAGGAAACCTACTACTATAAGGGCAGGTGCTGTAGCAAATGCAGGTATTGCAAGGAATACAGGTGAGAAGAAAAGTGCAACTAAGAAGAGAGTCCTGACACTATAGATGTAAGACCTGTTCTTCCACCCTCTGAGATACCTGATGAAGATTCTACAAATGTGAGTGATGGTAGAAGTACCAAGTACCGCACCAACTATAGTTCCTATTGAATCTGCAAGTAAAGGCTCCCTTTATTCCCTTAAGTTCTCCTTCTCATCAAGCATATTTGCCTTAGATGTACAGCCTATGAGAGTTCCAAGGGTATCAAATACATCTACGAAAAGGAAGGCAAACTATAACTACAAAGAAGTCTGCTGTCTTTATAAATGAAAAATCAAGCTGTCCAAAGGTAGGTGCAAGAGATTCAGGTGCTGCAAAATATCCTTGATGGGAATAAGCTATAGTATCCTGCATCAGGATTAGGCACATGAATGCTCACAGCCCTGAAGAATCATACCTACTACCCAAAGTGCTACCATTCCTATAAGGATAGAGCCTTTTTACATTCTTAAACAAAAGATAGGTCATAAGTAAGATGCCGCAAAGTGCGAGAATAACTGAAATTCCTGCTGAGTTAAAAGGTACCATCCGCTATCGAACCCTTGAAAGAAAAGAGGGTTACAAAGAGTAGCACCGTCAACTACTATCTTAGAGTTCTGAAGTCCGATAAAACATATGAATAAACCAATACCAACCGATACTGCCACCTTAAGTGTATTCGGTATGGCATTGAATATAGCCTCACGAACATTGGTAACCGAAAAGTACAATAAATACAAGGCTTTTCAACAAATACAGCCGTCAAAGCCTGCTGCCAGGTATATCCCATACCCAAAAACTACTGAATACGCAAAAATAGCATTCGGTCCCATTCCTGCTGAAAGAACAAAAGGAAGATTGGCAAATAAAGGCCATACAAAACGATGCAATTGCAGAAGCAAGTGCTGTCTGCCGTAAATACCGCTCCCTGATCCATTCCCGCCTTACCAAGCACACTTGGGTTTACGGCAAGGATATATGCTATTGTCATAAAGGTTTGTAACACCTGCCATTGTCTCAACTTAACACTAGTTCTCTTTTCCCTCAATTCTGACTCTTCCATCTTAGCCTCCCTTGTTTTGTTAGGTATAAATATGGGCTGGTAGTTTGGCAATTAAAACAGACACCATATTCAGATAATAAGACAGACATATACTATAACATAATAAAAAGAGGTATACAAACACCTTTTTATATCTTTTACTAATATAACTTATCGTGGTTATACCAAAAGCTAAATCCTTTATTCCTTAATCCTAAGTGAGATATTTTATAAAAATACCTAAGCACTATCACCAGTCAGCCCCTGTTTGTGAGTCCCTCAGAAGCGAATGTGTCCCTAAGCTCCTGAGCCTCTGTGGAATTAGAAGGGTAGTATAGCGGCTTTCTAACCCCAAGTGAGATATTTTATAAAAATACTACTGACTTCACCAATCAGCCCTGTTTGTAGAGTCCCTCGGAAGCGAATGCGTCCCTAAGCTCTGAGCTCTGTGGAATTAGAAGGGTAGTATAGCGGCTTTTCTAACCCCAAGTGAGATATTTTATAAAAATACCCAAGCACTATCACCAGTCAGCCCCTGTTTGTGAGTCCCTCGGAAACGAATGCGTCCCCTCAGCTCTGAGCCTCTGTGGAATTAGAAGGGTAGTATAGCGGCTTTCTAACCCCAAGTGAGATATTTTATAGATACCTAGCACTATCACCAGTCAGCCCTGTTTGTAAGTCTCTCGGAAGCGAATGCGTCCCCCTCAGCTCTGAGCTTCCGAGAGACTTACAAAGGTAGGGGCGTGACTTAGTTCCATTTTTATAAAACCCTATCGAACGACACCCGGTATGTCCTCACACTTCTCCACTATATGCGTAGCCCCATGCCTTTCAAACTCTTCCCTACTGCCATATCCATACATCACCGCAATAGAGTCAACACCATTCTTATTAGCCGCCTCTATATCAAACTTCCCATCTCCCTATCATAACCAGCAGACTTAGGGTCGGTAATTCCATTCTTTTCAAAGGCTCGCTTTATCATCACATCCTTGTGCACAGTCTTTTCCTCGTGAGATGGCCCGGTAAGATTTACAAAATACTTATCCAGTCCATGCTTTTTTATTATCTTCTCAGCTATAGGCGCAGGCTTGGAGGTAACTACCATCATAGTATGTCCCTTATCGTTAAGCTCATCAAGCATGGCTTCCACTCCCTCATACATAGGGGCAAGGAGGTAGCCTGCAGACTCATAATGTTCCCTGTATATTTCAATCGCCCTGTCAGCCTCCTCAGGGTTCATTCCACAGAACTTGGTAAAAGAATCAAAAAGCGGCGGTCCCTATAAACTTCTTGTATTCAGCCTCAGAAAGCTGTTCCCATCCCATAGTACTAAGAGCGTGTTTTGCAGAGGCTACTATGCCATCTCCTGATTCTACTAAGGTTCCATCCAAATCAAACATCAAATATTTATACATCTTTTTCTCCTCTTAAGGTCTACCTCGTTGCCATTTTCATCAACTACTTTTCGTATTTTCAAGCTGACTTCTGATATTGCCTTTGATTGCTGCAACATATTCTTCTCTTAGTTTCTTCTCTGCTCAGCCTTTTCTTCACTCGAGTAAGCCTCCCTCTGCCTTGACTCATGACTGAGTTCGTTAACTTTTTGATATCATTCTCGTTAATCCCATTTCTTTCTCCTAAATTGTTCTATGTATACTAAGAGCACTGCTATATCAGATGGCGACATCTCCCGATATACGGCTCGCCTGACCTACTGACAGAGGCCTTATTTCAGAAAGCTTCTGCCTTGCTTCTTTCTAATATTGTCGATATTTTCATAGTCTATACCCTCAGGGAATTAAGCGGTTTTCCATCTTCTTTTCAAAACTGTTCAACTCTGTCTGTTCTCCCTCTCAATATAGCCCTCATACTTATATTGATATTTACCTGTTCTAACTGCCTCTGAAAAGCTTTGGCCTTTCATCATCAATAACTCCAAAACTTCGTAGCTTAGTCTCGGTCTCTTTTATCAGGTCTGCAAAAAGGGTAACTGCACCAAGAAGAGGCGTACTTCCATTTGATACAAGGAAATCATTTACCTCTTTCTTTCCACCTATGGTTTTTGACTTCAGACGCTTTTATTTCCTCTTCAATCTGAGCCTCTTTCTGAAGAAGGCTCTCGTATCTTTCCCTAGATATAAGTCCCACCTCATAGCCTATCTTAGTAAGCCTAAGGTCAGCATTGTCCTGCCTTAGAAGCAATCTGTACTCTGCTCTTGAGTCATCATCCTGTATGGCTCCGCTGTGTGCTTAGTCACCATCATCAATAAGAACTCTGATATAGGGCATCTGAACGCTTGAGAATAGCGGCTCTTTTGCCATCAGCTTTCTCACTGCATTGATACCTGCTATCAGTCCTGAGCTGCAGCCTCCTCATAGCCTGAGCTTCCGTTAAACTGGCCTGCCGCATACAAGCCCTCCGGCCACCTTTGTCTCAAGGCTTTCCTTCAGGGTGGCTGTGCATCTACGCAGTCATACTCTATAGCATAGGCATTTCTAACTATGTGAACATTCTCAAGTCCGGGGATTGTCCTGTACATAGCTATCTGTACATCCTCCGGCATAGATGAACTCATACCGTCAACATACATTTCATTGGTGTACTCTCCTCAGACTCTACAAATATCTGGTGCCTCTTTGTCAGCAAAACCTCATCACCTTGTCCTCTATGGATGGACAGTACCTTGGCCCTACTCCTTCTATTACACCGCCGTAAAAGGGTGAACGCTCGATATTCTCCCTTATTATCCTATGCGTCTCTTCATTATAGGTTAGATGGCAGGGAATCTGTTCCCGCTTATATCTTTTTCCTTCGTTTAGAAAAATGAAAATGGAACTACCTTTTCGTCTCCATTTTGTACTTCCATTTTGGAGAAATCTATAGTTCGCTTGTCTACTCTGGCAGGGGTTCCAGTCTTAAATCTCCTAAGCTTCATACCTAAGCTGAGCAGGGAATCTGTCAAATGTAGAGGCTGACAGTCCGTTAGGTCCTGTGTATTCACTCACATCTCCGTATATACAGCGAGCCTTTAGATAGGTTCCTGTACATAGGATAACTGCCTTGGCATTATACACTGCACCTGAATAGGTCTTAACTCCCTCACTCTGCCATTTTTCAACCAGAATCTCAGCCACCTCAGCCTGCTTTTATGGTAAGGTTTGGTGTATTTCCATTACCTTACGCATTTCAAGGGAATAAGCCTGTTTATCCGCCTGCGCCCTAAGGCTGTGAACCGCAGGGCCTTTGACTTATTAAGCATCTTAGACTGGATATAGGTCTTGTCAATGTTTTTGCCCATTTCTCCACCGAGGGCATCTACTTCTTTTACCAAATGCCCCTTGGAAGTGCCTCCTATATTGGGGTTACAGGGCATGAGGGCTATACTGTCTACGCTTACGGTAAAGACAAGCACCCTTTTACCAAGCCTTGCTGCCGCCAGTGCCGCCTCACAGCCCGCATGTCCCGCTCCTATCACTATTATTTCAAAGTCATTACAAATCATATTATCCTCAAATCTATGCAGTGTATATACTTATTCAAGTTCTCCCAGCTCTTCCAAGGACTTCATAATAAATTTCCCTGCTTCTGCTTCTGCCATGGACTTGTCTAGCACGGTAAGGTACTCTGCATTTCTCTTTATCTTTCATTATATTATTATATTCTCAGCTCTGACATCGAAGTTTCCATTCTGCTATTTTTCCCGAAAACAAGTATATTAAGCTTCATTAGAGTGCATCTCTATTACATCATCAAAGCTTTCATAGCGCCTGTATTTTGTTTTATCCTTCATATTCAGAGTGTTCATTTAGTGCTGCTTTTAGTCTCTAAATTTGGCCTCAATTCTCTTTATCTCAAATGGTATACCTTCATAGCTTACAGCACTTTTTAAGAAACATCGTAATAGCTGATGACATATTCGAGTCCCAGTTCATTAAACAACTTTTTCAGCGTCCTTTTTCATGATGCATCAATCCTCGAACATTAATATTCGTTGTTGCCATACTACTCTCCTTTTCCAGCAAGCAGAATAATTATATATGAAATTTGCAAACAATGTCAACACTCTGCAAACACACTTGATTGTCACCTCCCCTCTATAAAAATAGGGCAAGGCCTCATACAACTCGAAAACCCTGCCCCAACTATAATATCAGTCTGTATTATCTTGCTTCTTCTACTTCTTCTTTTACTTCTTTCTTTATTTACTTCTTCTTTATTTCGTTTTACTCTTTCTAAGTTCCTCAATCTTCTTCTCAATCTCAGCAATCTTTGTAAGACCCTCTGTAATAGTCTTAATCTCAGCCTCTGTAAAAATCAGCCTTTGATGCTTCTAACTGCTCTGTTAAGAACTCCCACATAAGGCTTGCAGCATTCTTCTCAGCTTCATCTTTCTTTATTTTGGAAAATAACTGTATTCCAAGTATCCTGATTCTCTGCAAATATCTTGTTTTCTTCCTCATAAAAGCGGTGCTGTAGATCTGCTGAAGCCGTACTCTCATCAGATGTTACCTTAGCTGTTAACCGTACCCGCCTTAATTTGATCCGATTGCCTTAAGGATTTCTTCCTGTTTTTCATCATCAATTGCTCCACACTGGATCTCCTATGATATTACCGTTCTTGTCAACTACTAACTGTGGTAGGAAGGCTGAATATCTTTCTTGCATATTCGTGATCCTGTGATGTTAAATTCTCTAAGTTTACTCCCTGCTTAGAAAGGATGTCCCTGCACTTCTCCTGCAACCCTTTTCATCCTTGCAGGTTCCTGCATTTGTGCCTAGCTCTGCTCCTTTTCTTTAAGCTTTTTGCTGAGTGCTGCAGGCAGGCATCTCATTTTACAGGCGGGAGCATCCGTTGAACCAGAAATTAACAAAGCGTTTGCCTCATACTACTCATCAACATCATTTCCAAAGATCCTTACCCTTAAAACTTGGGAACTTCTCGGCAGTCACAGTCTTGTTTCCTGAAGTCATATTGCTGCCTGAAGCCACAGCGTTGCCACCGCCCTTATTTCCACAGGCTGTAACTGATGAGGCAAGCATGACTGCCACTAAAAATACGGAATAATCCTGTAATTGTTTTCTTTGTTTTTCATCATTCTTCTCCTTAGTTCATATTTTTTGTTGCTTTATTCTTATTAAGCTCACGCGCTCTTTCGAGTATCTTCATCTTCTCAGGTCCCCAATTCACGCTGATAGCCTTAGTAGGACAGACCTTCACACATTCACCGCAGCGGATACATTCCATATGGGCATCGTTTTTGGTTATATCCACATCCATCTTACAGGTTCTTGCACATTTTCCACAGGATACACTTGTTAAAGTCCACATTATAGTGAAGCAGTGACACCTTGTTAAACAGGGCGTAAAAAGCTCCAAGCGGACAGATCCACTTACAAAATGGGCGGTAAACAAACACACTTAGGATAATTACCAATATAAGTATGCTAAGCTTCCAAAGGAAGAGCTTGCCAAGTGTCGCTCTGATTGCAGGGTTGGCTATAGATAAAGGATCCCCTTCAAGCTATCTCCGAGGGCAGATATATTTACAAAAATACGGTGATGAAAGCCCTGCCTTATTATTTAAAAATGTTGGCAGTATTATGACTGCTGCTAATAAAATTATATACTTCAAATAAGTTAAAGCCTTTAGCTTTTTTGTACTGAATTTCTTAGTTGGTATTTTGTGAAGCAAATCCTGAAAGAATCCAAACGGACAGAGGAAGCCACAAATAAACCTGCCAAGCATAACTCCAAAGAATATAATTATTCCCGTAATATAATAAGTCAGGCTAAAATCTCTTGAACCTACCACAGCCTGAAATGAACCTATAGGACGAGGCTCCTGTTGCTCCCCGGACAGGAATAACAGTTAAGTCCCGGCACAGGCTATTTTACCCTTACCCTGATATAAAGAGTCTCCTTTAAAAGTTGAAGATGAATATTAGTTGATATAGCGTAGCTATTATCTGTACCATAGTCCTGCTTTTAAGAAAATCTTTAACTGAACCCTTATATTTTACTACCTTCTTTCCACATCATCTCATCCTTTTCTCACTTAACCTATACCCACACACTCTAAGCACAAGTTAATTGCTTTTTGTAAGTACTGTCTGAGCTTCACCGCAGTATGTCTAAAGGCAACATAAAGCACCTGCCATAGCAAGTAATATCACCTGAGCAGCCAGCTTTTTCTGTTAGTTTTGAAAGAAAAATTACCCATCTTATAAACCTCGTTTATTCTCTTAAGATGTCATACTGGTGTCAGAAGATAATACATTTAATCGCAAAGGGGTTCAGCCAAATTTCATATCTTTGACACCACATTTCTAAATGACGAAAGACAGTATACCACATTCGATGCTAAAATTTCTGTTAAGAAAAATAATATTTTTGAGAACTATTAAAAATTTTGATTAATAGAAATTTTATACTCTTGTATGCTATGATTAATATAAATATGACAAAAGTTAATCAGTAAAGGATGGAAACAAAATAGAGGATATTGGTTGTTGAAGGATGAAAAGGCTCTTTGTGAGTCCATAGCAAAGGGACTTAGGCTTGATGGCTAGTGAGTGAGATATGGTTTTTGACGGAGAGGAGGCAATGGACATAATCTCTTTAGAAAACCATGATCTTATTATTCTTGACTTAAATCTGCCGGAATGGACGGAATGGACATACTTAGAAATATGCGCGGAATGATAATGAGACAAATGTCCTTATTCTCTCCCGCCGAGTAGCCTAAATGATAAGATAGCAGGACTTGATAGCGGAGCAAATGATTATTTATGTAAACCCTTCTATTTTCGAAGAACTTGAGGGCCAGAGTTAGGAGTCTTACCAGGAGGCGTACAGTTCAAAACAATATAGTGATTGAATGTGAAGCATCATTGAATACCAAAACCCGTACCGCCTTTGCCGGTGAAAAAGGAACTTGCTCTTACAAGGAAGGAACTTGCTATCTTAGAATATCTCATCCTACACAGGGGGCGTCCTGTAAGTCAGGAGGAACTTATTGAACATGTCTGGGATGGAAGTGTGATAGCTTTAGCAATTCAATAAGAGTCCATATAGTGCACTTAGATAAGAACTGTCCTTGGATGTGATCCGATTATCAACTGGGTAGCCAAGGCTATGGTGATGGAGGAAAGTGACGAGATGAAATTTCATCTTTCTCTTAGGTGGAAACTGACCTTAATGACTGCCTTTATGGTGACTACAGCCTGCCTTGCAATCAGCTTTTTATAAAGCCGTTCTGCCATACTTTATATGGATGAGATTGGCATGAGCCATAGCCATACTTCCAAATACAAATATTTCTACCTGGCAGTTCGGACGAGATTCAGTGGATTCAACCCAAAGGCAATACTTTCCGATACAGTTAAAAAGTACTCAGTTAGATTTTGGATTAAAGTCTGTCCATCAACCCTTGTTATAACTCTTGCTCTATCTCCTAATGTATTTTTATAGTAGGCTTCACTCTGTCCTTTAGGAGAACTTACTTCACTAAATAGAATGATATCCAGACCAGGAATCTAAATGAACCAATACTTTCCCGCAGCAAATCAACCGAAATTGAAAGGCTTACCCTCGCCTCAACAAACTTCTTAGAGGCTTTGAAGAAACCTTTACGGCACAAAGACAGTTTCAGCAAATGCTGCTCACGAACAGGACTCCCTTAGCTGTTATGAGAACAAAGTTTGCAGTATTTGATAAAAATAACCCCGCCTAATGTAGAGGATTATAAAGAAACAATTAATATGGCAAAAACTCAGACTGACCGTCTCTCCCATCTTGATTGACATTCTTTTTAGAAATGACAGAACTTCAGTCCACCCAAAGGTGATAAGATTTCACTTGCTGAAATTACTTGAAGAAGTAATCTACGACCTTCATCTATTGCAGAAAAAGAATATAACTTTTGGTACAAAGCGAAGGAGAATCAAGGCTAATGGGTAGTGATACCCTTATATACAGAGCAATTTACAATCTTGTGGAAAAATGCCATCAAATACAACAAAGACTATGGATGAAAGTTACTGTTTCAATCTCAGAAGATGAGATTTTTGACTAAAGCCATTATTTCAGATACAGGAAGTGGAATAGATAAAAGATGATTGGGATAAAATCTTCAGAACACTTTTAGAGTTGACAAATCTCATGAAGCAGAGATATGGTCAGTAGGCACTGCATTTGTAAAAGAGATAGCAGCCAGACATGGAGCGAAAGGTAAGGATAGTAAAAGTTCTGAAAAGGCAGCAAAATTCAGGCTTTCTACTAAGTAAAACGGTAATATTAAATAACTACCTCCACCACAGCACAATCTTAGAGGCTTTTTATTTAATGGGAATTTTGTGAGACATTTCCCTATCAAAGAAAGTAAAAACAAAAGCAAAGAGACCTACGGGTGATTGACCGTAAGCCTTTTGCTTTTGATTTTTAATTTTATAAGGTAAATTTAGATACTTCATACCTGTATTCTGTCGCTATATATGCAAGGTTTTCGCTTGCAGATGAGATATCACTTATTGACTGTACCTGAGTATCTACTGATGCAGATACTTCCTCTGCAGTAGCTGCGTTCTCCTCAGCAATTGCTGACAGGTTTTTCAACCATCTTAGTCACATTCTATTCTCTTCTTCAATTGTTCTTGAAGATTTGTTTATCTCAGCTACAATTGACTTACTGTTTTCAACAGCCATGATATTTCTTCAAATTTGTCGCTGGTTTCCGCAACTTTTCACTTTGTTTTCTAACCATTTCGTTGGACTGCTCCATCATGGTTTACTGCTGATTCAGCCTTAGTCTTAAGTTCATCAATTGCTGCTCTTATCTCGGCTGTAAAGCCTGCACTCTGCTCAGCAAGTTTCCTGATTTCATCAGCAACAACAGCAAAGCCCTTTCCTGCTTCACCGCTCTGGCCGCCTCAGTAGCTGCGTAGAGCCAAAGATTGGTCTGGTCAGAAATAGACTAGAATCATCTCAGAAGCGTTGGATATCTTCTCTTGCAGCCTCACTTGTCTCAGCAATAGCAGAACTAACTCTATCAGATATCTTATTATTTTTCATCTGTAAAGCTTAACAAGATCTTTTAGGTGGTAGTACCATCATTCTTACAGTTATCTATGGTATCGGTTGCCAGTATCAAGTTCTGCCAAGGTTGATATCATTTCTTCAGAAGCCTTTTGCGTTTTCAACTGGAGCTGCTGCTGCCTGAGTATCTTCTGCCTGGCTAGCAGCTCCATCAGCTATGTTTGTAACTGCTGCTACCTCTCCTGCTGCGTCTGATGTGAGACTGGGCTGTAGCTGTAAGTTCTTCTAACAGTTGCCGCAGTGTGTGTGCATCGGGCATTTATTGGATACAATACTTACAAGATTCTGATTAAGCCTTCTCAAACTGAGTATCAGGCTTGCTATCTCATCTCCATTCTTGTCATAGTTAGCATTCTTGGCTCTCTCAGCATCCAGATTCAAGTTATGAGTCAGCAAGTTTTGAAAAGTGCACCTGCACACAACTTCAAGCGGCATATGATCCTTTTCTTCTTAAAAGAATAACTATAACTGCCGCTATAACTATTATGGAGTATGATATTTATAATTATACTGAGAGACTGCACTATTTATAGCAGCCTGTGTCATCATTTTCACACTGATGACTGTTTCAAACACAATATTCAGTTGTTCCTCTACGGCAACCGGAACATAGATAATCAATGAGTTTTTGCCTGTACTAACATGAAATACGTTCCTGCTCAGATTCTTTCTCTGTTGAGCCATATCAAGACTCGACTTTACATCAGCATCAGTGCCTGTATCTTTCAAAATGAGGCTTTCATCAAGGGGTGAGCCACTACAGATTCCCTCATCAGATACAAGTGCTGTAAAATCGTCCTCACTGTTGTTTTGGAGATTCTGCCAGTTCTTTTTGAAAGTTCGGTAACTAAAGGTATCACTCTGTTGCAACTCCAATATTTTTCCCATCCATCTTTATAGAGCGAAAACCATAGGTAGTCATTATATTATCACCTTCCTTATAAGGCTGGGTAATAATTGTTGTGCCGGCTTTCATAACTTCACTATACCAGTCTGATTCCCTATAAGCGTCAATCACTGTCTCTCTTTAACAGTTCCATCAGTTTCCACTTCGTAGTAAGATTGGAAGAGTCCTTCTTTGTTTGTAGGTGTTATATTCTGCATCTTTACCATCGAACGCATTGGGTTCAAAAAGTCTCCACATCCTCCAATATCCATGTTGCTTGTAAGCATACTTTCAACTAAATTTGATATAAATGCTCTCTTTCTCTGATCAACTGTTGTATTTTTTCATCATTGTAGTTACTGAACCTTCAGTTGTCTTCGTAGAGTAATATGCACGATATAAATCTCTGCTCAAGCTGTTTTGCCAGCTTTTCCTGGTTTCTTCATGTGGTAAGCTTTGTTTGTACTGATGGCTGATTACTAACTGCTCACCCGCATCAACCGCCGTCTTTGTGCCCAGTGTAATTACAAGCAAAATCAGAAACGATAATGCTTATCTTCATACCTACACCTTTTTGACCTTGGCTTTTTCCACCCATTCACTGCATTCTTTTTCATTGCTTCCCTCTCCGGCTATATATAGCTATTGTCACCTTGCTAATTATATTAATCTATGTTCAATAAAAATAAATAATAAAAGTGGTGACACAAAGAGTAACTTCCACACCTAATGTTTAATA
>BNJT01002913.1_pt1 | contig 51296 bp, 76 predicted proteins | sample 8540491 | NCBI WGS metagenome assembly BNJT01 (sample SAMD00202455, study PRJDB9452) | human saliva metagenome | host: Homo sapiens | reverse complement strand
ATAAAAAATAAAAAAATACTAGCTAAATAACTAGTCTTTTTATTGATTTTCTAATGTTACTTTTTGTTTTTTTGAAGTTTGGAATCTCTATAATAATAAAGATCTACTGTATTTCCTCCTTCATATTGATATAGTATATATTTTTAAATAAGCTTGATTATAAACTTTTTCATCATTTATTTTTAACTATAATATCACCTTTTTCTTAGGGCCACTGTTATATGCACTACTTCCGGATAAAGCATTAACTACTACTATACCTTCCGTAATATTATTTGGTATTACTATATGATTATTTAAAATTTCATTCTTATCATTTATATCTAAATATCTAATTCCTAATTTTGGTCTAGTAATTTTTTTAAATTAGCTTCTAATGTCTTTTGTATGTCTTACTACATCACTCATTTTTATAGCAAATCCCATACCTTCTACTGTCTTATCTATTAATTTAATCGAATTAATTCCTATAACTTCTCCTTTATCATTAACTAAAGGTCCACCTGAATTACCAGGATTAATAGCTGCATCTACTTGAATAGTCTTTTGAATCCAATCTTTTTGTCTTTCAACATTTAAAGTTAATTTCCTATCTATTCCGTAAATTATACCACTAGTAACTGAAATTAAAATAAGTTTCAGCTACTGGAGTACCAATAGCAAATATTTTTATCTCCTATTTTTTTAAATTATCCTTTGTATTCACTTTTAACAACTGCTGGTGCATCTTCTTTTTATTCTAACTACTGCTATGTCTAAATATTTATCACTACCAAGTACATTCCTTCTACTTCTTTATTATTTTTATTTAAAATTCCAACTACCACTGTGCCGTAAACAACATGTTCATTAGTTAAAATATACGCATATGTACTGTCAGTTTTATATAAAAACCACTCCCGCTATCTTTAAATGTACCTCCAATATATCTTTTTAACCATAACTGTAGCATTATAAGCATTTTGAAAAACATGTAATCTACATTAACAAGACTTTTGTTTTGAGTATTGTTTTTTTATTTTCTTTTGTATTGTAAAAAAATTATTAATACTACAAATACAACAAAACATAAAAAAAGAAAAAAACCATTAAAAATTATAGGTATTATATTATTTTTCTTTTTTTTATTTTTCTAGGTAATATATTTGGATTTTGATTATTTATGTACATTTGTTGATAAGGGGTAGTTTCATATCCATTATTCATATTCTTCTCCTTCTTCAAGTTTCATTAAATCTAACCAATTATTAGGGAATCCCAATATATCTCTAATAACCGAAATATCTATTGTTTTTTTAAATTATAAGCTAAAGTATTTATTTTTGTTTTCAAGTTCACTTACCATATTTTTTTAAAATCTTCGGATCTTAAAAACTCTTTTTAAAAATAATAATTAACGAAAAAAATATCATTTTTTTCCCCAAAACATATTCGTAATCAACTTGATCAATACCAAGCATTTCGTGATAATAAGTATCATTTATCATTCTTTGAGTTTTATTTTTCATAAAGTATATCTTCATGAGCACATAAATTTCTATAGTTTGATAAAAAGCGGTAAATAAATAGTTAAATCTTCTGCGAAACATTAAATGTTTTTGCTATTTCTATTCTATCTTCAATTTTTTTAAAAATTGAATACATTTCACTTACAATACCAAAAAGATAAAACTTTTTACTAATATCCATAATGGAACATAACCATAATTATACATATAGTGACGAGTAGCGTAATGTTGAAATCCATTTATTCTAACTTGTCTTTTCATCTTATTAATTAAATCTTCTATTTGTCTATATTTATTAGGTTTATTATCAAATGTCTTTGCTTTTAAATAATCGATTCTTTATAACCATATTTTTTTAGATAATTGATAAGATAAAAATAGATTTAATATTATTTTCCACTATTAATAAATATTTAAAAAATTATATTTCTTAAACTTCTATCAAATAAAAAAACAAACTATATACTTCTTTCAAAAGTTGTTCCCTTTTTATATTTATGTTCATTTTCTAAAAAGGATGTCTATACCCATTAACAAAAATAATTTTTCTCTTAATAGAATATCTTTTGTCATATCTATATCATTTATTATTAAACCTCTAGATTTCAATATACTAATTTGTTCAGTTAAATCTTTAAAAAGTTTTTTTGAACCCATTCTTTTCTATTCTCCTATATTAAATTATATCAAAAATAAAATTTATAAAATTGCTATTAAAAAAATATTAATTATTATTTACACAAAAACTCATAAATTCAAAAATTTATGAGTTTTTATTATTTTTGCTTTTATCTTTTTTTATTTCTCTATCAACATTAATGTCATTATAGTAATGTTCATATTCTTTTTAAAAATCTTATTTAATAATAAAAAAATTTTAAATTAACTTCATTATCATACTTAAACAATAATTTTACAATTGTTTTATTTTTCATTCATTATAGGTCTTGCATCATGCATTTTTATAAATTTTTCCCATCATATTCACGCTCTTTTACTAAATCTAATATATTCAACAATCTAGCATCCGGATTTTTTTCTAATCTTCTATCATTTTTCTTCTTCAATATTTTTTTATCATTTGTTCATCAGTAAGAGAGAAATATTTGATAATGCAGTACTATTAATATCTATATCATTAAAATTAGAACTTCTATTTAGAACTCTTGTACTTTCTTGAATAGCTAATGATTCGAGATGGAGCTAAAAGCTCCAAAAATAAGATGTTTCTTTTCCACTTATTACTGTACCATCTTTTTTTAATATGAATTTCGTATTTAGATAAGCATTACCAATTTTTTTCGGATCTTATTTTTCATTTTTATCATTTGGTACATATAAACCATTTTTTTCAGTTCATAATCTCTATTAATTGCTTGTCCTAATTTTTATTAAATCATCACTAGTAACTCTAACACCAGCATGTCCTGAATAACCTCCCAAAACATTAGCTTTTTATATCATTAACTGATCCATCCATATTGGGAGTTCCTGTTACTAAAATGAATTTTTTTCCTCAGGTACTATTAAGTGCGTTTCATAAAGTAGATAAGGTTTTATTATATATTCTTCAAATAATTCATTATATTTTTTTCCAGTAACTTTTTCCATTACTTCTTTAATAAGCATTAATCCCATGTCATTGTAATTATATTCTTCACCTTTTTTCTACAACTTCCATAGTAAACAATCTCTCTTCCGCTTCGATTTTATATTAACATCTTCAATTCTACCATTTGTTTTTAAAAAGTAGTAAGAAATTTTTAATACGTCGGAAACGTTAAGATCCCCAACATTTTCAAATCTTGAATCTAATTTTTTTGTATTTTATCGATAATTTAAATGCTCCTTCATTAATTAATTTATATGCAATTATATCAGTATAAAAATTTTTGAAATAGACGCTACATCAAAAAGTGCTTCTTTTCTTAAAGGTTCACCATTAGGTCCTATTTTTTTCTACCATATAAATTAATATTTATATTATCAACTTGAAGACTAGATACAATTCCAGGAACGGAAGACGTTTGAATAATTTGATTTAATTCAGTAGCACAGTCATCAATAATAGCATTAACGATCTCTTCCGGTGTAGAATATTTATTTTTTTAATTATGTTACCTGTTTCCATTAAAACTTTCATTACTTCTTTTTTTATTAGCATGAACACTTTTTGCAGTATATTCTTCCGATAATTCATCTATTATTTTATCTAAAACCATTTTTTTATTCTTTTAAACTTAATTATATTATTTTTTTATTTTAAATAATATAGATAACTTACTTTTTGTTTATTATGTTTTATAAATTTACTTTTTAAAAATTTGAACTATAATATTAAGAATATTTTCATTACAACAAAAAATCAACTACATCGAAAAAAAGAAAACCCTTGAAAACGTTTAGTTCCTCAAAGGTTATTAATATATAATATATATTCTATCTCTTACTAAATTGTGGTTATTTGTATTTCAATGAATTTTTTTAGTAATTTGTGTATTGTGTGTGTATTACGCAAAAATAAATAATATAATTATTTTTACTATTTATTAAAAAACACTTGCATTACGTACGTAAATATGATAATATTAAATTGTAGTTGAGAGGAGGACATATATTATGACAATTACAAAAAAATAGAATGGAAAGATGATAAAAAAAGATATAATAGAACTTATTAAAGAAGATTATGAAGAATTTGGTGAAGATGAAGAATGTATTTTTAATTTATAAATTAGAAAACAAGAAACCTGTTTTTATCTCAATATTCATTAGATGATGTACCATATCAAATGATTAGAGAAAGTCTTGAAGAAGGTGAGCATGTTCATAGAACAACTTTTGGGTAAAGCTATTAAAAAAATTAAATTTAAAAATAAAAAGAATAGTTAACTTTAACTATTCTTTTTAATTTTCAATCCAACTTTTACTAAATTCTTTTGTCTTTAAATAATTCTTGTAATCCACTTAATTGTTTTTAATCTTAAAAGTTCTTCCGCATCCATTCCTATATTTCTTAAAAATCCAAGCATCGCTCATTCCACTTTCTACTAAAATCGCTACTATATTTGTCATTAATTCTATCGAGTGTGTTCCTCTTGCTCTATTATGTCTTATCGTTGATGCTATTCATTATTAATATCTTTTTCTATGATTGATACTGGTAAACATCCATTTTCTCTTTCGTAAATATCTTTATGTTCTTTCATAATTCTATACCTATGATAACCATCTACTATTTCATATTTATCAATATCCTTTAAATAATAACAAACTATAGGCATTGTATATCCATCTTCTAATATTGATTTATACAATAATTTCATTTTCGGTGGAGCTACTGCATTTGGATTATATGCATTTGCTTGAATTTTTTTCTATTGGTATTTTTTTGAATATTATATACTGGACTTTTTATAAGTTTTCATATTTTTCATTGCCTCCTTTCTTTTTCTAAATCTTTTTGATTTTGATACTCCCATGTATTGAAGAGTAAAATCATTTTTTTAAAAATTGTAATACATATCGCTTTTCCAACTTGGACAATGCCTAAAATCACTGATTTTTGTATCATCCGGTATTCCACTTTTTAATTTTTAACTATTTCATATAAATCATCTTTAGTACATAATTTAGAAATTTTATGAGTATTCTCTATAACTATACCTTCTTTTTGCATTTGATTAATAACTCTAGGATTTCTTCCATATCCTTTATTTTTCCCAACTATCTTGAAATCTTTTTATATTATTTAAAAATTTTTTTCTCTTATTTTTTTCCTGGTAAAGTATTTAATAAAAATTTCGCATACTCTTTCCAGGTTAAATGTTTTTGGCTTTTTTTGCTTTTTTTATAACCAGTAGCTATAGTTCCACCATAAATATTCATAAAATTAACACCATTTACTCTACTTACCATCTTTCCCCAAGTATTTGGAGATAATGCTCTATATAACTTTTAAATTAATCGACCACAACTATGAAAATGGACTTGCTATTCTCATCTCGGATATTTTCATCCCACTTTGATACATTAGATCATAAGTTTTATTATAGTCATAATTGAACTTTTGAATTTGCTATCCAAATATCATCGTTGTCCAATCATATATTGGGTAAAAAAATTATATAAATTATCATTTATTTTATTGCTATATCTTAAATTATTATACATATTTACTCTATGATTACTTGTAATAACAGCAAGTCTATTTAAACTTTCATCACATCTTATACCAATTAATACTGCTGTTTTACCATAAGTTTTTGAAAACCATTTTTGTAAAATTTTCTCTTGTTTTTTTACCGTATGTTCCCTTTTTAAAAATTAAAAAGGACAATTGTTTTTCATTTATTACATATTTACTTTTTTTGGAATGTCTTTTACCCATAAATCTTTTTTATTTTTTTATCCCACGGAATCCAATAAATATCCGTCATTGAACAAGAACATTGTGCGAAATTGGTAAACAAAGCCAATATTTTTTTAATTCCTTTAAAAATTATTGTTAAATGAGCGATATGCAAATTCATCCTGCTTTTTTATAATCGCTTTCGTAATCCATATAATACATCGCTATTTTATCAAGCATATTGTTTTTAGCATAGTCATAACATAAATTTAATAAAACTCCACTATCTTTTTCCACAACTAAATGAAATTAAGATATTATCGAATTCTTTAAATATATATTTAATTCTCGTAGCTTCATAAACATTTTCTTTTAAATATCTTTTTAGCCATTTATTATCTCCTTTCTATTTTTTTCTTTTATTAATTCACTTAAATTTTGCTTTTTTCTCAGAATTTTCTAATATTAAATGTGTAATACCTAAATTAGTTAAAAAGTATGTATATTTTTATATCTTTATTTTGTCCTATTCTTTTTAATTCTATATTTTGATTGTTCTATTTTTGAATAATCAAAATTAATACTTGAATAGACTATTTCATTACAAAATTGAAGATTTAATGCAAATGATCCAGTACCATAAGTTATTAAAAAGTGGTATTTTATTGTTTTTAAAGTTTTCTATTATTTCCTTTCTATTTTTTTAATATTAATGTTTCCTTTTATAGAAAAAAACATTCTATTCTAGATGAAATATATTCGATTTCTTCTAGATAATTGCAAAAACTATAACTTGTTTATTTTTCAATATAATTTATCACTGCTTCATTCTTATCTTTAAAAATTACTAGCTGTATAATTTAATTTCATTAACATTTTTATAATACTAGTAGAATTCCCAAAAAGATAAATATTCTTTCAAATATTCTTCTTTAATAGTTTTATATTTTTTTAAATCATCATATTTTTACAAAAAACAAAAGTTAGTTTGTTCATTTCTATTAAAAATCTAAATTACTCTTAAAAAAATATAAGGTTTAATTAATTTATAAAGGTATTTTGAATTAACTTCACTAAATTGATAAAAAAATCTTTTTGCTTTTTCACCTTTTTTTCTTATAAACAATATGTTTTAAAAAAATGTATTTAAGAATTCAATTCTACTCATATCTATTATTTTTGGTGATAAAAAAATACATTTGATTATATAAATCCCATTCATTTTTGTAATTGGTGTCCCAGTTAAAATTAAAAGCATATTCACATTTTTTTCTCTTATTTTAACTAACCTTTTGAAATCTTTTTGTTTCTTCATTTTTTTATAAAAGTTGATTCATCTCGCAACAATGAATACTTTTTTATCCTGGATTAAATTTAATACCTCTAAATATCTAAAAATCACTTGAAGATATAGTTTCGTAACCTACAATTAAATATTTACAATTTAAAGACCATTTGTTTATTTCTTTTTCTAAATTATTTTTTTACTAGAAAATGGTACAACAAATAATGCTAAATCTACATTATTATAGTTTATTAAATCTATAGCTACTTTTGTTTTTTTCCACTTCCCATTTCCATAAATAAAGCACCTATTTTTAATCTTTTTAAACTTATTAAATGCTTTTTACTTGATTATTTATTGATGAATTCATCTTTTATTGTCACCTTTTTATCAACTTTTTTTAGGTTCTTTTTACAATTAAATAACTATCATCTTTAGTTGATTTTTAAGTTTTCATTTATTTGTTCAAATTGAGCTTCTAATTCTAGTGAATCTATTTCTACTTCTTTTTACTATATCTTTAAAATTATATTTACCTTCTCCATATTTCATTAATTTAAAAACGAAATCATCATTATATATTAATTTATATATTTTTCCATGTTTTTTTAATTAATTTGTCAGTATGCCAAAATTTATAACCTTTATAATTTGAATTATTTGGCATTTTTATTAAATAAGCTTTTATTAGTAATAGCTTCTATATTGTTTTCTACTATATTGATTTTTTCCACATAAATTTTTTTCTTTCTTTTTATTTTTTTATTTTGTGCTAAACTCAATATATCTATTTAAACAAAAACTGCTTAAATAGATCCTATTTTTTTATAAATAGTGCGAGTTAATCAAACTGTTTAGCGACTTGGATGATTAACTCTTTTTATTAATTTATTTTTAATAACATTAAATAACTTTTTATTATTTTCTAATGCTGTATATATTTCATAAGATCCATTTAAAGTTACTTTTTCAAATTTTTCTAAATCTCTTACAATTTCAAAATTTCCTTCTATATCATTTTCAAATACATAACTATCTTTTTAGATTAACTTCTCCTATATATCCCGAAATCATCTTCAATTTTCAGATTTTGTTTTTTTCTTTTACTTGAACATAGTGTATTCCATCTCCATATCCATTTGCGATATATATTTGATTATCAAAAATTCCCTATTTTAAATAATCCTCTATCACATGCAACCCTTGTTGCTTTATTTTCTTTTTGTAATTGTCATAATATATGTCCTCCTCTCAACTACAATTTAATATTACCATAATTACGTACGTAATGCAAGTGTTTTTATTATTTTTTTAAGATTTTCTATTGCTTTTCTTAAAAAAGATGCTTTTTGTTAAGTTGTTTTTCTTAAGTAATTTATTTAATTCCTCCATTTCTTCTTTATTTAAATCAACTAAAAATCTTTTTATGTTTTTTTATGTACTCTCTTACATATTCTGTTTGATTAAATTTTTTTCTATCATATTTTTTTGTTTTTTTATTAAGGTCTCTTTATAAATATATTATATAATTGTAATTAGGAAGAGATTTTTGATTTAACTGCAATTTAATCTATCTCTTTTTAATGCTTTTAATTTTATTTTTTTAGTTCTTTAATTAAATTATTTAGAATTTCTATTTCTAAAAGAATTTCACTTTTTATTTTTTTCATTTGAGACCTCCTTTCTTTTTACCTCCTTTCTTTTGGATTTCTCTTCCTAATTACAATTATATAATAGCATATTTACGTACGTAATGCAAGTGAATCTAATAAAAAAAGTACTATATTTCAAGTACTTTTTTTGTAGTTGACAGTGTTATTGACATTTTATAACACTTATATGGAAGTAAGTTAAGCTCTTATTATATAGTTCCCGACTTAGGATGGGATTAAAAAGATTTATAAACTTACTTCTAATTAAATTATATCACAAACTAAAAAGAGCAATCTTTTCGACTGCTCTTCATCATAAGATATTGTATCACTCTCAAATTTCTTTTTGAACTTGTAACACAATTTAAATATACATTTTTTTCTTTTAAAATGTCAATTAAATAATTTTTTTATTTTAATATAATCTCATATTATCATCTCTCGTTGTACCATATCTTTCGTTTAAAGTAACTTGTCTTCTTATTTCTTCGTATACTTCGTGACCTAAACCTATTAATCTTTCACGATTTTCATGACCATTACCATAATCTCCATTAATAACTTTAATTACTTCTTGTAATATTCTTTCTTTAGAAACATTACTTAAATTAGGTGTTTGATTTAGGTTAGGTGTTTGAGGAATAATTGGTTGTTTTAAGTCTTTCTTGTTCTAATTGATCTATAATTTGATTTGGTGTAAAACAGCCTATAATTCCATCATATGGTGCATTCTGAGATAGTTACATAAGGTTTAGGTGCATTTTGTGCTAAACATTTAAAAGTCCCATTACCGTTATCTTCTAAAATAAACCCTACATGTGATAGTGGTGCATATTTACAATTATTCCAAATTACAACTGTACCTTTTGACCATTTGATTAATAGGTACTTCTTTTATAGTATTTTTAATATACCATTATTTGCTTTATTTTTGTGCGATAGATTTTGCATAACCACTAGGGTAACAATTTATATAATCATCATTATATAAGTAATTAAAATAGTTAAATAGATCTACACATTGTGCCCCTGTATGCCTTGTCCAGGTCTATTGATTGACCTAAAGTTCTATTTATAAAATCATCAAAATTAGTAAACTTTTCCATTATTTCACCTCTTCTATTTCTTCCCAAGTTTCTTCAATTCTTTGTTTACTTTCTAAAAACTTCTTCTACTTTCTTCTTCAATAATTGCTTTTTCCGCTGAAAACAACTTCTTCTATGTTAAATATTTCTTCCATTTTATTTCTCCTTATTTTCTATAATTGTTTTTTTGTTTCTTCTTGTTTTTTTCTTTTTTTGTATCAAAATCATAAATACCATTAGCATTCATTGATATAAATATGCTTGATAATATGTATAACAATATATTTGCTACTTTAAATTGATTTGTTGCTATATTAGTTAAAACAACTATTATTACAGCTACAAAAAAACGATAAGTATTTAGTATTCAATTTATTAATAAAAGGTATTTCCTTTTATAAATTGAGTTGTACCAAAAACTGCAGTAACACATGTTGCATAACTTAATAACATTTCATATGTAAAGAATTTATCCATAATTTTCTCCTATAATTTCTTATCTTTTCTTAAATCTTCAAATTTATCATGTATATATGAATTTTGGTTGTATACTTTCGTATATCTTTCATAGTTGTGATATATCCACTGCTTTTTCTCCTGGAGGCAATTCTTCGCCTCTTTCTAGTCTTGCAAGCTCTATTGTTAAGAAATTCTTGCAGTCATTTATTCCTAGTTCATATACATTTGATTTAATATCTTTTAATATCGGTATTTATCACTGCTAATTTTTAGTTCTATAGCTTCATTAATAGGCTTTAATTGTTCTTGAATAACAACATTCAAAGCTTTCTTTATATAAACAACTAAAGCAATAATTCCGCCTATTAAAGTTACTAAAAAATAGTATTTCACTTGATAAATTACCTAAAGTTATATTACTCATTCATTTTCTTTTTCCTTTCTTTATTCTAAAATTTCAATGCTTTAAATAACCGCTTCTTATTTGACCATAATCAGCTTTATTTATTTGAGCATAAATATATATCTTGTCATTTTCTTGCACATTTATTGGCAAACTTGAAATATTTAGTTCCTTAAAAATTTTGAGTACCCTCACAGATGTATTCTTGTATTCCATTTTCGTTTTTTTCTAACAAAACCGAATAAATATGCATTAAATGCATTTTGTGCAAAAAAATATGAGCATTTATTGAAATCTTTTTGACATCTTTTTATAATTACTACTCCATCTTTTATAAATTAATTTATCAGTGTTATTAATTTCTATTTCATCAAAGTTGATAATTTGAAAATTAATATTTAAATTCGTTCCTGAAGTCTTTTTAACCATTAAAAATTTCACGTTTCATTTTAGGGTAGAGTAATTCATCTCTATCTTTAAATTGAACGATTTCAGCTTGTTTTTTTGATAGTCTAAAACTCTCTTTTTCTTTATTTTCAGTTTCGTAATAAATTTCTCCTACTTTTTGCATCCGGATCAGGAATACAATTTACTGCTACTGCATTTTTTTATTTGTAGAAATAAAAAAATGATGTAATTCCTACATCTATCATTGTTTGTTCTTGTGAGTTACTTAATTTATCTTCTCGCTATTACTTCTATTACATATTTTTCTCTATTTAATATAAGTTTTGTAGTTTTACAAGTAAATTTATTTTGATCTAAAGTAAATAATATACTTTTTCCATTCGTTAAATTCACCATTTATTTCTTTTATATCTAAATTTAACTTCTTTTTATAGTATTTTTTCTTGCTTTTCTACCATTATTGAAAAAGTTCACCATTTATTTTTTACTGTTGTTTCTTCTTCAAAGTTATTTAATCTTCCAGCAATTAAATATACTTTTGGTTTTGAATATGGTATTATTTTTTTATTTTCTTTTTACAATAGTTTCTTGTTTTCTACTATCTATTGCTTTTAACCGTTAAATAATCATCTTGATTTTCTTTTTACATTCTATATTTGTAATTATTTCTTCAGTTTTATATAATTCTTCTTTTATATTATTAGAATTAACAAATATTTGATATTTAACTCCATCTCGCTTTTTATTTAACCGCATTGGATTTTTTTAATTTTTACTTGTAAATCGTAGTAATTTTCTATAAAAACTTGATTATTATTAGTTATTTCTAATGTTTTAGAATTTTTGTCTTCATATTCAAAAATCTTCTTCTTTAAAAATAGGTGGTGAAGCTACAATGTATAAAGTTTTATCAAAAAACTATACTCATACTTCGTTTCTTCCATCATAAGTAGTTGCTACACAATATCTTAAAACAACACTATTTTTGCTCTTTTGGTTCTCTCATATATTTTATTTTTCATCTTCGGTTAGAATAAAATCATATCTCGCCATTTACTATTAATCCATCTCTTCTTATTGCAAATCCTGGAAATTCTAGTCTTAAATTTAAAACATAGTTTGCTGGATTTGTTAGTACCATAAACGGAATTTGTTCATCGGTTGTATCATCACATGCTATTATTAATGCGTTCCTTTTTATTTGAGGTAAACTAAATCCATCACTTACCACTCCATTAATAGCTTTGTGTGTTGTTTCAATTGCTCGCATAATATTCCACTAAAATTACCATTAATATCGTGTGCTATCCATAAATCGTGCTGAACAAGTGTATAAGATCCTTTTTGTATAGTAAGTACCTATTGCTACTGCTGATGATCCTTGAACCGAAGCATATCCCCTTGTCCAAGTAATGAATGTACCATTCACATTCATTACTAAATATGCTCTTATTAAGCTTCTATTATTAACTGTTTCTTGAGAAAAGCAAATCATATCCTACTTGAATATTTACTGAAGAATTTAACCACTTAGTTGCTATTACTTTCATAGGTCAATTCCCCCTTTTGTAGATACAACTCCTACTCCTTCTACTTCTCCATCCCTCATTGGGACAAATTTAGCTGGTTCTAAAGTAAATTCTTCTAGTGCTTTTTTTAATTTTTGAAAAAGTTACATCTCTATCTATTCCAAAAACTGCTTCTAATACTCCTGATACTCCTGAATATCCTCTTAATCCTACTTGTGGATTTAACTTAATAATATCTTCATTTTCTATAGATTTCAATTCCAGTTTTATCAAATCTACTTATTAAGTTATTTTCTTCATTATAAATTTCAAGAATTCCTGATTGATTAAAAATTAGATCCTAATTTTTAGTGTTCCACCCTTTATCATATCTCGCAACTAAATTAATTACATTAATGTGTTGCATATTTAAAGTTCCGTCTATTGTCCAAGCGTAATTAAAAAAACACCATTTATTCCATTTTTCACTAAATCCTATACCTTTTACTATTAATTTTTAATTACATATTTAGCATTTTTCTTTAGGAAGTGAATCAACTATTAAAAGTTCATCTCTATTTTCATAAATTACATGTGACTTTCCAAATGAATCATTTATAGATGTTGTTGATTTTTTTCTAATTCTTGACTTAAATTATTGATTTTAACATCTGCTTTTTTTACTACTTCTTTCTACTTGTTTTTTTGTACATGGCTAACTAAATCTTTTTAATTTGCTTTTAAAATTTCCAAACTCTATCTTTTTGTATTTCTCTAAAATACAATCATATTCTAGTGCTATCACATTAGTTAATAGTTCAACATTACATTTTGGATGTTTTTACTCTAATTAAATCACCTATATCAGATATATTTTTTTAAATATGCTTCTACAACATAATTAACTTTGGGAAATTTATTATCTTCAAGATATTTTTTTGCTTTTATTTCTTAAATCTGTCTTAAGGCTTCTTTAAATTTTTTTCTTTATTTTTCATAACTTGATTCTTCTATTTCATCTTGTGAAAATGAAATAACTTTTGTATAAGGTAATTCATAGAGATTATCTATTGTTTTTTTATATTTTTTTCTTCTAATAAAATTCCATCTTTTCCTACTGGTAATATTTTTTTTGTTATTACTTCATCCCAATTTTCTTTAGAATTTAGTTTAGTTATATTTTTACCTGCTTCTAAAGTTACTCCTCTATCTTCTCCTATAACTTTTCTAATTCCTATATTAAAATTATCTCTTACTAAATGTCCTCCCCACCTTTCAATTAAAAGTTACTATTGCTTCTTCTAACGTTTTTCTTACACATCTAAAAAGAATTTCTAGTTTCAACATCCGAAATTGTAGTAAAAGGTGTTTTAGTTTCACAAGTATTATTTAAATAATCAAGTGCATCATTTAAGTTTTTTTATCTACTACATAACTATCAGTTATTACATATCTTTTAGAATCAAAATATAAATGATTTGCTTTTAGAATTATATAATTATTATCTACTTCTACATTAGTTATTCTAAATCCTTGTTTTCCCCACGGAGTATCAGTTCTTATGATCATTCCTTCTTGATAAAAAAATCTAAATATTCTATATTATCTTTTATACTTAAACTATACTCACCATTATCTTCTTTTTCTAATTAATGCTTTTTCAGGTTTTAATATTTTTATTCCATTATTATCAAATAATTTTTTTCTTTTGAATTATATACTGAAATCATTACAACCACCTACTATTTGGAGTTATAGAGATTTTTCTATATTTCCACTCCAAGAAATCTTATTTTCTCCAGGATTAAAAAGGAAATTTGCCTAACATTTTATTATTAAGTAACTTTTTCCTCATTGTATGCTTCTTGATTTTTCCGAATCTATTATAATTTTTTTCTAATTCATCGATAATTTTTAAATCACATATTTTTTTAAATTATTTACAGATAGTGCAATATTTCCTTTACCTATTATTTCTATTATAGGTTTTGCTTTTTCTAATCCTTTATTTTCTACTTTTATTTCTTTTTACATTGTTATATTTTTTTACTATTTTTCTTCATTTTAATAAATATTTATATGGTTGAACGTAAAAATCTTACACTTGCTGTTCTAAAGTTCAATAATCTGTTATAATCAATACTTTCTATTATTTGAGCTTTTATAATATTTATTTGCTTCATTTGATAAAACTAGTCTACCTTTTCCTTGAAAAATAATTGATAATATCATCTATATTATGTATTTTTAAAGATATATTTACTGTTTTTGGTATAAGATTTATATCCTAATTCTTCTACTATATCTCCATCTACTCCATCTATTTCAATGATATTTGTTTTTAATTGTGGTTTTGTAATGGATGGTAAGTCACTAATTATTAATCCAGTTAATTCATTACTATTTTTCTTTCCAAACAATGTAACTCATTAAAAATACCACCTCTTCTACTTTTTTTAATTACTAATTCACCAATCTTTTCGCTATCAAATTTTTATTGCCATACCTTCAAGTGCTTTTTGAAATGATTCAATCATATTGTTAGGATTATTTAAGAAATTATTTGATCCATTTACTTTATTATTCATATTAACTTTCGATGTTAAATCAAATTTCATGGTAAAGAATCTTGAATATCATTTGTTACATTATTCATTTCTTGTTCAAATCCTATACCTATACCTTTAGCTAAATTACTTCCAATTTCATCTCTAAATACTCTTGATGGTGATTTTATTCCAAAAAATGATTTAATTCCATTTTAAAAATAGACTTACCAAATCCTTTAATTTTGTTTAAAACCCAATCTTTTTGCATTGTTTATTCCGTTCCATAGTCCTTTTTACTAAATCAGCTCCGACATTTACTATTGTTTTAATACCTGATACTAATCCATCTTTTTAATCTAACTACTAAATCAACTCCTAATTTAAATGTTTTAGCCATGCTATCTATAATTCCTTTAAAAATACAGCAATAATTTTTAATTGTTGCGCCTAAAAAGATGTGGTATAGCTTTTATAAGTCCTTCCGATAATTTGAAAAATTAAATTAACTCCAGCCATAACTATTTTTGGAAAAATTATTTATTATTGCTATTATTAATTTTTCTATTATTATCGGTATCTTATCTACTAAATCTGGTATTGCATTAATTAGTCCTTCAGCAAGTCCTAAAATTAATTCAATTCCAGCATCTATTAATTTATCTATATTATCTAAAAAGTGCTGTTACCATTGTCACTATTGCTTTTATCATTTGTGGAATTAATGTTGGTAAGCTTTTTTTGCTATACCTTCTATTAATGAAATTATTAGTTTTATTCCCTATTTCAATAATTTTAGGTAACATATCAATTAATTTTGAAAGTAAAGTTGTAACTAAATTATTTATCGTTGAAAGTATTGAAGGTAAATTATCAATTATACCTTTTACTAAACTTTCAATTATTTCTCCTGCTATTTCTATTAATTTAGGTAATAGTTTTTGTGCAAATTCCATTAATAATTTTGCTTAATCCCTGTATTACTTTGCTTTTATTCTAGGAAGTAAGTTTTTACTTACATTAATTATCGAATCTACAAAATTGCTAACTAATTTTTCCAAAATCGCATTTTCATCTCGCTATCCCTGTTAATAAATTTTGCCACGCTGATTTTGTTGCATTAATGGATCCGTGATATTGTACTTGCTGCTTCTTTTTGCTGTTGTTCCAGTTATATCTAGTTTAGTTTTGAATAGCATGAATAGCATTATAAACGTCATTTAAGTTATTAATGTCGTATTTTACTCCACTAAATTTTTGAGCATCTTTTAATAATCTTTTGCATTTCGGATTTAGTTCCACCATATCCAAGTTTTTAAAATTATCTAACATTGTATAATTTTTGTTTAGCAAATCCTTGATATGCATTTTTTTGATAGATTCCATTGATGTTCCCATTTTATTTGCGTTATCGGACATATCAGTTATTGCCATATCTGCTGTTTTTGCTGCTTTTGATGTATCTCCACCTAATGATTGTATTAATGATGCACTAAATGATGTTACAGTGTCCATATATTGATTTGCACTCATTCCAGCTGTTTTATATGCGTTATTTGCATAATTTTCTATTTCTTTCTGCACTACCTTTAAATAAAGTTTGAACTCCACCCTACTAACTGTTCATATTCCGCATAACTAGCTATTGCAATTTTACTTACTTCAAATAACTTTTTACCTACTTCTACTACTGCACTAGCCATTCCTTTAATTCCACTAATCATTGCGTAACTTATTGTTGGCTTTTATTAAACTTCCTAATTTTATAGTTGATTTTCCAGCTTGTTCCGAAGATTTACTAAATTCATCAACGCTTTTACTCATATTTTTAGTTGATTTTCCAGCTTTATTTAGGATTGTAGTATTTTTGTTTAGTTGAGCATCTAAGTTACTTATTTCTTCTTTTGATTTATTGACTTTAATTGCATAATTATTAATTGATTTTTCAGTTACATCAAATGCTTTTTGTGATTTTTCCATTTCATTTTTAAGTCTTATTACTCGATTCTTGTTTTTATTTCGTAAGTTGTTGATGTAGTACTATTTTTTTCATTTGTTCTAATTTTTCTTTTACGTAACTATATTTAAGAGATAAATCGATAAATTGGTTTTGTTTTTCTTGTTGTTTTTTTAGTTAATTCATTTATTGCATTTTTGACCTAATGTTATAGTTTTTTTCTTTGTTCTTCTATTTTATTTTTCAATGCATTATTGATAGGTATTAAATCTTTAACTTGCTTTACCATTATTATTAAAAGATGTTGTTGCTAAATTAAGCTCGCTTCCTAATTTTTGTAAATTACTACTAATATTACTTAAAAGCTCTTCTATATTCACTCTCACCTTTTTAATTTTATTTCTCCACCAAATGATCCAGCCATTTTTATCTCCTTCCTAAAACCATTCTTCCAAGCCATTGCTTCGCTTTCTATTTCTTTAAATGTTTTATTACTTCTTTCAAAGTCATAATATGTTTTGTAATGGTTATATAATTGATTAAATTTTTAAAGTCATTCTAAATATTTCTTTTTCAGTGAAATTTAGTTTTGCTTTTTCCGATATATAAAAACCACGAGAAATCTATTGGTTCTATTTCTTCTTCCTCGTGGATTATTCGTTTTTGGTTTATCATCCTCAGTTGAATTAACTATTGTTCTTTGAATTTGATTTGTAATATTTTGTATACCTACTTCAGTTATTATTCTTCCAACTTGTCTATCTCGTTAAAAACCTCTTTTTTTATTTCGTAATTTTCATTATCTATATCTATACCTTCATTTATCATTGCTTTAATTCCATAAATTAAAAGCTTTTAAATCAGGTTCTTTTTCACCTTCCGTGTAGTATCCGAGTTAATTCTCCCCAATTTTGTAATGTTTTATATTCCATTTGAATTTCTTGCATTACATTTAAATTAAATGTGAATTTATATTCAGTATCATGTATCTTAATTACAGTTTCTTTTTCTTTCATTTTTCCTCACTAAAATTAAAAAGATAAAGACTTTTACTCTTTACCTTTTTCTTTTTGTTTATTTTCAATTAGCATTACATATTCTTTTTAAATCTTTATTTATTTCTTTATATCTTTCTTCTTTTTACTTCTATAATTTGATTAAGATCATAAAATTCATTTGTATATTTATCTACAAATCTTTTTACTATTTTAACTTTTTAGCATGCTTTATTTACCCTGTTACAGTTAATAATTTATCTAAATATGTTGATGCTTCTTGATAATCATGAAATGTTTTTTGATTTTGACCAATCACCACTTTTTTAAAGCTGTTATTATACCTTCTATAGTTACTGTTTTATATTCTGCTGATGCTTTTTGTTTCTTCATCCGGCATAAAAATCTTTAAATTTTTACTTTATGTAAAAATTCTACTTTGTAAAACATTTTACTATTAACTTGTTTTTACTATTATTCTTCCTAGTGATACATATGGTGCAACATCTTCAACGTTTCTATTTGTTTCTTTTTACTGTTGTTATTTGATGTCCCTAATAATTTCGCAAATATTTCATCATTATCATCATCTACAGTTAATGTTATTGTTCCTTCACTAAATTTATTATCGCTTTTCAACAATTACATCATCTCAGTGCAATTTTTGCATCATTTAATGATAATGATACTTTTACAATCTACAGCTTTCCCTAACGTTTTTTTGGTGCTTTTACCTTTTCGTTTTCATCCAATATTGAATATCTAAAAATTTCTTAATCCTACTCTTGCCATTTTTATTTTTTTCCCTTCTATATACTATTTTTTAAAAATTACTTATAAAATGATGATATTTAGTGTCAGTCTCATATTTATCTCCTTCATCCGATTACACAAAAATCATTTTCTTCCATTTTTTTCTTTTAATATAATCTACAATTTTTAAATAATTACCTTTAGAATAAATATGAAATTCTAAATTCATTTCTTTTTATACATAACTTTGTCATCCGCTTCAAAAAAGGTAAACTGCCATCATTGAAATAAATAACATATTCTTTCGTTTTTCCTTGATAATCCATATATTCAATTGGTATTTCTTTTATTATCTATTTTATTTTTCTATTAAATATTTTTCTATTTCTTCATTCATTTACTTATCCTTTATATATTTGTTTTGTGTATCTAACATAGCTCTTTCTATCTCTTTTTCGTTAAAAAGATTTTTTTCATAAATTTATGTCTAGGAAATTTTGAAGTAGATCTTCCAAACTCAAAAACATTACACACTAGTGGTGCTGAAGTTAATTTATTTTCTTCATTTAAAAAAAGTAGCCATAAAAGGCTACTTTTAGTATTTATTCCATCATCCGATGGTGTTTTTATAGGTTTTTGTTACTTTTAAACAATTCATTATTTTAGATTTTTGAATGATGGTGGAACATTGTTTACAATATTTTTTTATAAACTTTTTTTGCTCCTGATCTAGTCATTTCACCAAACATTTTTTTCCGAAGATTTATTTAATGAATCTAGTTCTTTTTATTATTTCTTTTGGAAGTTCAAGTTTGAATTCCGCCATTATTTAGTTATTTCCTTTGCTTGAATTTCTAATTCAAAAATTTTTCATCGATATTATTTAAATATTCTATAGAATATATTTTTTTCGTTATATTTTATCAACATTTCTCTATCTATCTTTTTTTGTGGATATCTAATAGTGAAATTGGTATATGCTTTTTCAAAATCACTATTATTTTTGAATTAAAAGTATAACCTCTTAATGTTTTTGATTAATGAATATGTTTTTAAAATTAAATTCATTTCTTTTGTTTTAAAAACCATCTTTATCATAAACTTCATTAACTTTATAGATTTCTATAATTTTGCTGTATTTACCAGCATTATTAATTTTTCATCAAATTAACTCTACCAATTTCATACTATACATATCTAATATAGTTTTTACTGTATAGTTAATATTTTTCATCAACATATAAACTTCCATTTATCATACATATCTTGACAAAGGACATATATAACAATTACAAAAATCGTTATATTTATCTATTTCTTCTTACGTTAATCCTGTATATCCTGTAATAAAAGATTTAGAAATTTGTAAAATTGTAGATATATAATTTTTCATCTCGATTTTAATATGTCAGTTAATCTTATATAATTTGCTATATCATTTATAGTAATTTCACTAACTTTTTTTATTCATATTGCCTCCTAAATAAAAATTTAAAAAAACAATATTATTTTTTTCTTATTATTTAAATCTTTATTTTGTTCTTCTTTTTCTTTAGATTCTTCTTTGGAGCTTTCATCATTTGAATTTCCATCATCTGGATTTTCATCATCCGGATTTTTCATTTTTGACTACTATCTTCTAAAGAAGATTTTATCTCTTCTAATTCTCCGACTAATTTTTTTCATTTTCTTCATTAAGATTAGAGATTACTGATTTTAATTCAGTAATCTCTTTTTCTAATGCTTCTTTTATCATTAGAACTAACTTCTTCTATATAACCATTTTCTAGTAAAGAAGATGCTAATTCTTTATCTTTTTATTTCTACAATTTTTACCTTTCATGCCAGTAAAAATCTTTACTAGCAAAAATTGATTAATGCTCTATACATTAGTTTCTCCTTTCTTAGTTTTATGCTTCTACTTTTTAATGCTGCTAGTGCTTGATAATTTTCGATTTTTACTATCTGCTTCAATCCAAGCAACTATTCCTGTTGCATGTTGTGTAGCAAATACTTCTCTTAAAACTTGAATTTCTAATTCTTTTTGATTTTTAAATCCCAATCCTTTTGAAATTACCAAATATAATTGGTGTTTTATTTTGTTCTAATCCTTCCATAGCATCTCGAAAACATATACTGGATATCCCAATATTCTTCCTTCAAATTCATCGTTTGTATTAGAATTAAATACTGGTCTCGCCATCTCCATCTTTAATTAATTCTATTGCTGTTAAAGTATCTTGGCTCATTACGAAAAATAGCACCTTTTCTAAATGCTTGAATTACTTTTATTTTTAAGCTTCACTAAATCATCATATGTTATAACTGGTGTTGAAACTTTTTGAATATGTTTAATTGTTTTACATCCTTCAATTTTTCCTGCTGTTCCTATTAATAATTCTTTTTCTAAGAATCTTCTAATATAATCTCCTAAAAATTCTTATAACATGATTTGCTAAATCTATATCAGTGTTATTAATTAAACTATTACCTATTTTTTTGCTAATGCTCCTATCAAATAGTCTTCTAAATCTACTGATTTAAATTTACCTGCTTTTTGATGTTAATTCTTTAAAGTCTTCGCGATATGTTACTGTAATATCATCACCATTATCATCCGCTCCATATACTGGTATTGATAATTTTACCTTTTTGTATTATATGTAGTTACTTGTTGTAAAATTGGTGATTCATTATGTGCTGTAGTTATAATTTTTATTTGCAATAGTTGTTGGAATTATTACTCCATTAGCACCTTTTTTTTAAATCCAGATTCATCTCTTTCTTCTAAATATTCATTTCTTATATATTTTTCCAAAAATTTTCTAAATCTCTTTTTTTCTAGTTCTCTTTTTCTTCCTCGATTTTTTTCTTTATTTTTCTTCTTTCATTTCAGTTGCTCCTTTCTCTTTATTTTCTTCCGTTAATTTTCTACTTTTATTTATTTTTTTCTATAGTAGAATTAATTGCTTCGATTTCTTTTTCTAATTCATCAAAAGCACTGTTTTTCTTCTTCATCATAGCTCTTTCTTCTAATTTTACCTTTTCTACTAAATCGAGACATTTTCACTTTGTTTTTCGTTTTTTTAATTCTTCATATTTTTAAGTCATTCATTATTTATTTACCTCCTTTAAATTTTGAATTCTTTTTATCATATTTTGAATAATCAACTCTTTTTTTATTGATCTAACTTCTTGATACCCTCCGATAACTTTAATTTTTATTTGTAGAATCTAGTGTAATATTACTATTTTCTAGTGTATAAGGAATTTTTATAAACTTCTTGATATTCTCCAGTATTTCCATAAATATAATTATCATCAAAAATCTTCAAGATAACCATTTTTCAAATATTTTTAAAAAATTTCGTTGATAACAATTCTCTTTTTTGACTTGATGTTAAACTTGGTTTTTAAATCTTGTTCACTAGTAGAATCAAATTCTTACATTTCTAAATTCTATTTCTTTAACATCTCCGTCTCTCATTTCAATACTTGTAGCAATATAGGCTGGTGATTTTATTGAATTTAATATTGAAACTTCAATAAGATCTATATCTTGAACTACTCTTTCTCTAATTCCATCTTTATTTTTTTAGTTTCTTCCTCTTTATTACAAATAAATCCAAATGACCATCCTGTTAATTTATTGTTTTTAGCATCTTCTATTACTTCTTTATCTCGTAATTTCTACTTTTTGCTCTCAAACCTATATTATCTTCATAAAAGTTCTGCACTTCCATCTTTGGTATTTTGCTAATTCTTTATCATAGTTATGATTTAGTAATACTTTTTACTTCATCATTTTTTTCTAATGCTCTTTGAAATACTTTTGGGCATTATTTTTTTCAATAAAATTACCATCTCTATCATGTAAAACTTTTGAAAATCTTTTCTACTGCATTAACATATCCATCTATTATTACCTTATTTTCTCTTACCTCTATCTTCATTCTTTCACCTCCTCTCCATTTTTTTATTTAAATCAACAATTGTTCCTGTATTTGGTGTATATATTTTTTTGAGTTTTCATATCATAAAAGACATTTGCTAAATTCATTTTTGATTATATCTAGCCCTTCTAAAGAACTATAATCTTCTTCTTTTTCTTATTTCATTAATTCCTAACCATCCAGTTTCAATTGCAAGTTTATATGCTTCATATCTTTCTTTTAAAGAACCTCTTGTAATTTTTCTTTTGTATCAAATGCAAAATAAAAAAACTTCTTTTCTTTCTCAAGTAAGAAGTTTTTTGTTTAATCGCACATTCTATTGCACTTATTATTGGTATTACTGCATATTTTATTGTTTCATCATAATTATCGATATATGGAATATATCTTTTATTTCACTTGCTAATGTTTGTTTTCTTTCATTTAATTGAAGTTCGATGCTGAGTTACTACTTTCTTTAAAGTCCATGTCTTTATTTAAAAATAACTACATTATCTCGCATTTTTCATCATAAAATCTATTCCAAGCTCTTCGCAAACTTTTTCATCGCTTCATCCGATAACGGCTTCTCCGATTTTATAAATCCTTTTTCCCTCCACCTTTTTAGCTATACCTAGTTCATACATAATTGTTTTTACTGCTGTTTCTAAAGATTTAGATAATTCTTCTACCAAAGAAGAACTTTCAATTCCATTTGCGGTATTTCTAAGAATAGTTATAAATTCATATAATTCATACTCTTTTCCATTAATTAAATATTTTCCATCTTTAAAAAATAGGATCTTCATTTTTAATATAACTTACATAACTTGGATGTACATATCTTAATGATTTAAAAATATTTCTATTTTTCAACAAATATATATGCTCCTTTATCTATTAAGTAATCCCTTGTTATTGCTTTTTAATTGAAATGAATCTAAAGTATCTTTTGGATCTTGATTTAATAATTTTATTCTTATATCATCTTTTACTTCTTCTATATTTTCTTTACCATTTTTTTATCAATCGTTTTTTTATATAGTTTTATTGGTAAAATTGCTACTGAATTGGATATTATATCAACTGAAGATGAAAAATGCTGGAATTGACATTGCTTTTTCTTTTTGTCAGTGTTTCTCCTCTTAGAATAGATTCTAATAAACTATTTGCATTATCTCGATTCTTGTTGATTATCTTCTTCTCTTGTAAAAAGCTTTTTAATTTTTCCAAACCAATTCACTTTAATACCTCCTTTCAACAAAAACAAACATTTACTGTTTGTCTATTTTTTTCTTCTATTTTATACTATAGCATATCTTGAATGTGAATTTTGTGAAAGTTACACTTGTATTAAAAAAATCTCCACTTGATAAGTATTCTTCTTGTTGCAATAAATATATTGCATTAATAATTGCAAATACCATATCTATTTTTTTCCTTTTGATTTTTCTTATGAATATATTTGTTCATATTTGTATCATATACACACTTTTGCATTTTGAATATTTATTTCAAGTAATTTGTTATTTGTATATTTTACTTTCTTTTCTAATATCTTTTCATAAAACAATTTTTGTTGGTGCATGTAAAGTATCACTATGTTGTCTTACTTGAACTGTGGTATATTTACTTTTCCCATTTTTGTGCTGAAGACATACAATTAAATCTGTCATATCCTATTCCTAGTACAACTACATTATATTTTTTTCTTCTATATTAAAAACAAATTGTTCTATTACTTCATAATCTACTACTTTATCTCCACAAGCTATACATTTCATTGCTTTTTATAAATTCATGATAATTTACTTTTTCTAATTTATTCTTTTCTTCTATCCTACCTTACGGTATAAAATCTATTGCTTCAATTAATAATGTATCATCATCATTTGCTACTATTCCTACTGCACAATTATCATTTGATATTGCTAAATCTACTCCTACAAATACTTCTCTTCCGTTCCAATCTATTTCATCAACTCTACATTTTTGAAATTCGTTACATCGATAAATGATTCGTTCCTGCTCCTTGATAAATAATATTACAATGTTTAGTTAAAAAATTTTCTCTTTTGCTTTCCTGTTTCTATCGCTTTTTTTCTCTTATCTATTAAGTCCTCGTAAACTTCTTGTATTTCACATGCTAATGGATTTGATTGTAATAAAAATATTATCATCTTTTTGTCCAATTTTTAGTTTCATTTGGTTCAAATAGTAATCCAAATATCTTTTTCATCTTCAATTAATCCATCCATTACTTTTTTTAAAAAATAATTAACTTCATCTTCCATAGGATTATCTACTGTTGGATATTTTGTGGATATCAAAAACCCTAATTTATTTTTAATAAGTAACTGACCTGATTTCATTGCTTCTATTGGATAAGAACTGACTAATGCTCCTACTTCATCTGCAACAAAAAAACATTTGGTTCTCTACCATCCATACGATTTGTTGATGTATTAAGTGGCGTATATACTGTTTCAGTTGGTGCATGTTTTTATTGAATCTCTAAGTATAACAAACTCTTCTTTTTTTCAAATAAATCTTGATTTACTTTTATTAATGGTTCAAGTGCTAATTTTATTTCTTTTTGCTAATGCTCCATCCGGGTGCAACTGAAAAATCTAGAAAATTTAGGCTCTAAATAAAATAATAGAATTATTAAAAATGCTACTATAAATGTCTTACCATTTTTCTACATATTTCTAATAATCCTAATTCATATCTTCTTCTTGTTACATCTTCTTTTATAAACTATACACAAACATGCTACTATCATAAAGCCACTGATAACCAGCTAATGATTCATATACACTTTTTCCTACTTTTTATTCCTTTTTGGCATTACTAGAAGTTTACATATTTTTATCTATTTTTAACTCTACTTTCAGTAATTATATATTTTTCACTTTTTCCATTTGCAATATCTAAAAATATTTTGCACTGTTTTTACATATTTTGGTGATATAAATTTTTCTCCATTAAGATCATAAAAATAAATCGGTAATTTTATAGCATTATTAACTATATCTACAGCATATCTATAACTTGGATGATTTTTTTAATATCAAACATTATTCATCATCTCCTAAAATATCCATTAATGTTTTTGTTGGTGGTGGAGTTGCTATAGATATTTTAGCTCTTGCTTGTGGAGATAAAGAAAGCTCATTACAGCATCTAAAAAATCTTTTGAATATGTATCTCTAAGTGGTTTTAAATCGATACTGCATCTACTTCAAAAATAAGGATCGGACATTATTTTTATTTATTTGTTCTTCTATTGATTCTAAACGTTCAATTGTTACTGCTGTATGATTTATTAAATCTGATCTAAATTAGATAAAAATTTCACCATTTAAATTATCCAAAAGATACTTAAATACTTGTTTTTTTGGCGTTTATTTAAATATTTTAATGGTTTTTATTTTGTCATTAGATCCTTTTAATTTATTCTCTACTATTTTTCTTTTTTTCTCTTTCTTCTTTCGACATTTTTAGCGTAATTTGTATCTATTGCTTTTGCTGGTCTAGACATATTTTTACCTCCTTTCAAATTGAAATTTTCATTTTCAGCATTTTTATATTCAGATGAGTGCACGTGGTGGACAAAAGATTGTTCATATCTCATTTTCACAAGGTAGGGGGTAGTCTTTTTGTAAAAATTCTTTTATTTATTTCCTCTAAATTTACTTCCTTGTTAGTTAATTTTTGTAGAATTTTAATAGAAATTAATCCTTTCTCTGCTAATTTATGATGATATGAACATAAAGTTATTAAGTTATCATCATCTAATCCTTTTTGATATATCTTTATTAAGTGGAATTATGTGATGTACTTCTAAATTAGAATAATTAAATTGCATTGGAGAATTTAATATATTAGCTAAACAACATCTACATAAATAGTAATCTCTTTCTTTAATCATCTTGCTTTTTATATTTCCATTTGCTTTTACTTCTAAATTTATCCGCCTCACTATCACCTTTTTCCAGTAAATTCTTTTTACTACAATCATAATTAAAATCATGTAGCTTACCACATCTTGAACATGATTTTAACAACTACTTCATCTCCTTTAAATAAAAAGATAACCTAACCTTTTTAGATTATCTCGATATTTTTACATTATATCAAACTTTAACTGTGAATTTTTGTGAAATTTTTATTTGAATGTATGAAGTTATTTTTTTAAAATGATAATCTAATGTTTTTATTCTTTTTATAATTGTTTATTTCTTTTTTTATAACATTCATTGCAAATAATTTTTATTTTTTTATAACCTTTGCAATTATATTTCCACTGATCACAAAAATCACATTTATCTTTAAATTTCATTTTGTTTTTCTCCTATTTTTTTATATTTGAATTTTACATAATGACTTAATTCGTAAAACATATTTTTTTCTATAAATATTTTTATTTTTATCTAGGTTTTATATATGTTTTGTTTATATTTATAAATTACTTTTTCTTGAATTTACAAATCTTCATTTTGTAAACTTTTTCTTTGAAAAAAATTAAAAATCTATTGGCATTATATATTCAACTGTTATTGTATCTTCCATAACAACACATAGTTTATTATCAAACTCTCCAAAGCCTTGTTTTGGAGGTCTATAAACTTTTTAAACTATTTATTTTTTTGCTTTTTCTTTTTAATATTTTAAAATATTTAATTATTTTATCTATTTCAATTATATCTGTTGTATTTTTCCATTATTTCCTCCGATTTTTAAAAATTTATAAATAAGATTTATAAACCTAACTCCTCTAAAAGTGTATCTTTTGTCTAACTCCATATTTTTTTATACATCGTATCTTTTTTTAAAAAGTAGGTAAGTCAAAGGTCTCAGTATTTAACTCAATGATAAGAAATTCACCTATTATATCGTTTTACATCATATCTTTTAACAATACATAGAATATTTTTAAAAAGGTCTAATAACACTACTTAAATATTCTCTTTCTTTATCATCTAAAAATAGGTTCTTCTCTTTTATATATTAATTCATATGTTGGTCTTTTTAACTTCTTCTAGCATTTCTTTTGTGTAGAAAAAAATATTCATCAAAAATTTTCATCGTAAATTAATAATGAACCCCTATCATCAATATCATAGATTTTTCTTAAAACCTTTAAACTTCATATCATTAATAAAAGGTTCATTTCCATATATCTTATCATTTACTAAATCATCTCTTAATTTTTACTAAATCTCCTACTTTTATTTTTAAAATCTTTCATTAATCTAATTCTCCTTTTCTTAATTTTTTTAATCTTCTAAATAATAATTATCTTGATATATAAAATATCCAACACCAAAACCTATTAAAATAATATGTATGATCCAAAAATACTACTTTAATTACTATTATTTCTTTTTAGTATCTTCTACTATTTTATTAATAGTGTTATGAAATATGCTTATTTTACTATCGTTTATTGGCTCTAAAGTTTTATTTTTAGCTTTTTGCAAGTACACTTCCATTAAAAACTTTTTAACTACAACATAATATTTATACCTTAAATCCCTCAACTCTATTAAAAAATTATTATTGTCGTAAATATAATTTTTGCCTTATTTTATTTATATATTTATCGACACAACATCGCTGTTTAAATTTAACCTTTTATATTCATAATTAGAAAACTGATTGAATCGGAAATTAATATTTAAAAAATGATATTGTATCTACATATTCTTTTTAGTGTCTATAGTATCCCAAGTATAATAAATTCTAGTATGACAACAAGTTGTTTTTCCACATTTTGTTGCAAACTAGATGTGTATACATACTATACCTTTCAATTTTTCTTTACAATAGCCATATAATCTTGTCTTAGCTCATCCAATTTTACCCCATTTTCAATATTGAACTTTCCATAGACTAAAACATTACCTATATTTGTATCAACAGCATATTTAAAATAATCTTTATTATTATCAATTTTTAATGTTTTATTATATAATTCTTGTTTTTATTGATTGATATGTAATAAAATTATCAATTAATAATCCTATTGAAAAGTAATATGACTATTCCTATTATAGATACTAATATTTCTCTTTTTAGTTATTTCCATAAATTAGTTGGGGCATTTTACGATACTTCATAATCTAAATAATTGTATTCTTTTTTTAACGTATCCTAATATACTTAAAATAATATTTGTCGAAAATCTTTTTAATATATTTTGTGTACTCTTTTACTTGATAATTATAATTATTTCTATATTCAGTAATTAAATTTTCAGTTACTGACATTTCAGTCATTATTTGTTTATAATTCTCGTTAGATTTTAAATTTGGATATTGTTCAGCTACTGCATTTATAACTGATTTTACTTCTTTAATATTGCCATTCATTGCTTTATTTCTAGCATCTATTATTTTTTTGTTATAGTTTCTTGTTCGTAATTATTATATGACTTTACTGTATCTACTAAATTAGTTATTAAATCAACTCTTCTTTTTCTTGAATTTTTTTATAGCTGACTTACTTTCTTTAATTTGTTCTTCATAAACTATAACCTTATTACTTGTACCAGCAAATAATATGACATTAAATATTATTACTGATAATACTATCCCAACTATTATTAAAATTATTTTTTTATATTTTTTTATTCATTTTTTTAACTCCTCTAATTTTTAATCAGCAAACAATTTCATTTGTCCTGATTTTTCTATTCCATTCAATCTATCTTTTTGCGATTTTGAAATATTTTTATTTAATTCAAAAACCTATGTAATTACGGTTGGTGTTGATACATGCAAGTGCTGTTGTTCCACTTCCAATAAAACAATCTAATACCACTCCTCCAACATTTGTTGTGTGTTTTATGTGTCTTTCAACAAGACTTAAAGGTTTTAATTGTTGGGTGTCCATATTTTCTTTTATCTTTTTGATTAATTCCACTTAAATACCATTTACTCTTTAATTCATATCCATCATTAAGCCTTATTCCATCTCTTATATATAAACAATATTCAACATTACTTAGCCATAAGTTATTAGTTGTTGGAATAACATTGGTTTTACACCATACAAGTATCTCGTGGTGTATTTTTGTATAAATAGATAACTCATTAAGTAAATCTTTAATTTGCATCGAACTGCACCATATAAACATATTTGGTTTTTCATAATTATAAATGCTTCTTTAATAAATTTTTTTATAATCAAACCCACTTGAAATATCAATTATATACGAATTAGTATTTTTCTTATTTTTTTAGCTATTCTAATATTTTCTTTATTACTTAAAGTTTCATCATATTCAAATATTCCCATAAGTTCTAACTTTTGCTTTGTTGCTCTATTAGATATTTCAGTTAAACCAGCACCACCAGTTTTATATAAATATGGTACATCAACATAAATCGAGATCTACTGAATTATCACGGAATATTAGGCAATGCTAAATAACAATCTTCATTATATATTTCATTTAAATTATAATTGCCTAACATATTTTTTTAATCTAATTCTCCTTTTAAATATTTTTGTTAATCTTTCTTCACCTATTCTTTCTATTGCAGTATCTTTAAAGTTTTTTTATCTAAACAATAAATTGCACCTTGTTCCCTACATCTAAGTGAATAATAAAACTTAATTTTTATCAATAGTAAAATCATAATACAAACAATATTTCCATTGCATTTTATCAATCCAATTTATCTTTTTACCTTTATTTAATTCCATAGCAATATCTTTTTAACTCTTGTTCTATTAATAGTCTTTCCTTATAATTTTCAGCTTGTTCTTACATTTCAAAAGTAGTTTCCTATTCTATAAAGAAAATCATACAGTATCATTGTTCAATTCAAGAACTTCCCAAGCTATTCCTAAGTGATCTACCCAATAATATCGTTCTTTGATTCTTTTTCTTTCTCTTTTTATATTTATTATCTTCTTTACTTTCTAATTCATCTATCTTAACTTCTTCTTTTTAAGTTAATTATTTTTCTTTAAGTTCATCTACTGTTTTTGTATTTCTTCTAAATTTTTTTAATTTTTTTCTAAATCATTCATTTTTAATTCCTCTTTTTAAACTTTATTTATTTGCTTTTAATCTATTATTATATTCTTTCATCTTTAAACTCTATTTTCAAAAATATATAGTCAAACTCAATCACACAAACTCACTATATTTAAATATTTTTTTATCTTTTGTTTTTTTATTTAAGAATATTAAGGGGAAATATAAATATGCCAATATTGAGTGATTTTTAATTTGCTAACTTCCTAAATAAAAACTTTTTCTACTTTCATTTTTTTCTTATTTATATCCCAACAAATATACATTAATGTTATTCTTTCCGATGAATGGTTTTAACATTTCTTTTTAAAGTTATGATATCTCCAGTTTTGCTCATAAAATTTTCTTCCAAAATATTTTCTTAAACTATGACATCCTACTGGATATCCTATTTTTACTTCTTACGCTAAAATTTTTTTATTATTTGCCAGGATCTTTTGTCTAGTTATTGGTTTATTTATGCCTTTTACGCTTTTAAATAAATATTCTCCGTCAATTAAATCATTTCTTTTTAATGTAATCGATATATCTTTGAAAAGTTTAGGATGAAGTTCAAATGACTGCTCTTTATTAGTTTTGAATTCTCTAATGTAAACATTACCATTCTTAAAAATTATCAACTCTTAATTGTAATATGTCCTCAATTCTAAATGCTAAATTTATACCTAAAACTACAATCATATAATTTCTATCCCAAGAATATTTTTTTGTTCTACTTTATTTTGTAATTCATATTGGTTTCTTCTTTTTACAAATTACTAAAAATATTATTTATATACGCTTCTTTAAATGGTTGTACTGTTTTTTTCTTCCAAAATTTAACCTATATCTCCTAGCCACTTTTTCCTCCTAATTAAAAAATCATTTCTTTTATTTTTTTATTTTATTTCTATTATTATTAAACGATTATTATTTTCTTTTTCCTCTTCGTTTATATGCTTTTGTGTAGTACAATATAGTTTGCTCTTTAACATTTTAAATATAATGCACACTCTTTTTGCTTCCAAGATATAAAAAATTGATCACCTTTATAAATTGCATAAGATTTTATTTCTTTTTCTTGCTTAGTTTTGCTCTTTGATATTTTGCTTTCCATTCAAGTAATTGCTCATTTTCTATTTTTAAATCTTGTACTTCGATTTTTAATTTTTGATATTTATTACTAATATCACTTGTTTTTCATATAATTTTCATATAATTTTTCTTTTATTACTCTTTTTAAATTACTATTTTCATCTTCTAATTTTTAAATTTTTTTCAATTCTAGTGATCTATATTTTTTTGTTTTAATTTTTAAATAATATTGAAATGTTGTAATGAAATCTAATAATTTATTTTTGTTACGTCATATGTTTTTCCTTTTCTGTTTGCTTTTTTTAAATAAGTTTTTAATTTGTAATATGAAGTTGTTCTATCTTCATGTAATTCTCTTCCTACTTCTTCCCAAGTTTTATTTTTCTATAAATTTTTTTCTAATAATTAGCCTAATATCAATAACTTCTATAGTATCTAAATAATTTTCTATTTTTTTCTTTGCTCTATTAAAAATTAAATTTAATTTTTCTAACTTCTTATTTAATTCAATAAGCTTAAATGCTAATTTTTTTCCGTAATAGATATTTTTGACTTTCTATTTCCATCAGTAATGACTATAGAATTTGAAGATAATGAATTTTCTAAACTTTTTGATTATATCTTGCAATTGTAAAGCTTCAGTTTTATTTTTTTGATATTGTTCTAATTCTTTTTATAGTCATTTATACTCCTTTTTAAACATTTAATAGTTCTTTCATTTCATTTTCTTCTTTTTCGGATATAACATCCGCTTTAGTTTCTTTTCCAAACCATTACGGTACTATTTCTACTTTTTGAATTTGATTTATTTTCGTTACTGTTTTTGGTAAATTTTTCATAATTATCTTTCCAACATTTTTGATTAAACCATGTTGATCCATGCTTAATATATTGAGCTGTTATTCTATTATCTGCACAATACTTAATATAAGACTCTAGTCCTTGCCTTACTTCTTCGTAAGTTGCTCCTTGCTTTCTTGCAAGCGAATACTTTTGTATTGCTACTGATCTTCCTCTTTTGATTGGATAAAGATTCCATAACTCATCAAATTCTTTCTCAAATGTTTTTTTGATTAACATCATTTGCACATATATTATTATCTATACTATTCTTATCTATACTATTCTTATCTATACTGTGGATACATTTTGTATCTGATTGTATACATTGCCATTATCTATAGTTAATTTTCTTTTTTTCTTACGTATATGTTGTAGGATTTATTCTCATCATTTTGAAGATAATTATTTAATCTCCAATGCCTTATAACTATAACTCCTGTTTCAAATGGAATTATGTACTGTTTTTAAAAATTAAAACTCTTAAATCATCTTCTTTTGCTCCTAACATTCTCATTATTGACTTCCAATTATCAATAAATCCGTCATCATCTGCATTCATCGATAAATGAAAATATAAGTTTTTGTGAACTAGCTGGCATTTCTAAAAAAATTGTCATTATTTGTAACAGTTTTTATTAAACATTCTTCTTTGTGCCATGTTACTTACCTAGTTTCTTTTTAACTTGATTAATAATCTACGTTATTAATGTAAATATTATAAAACCCCCTACTGACAATAGTATTATGCTTGCTAATACTATTAATATTTGAATTAATATATTCATATTTTCTCCTTTTTTTAACTTTGTAATTTTTATCAAATCCTTAATTTATATATATTTTTAAAAATCTTCTAAAACTTTCAAATCAACGGAAGATTTTTTTATATGTTTTTAAATAAAAATGCTATATAAATATTAAATTATTTTATGAAAAACATAATGAAGATAATTTTATGCTACAAAATTAATTTATAAAGATGCTAATTTATTTAGTGTCTTTTTCATTTTTAATAAATGTAAAATTATCATTGCTTCTCCATCACTTAGTGGAGTATTATTTTTGTGCTGATACTATAAATTTCCATTTCATACAAAGTTCAATGAATTCATAAAAAAATTTAATTTATCCAAATCATTTAATATTGTTTCTTGTTCTTTTTAATAATTGTTCTATTTTATCCATTATTTTTCTCCTTTCTTCAAATTTAATTGTTCTAAACCAATATATTCAATTAATTTCTTTTTACGAAATATGATATACCCATCGCTTCATTTTTTTACTGCTGTTCCTATTGGTAAGATTCCTCTTTGTAGTCCTATTCTTACAAATTGTGGAGATTTTTCTAAAATATTAGAAGCATCTTTAATTGTTATTTTCATAAAAAATCTTTCCTTTGATGTTTTGTTTTTAGTTTGTTTTGGCTAATTAGTTTTATTTTTTTCGCAACTTCTTGCGTGAAAAAAATAAAATTGTACATGATTTAATGTTTCATCAAAAAGTTTCATAGCTTTTTCAATTTCTATTTGTGTAAAAATATGATTTACCATTAAATCTTTTTATATAATGTTTGTTACGAGATTCCTATATGATTTGCAAATTCATTTTAAAGTCATACCTTTTTTTCTTTTTATTTTTCCTTTTTAATTTTTAAAAAAATTATATTTATACGACATATTACTTCTCCTTTCTATTTTACTAAAAGTTTTTATTTTTCAAAACTTTCAATTTAAGTATAGTTATTAAAAACAAAACTGTCAACATAAAAGTTTATAAAAACTAAAAATATTTAAAATATTTGTTTATATTTTGTTTAATTTTTCTAAATTATATGTTATACTCCTTTTTATTGAGGGTGGTTGTAATGATTGAAGATACATTTGCACATAGATTACAAAAAGCACTAGATTACAATAAAATGAAAGCTATAGATTTAGCAAATAAAACTGGAATTAATAAATCACTTATTAGTAATTACTTAAGTGGTAATTTTAAGGCAAAAACAAGATAAATTAACACAAATGGCGGAAGTATTAAAATGTAGCTGAAGCATGGTTAATGGGATATGATGTAAGAATGGATAGAGAATGGTTAAGAGATACTGACATAGAAAAACGCTACTATGATAAATAATTTTTTTATAGAAAAAGAAAGAAGTAAACATTCTAATTCCAATTTTAGAAAAAAATATCTTCAACTATTTCAATAGAAAATGAAGATGAAGTTAAAGGATATGTAGAAATTCCAAAGAAATTAACGAAAAACAGCCTAAATTTATTTTGTTTTAAAATAAAAGATGAATCTATGGAACCGATTATAAAAAGGTGATATTCTTATTGTCGGAAAAACAAGATGATTTTAATTACGAGATGATTGTATAATAACTATAAATAACAATAATGCAATTTTTGTAAGAGTTATCAAACAAAATGACTCAATTATTTTTAAAACCTTTAAATAATAAATATGAACCAGCTTTTTTTAATAAAGAGGAAATTATAAATAATTATGTAAAAATTATTGGTGTTGCAATTGAAGTAAGACGAAAATTGAAAGGAGGTGTCTAAAATGAATTGCCCAAAAGTGTAATAGTAAAAACATTAGCATTCAAATAGTTAATAAAAAAGCCAGTTAGTAACTAAACATCATGGAATTATTTGGTGGATTTTTCGTTGGTTGGTGGTGGATCTTTGTTAAATGGTTTTATTTAACAATTCCAGCATTAATTTTTTTGCTATATTTGTAGGCAAAAGATAAAAAAATATAGAAGTTAAAAAAAGCTGTTTGTCAACAATGCGGAAATGCCTGGAATATAAAAATAGATTAAAAAAACTCACTGCAGTAACAGTGAGTAATTGAAAAACCTATAGCCCTAACGAAACTAAAAACAAAACATCAAAAAAATATCTTAAATTAGCCAAAACAAACTAAAAACAAAACATTAAAGATATAATGTATGATTTTTTTCATATTTAATTGTATCATATTAAGTATGGAAATACACTATATTATTATCTTTATTAGAAAGGATAATATAAAAAAATGAGATTACCTACTGGTTATGGATCAGTTCATAAATTAAACGGAACAAGAAGAAAAACCTTATAGAGCAAGAAAAAAACTATAGGTTGGAATGATGAAGGTAAACAATTATATTTAACAATCGGATATTATGAAAAGCAGACAATTAGCACTTCAAGCATTAGCTTTATTTAATGAAAATCCTTATTCAATTGAAGCTAAAAAAATTACTGTTGAAGAATTACATGATAAATGGGTTAAAGAAAAAAATATCCAAAAAAATAGCATATAAAAACTACTAAAGTATATGATATGTGCTGGAATTATTGTGATGAAATAAAAGATTTACCTTTTTGTTGATATAAAATTAGAAAATTTGCAAAAATATTACTAATTCGATGGGTGATAAATGGAGTGCAAAAAGCATTTAAAAATTCTTTGGCATCAAATGTACGATTATGCAATTCAAAGAGATATTAATGTTAAAAAAATATTCTACATACATTGATATTGGTAAAAAAACAACGAAATTAGAGCGAATTCCATTTAACGAAGAAGAAATACTCAAACTTTGGAAAAAAACGTTGAAAGAATGCCTTTTATTGATACAATTTTAATACTTATCTATTACGGAATGAGAATTGGTGAATTAATAGATATTAAAGTAGAAAATGTATATATAGAAAAAATGTATATGCGTGGTGGAATTAAAAACTGAAGCTGGTAAAAAAATAGAATAATCCCAATACATAAAAAAATTCTACCATTTATAAAAAAAGTGGTATGATGAAGCAATTATTAATAATAGCAAATATCTAATATTTAATCACGAATATAAACAAATGAAATATTGGAATTTTTTTATGAGGAAAAAGTGGAAAAAAATTATTGAACAATTAGAACTTAACTTAAAACACAAACCGCATGACATCAAGACATACATTTATAAGTCTAATGGATAGAACAAATGCAAATAAAATATGTGTTAAAAAAAGAATAGTAGGACATGCAAGTAAAGATATAACGGATCAAGTTTATACACATAAAGATATTGAAGAGTTAATTGAAACAATTAATTTATTAAATTGAAATACCATTAGTTGGTATTTTTATTTTAATTAACTTTGTGTATTGTGTGTGTATTGTGTGTGTGTACGCATACAAAATTACAGTGATTTAGAGATGTTTAAAATAAAGAAAACCTTTGAAAAACATTGAGTTTTTCAAAGGCTATAAAAAGATAACTTCTATCTCTTACTAAATTGTGGTGCTTTTCTAGCTTTCTTAAGTCCTGGTTTCTTTCTTTCTTTAATTCTAGAATCTCTAGTTATAAAAACCTGCTTTTTTTAAGTAATCTTCTAAAAACTATTTTTACGATTCAATTGGAGTATTAATATCGTATTCTAATAAAAGCTTTAGTGATACCATGTCTAATTGCTCCAGTTTGTCCTGAAAAATCCTCCACCTTTACTACTACTTCTATATCAAATATATCAGCAGTATTTGTTAATTCTAAAGGTTGTTTTTAAATCAATTACTAATGTTTTTATATGGCATATAATCATATACGTCTTTTTCCATTAACAGTTATTTTTTTCCTTTTCCAGGTTTTAATATAACTTTTTGCTATAGATGTTTTACGATGACCAGTTCCTCTATATATTTTTATCGCCATTATTTATCTCCTTTTAATTTTAACTCTTTTTTGGTTGTTGAGCCATATGTGGATGTTCGGATCCTCTATATACAAATAACTTTTTAGCTACTTTTTCTTCCAAGTCTTGTATGAGGAATCATACCTTTAATAGATCTTTCTAACATTTCTTACGGATAATTTTTCTTTCATAACTTTTGCTGTTCTTTCTCTAAGCCCACCAACATATCCTGAATGGTTATAATAAATTTTTCTTATTTAATTTATCACCAGTTAGTTTGATTTTTTTCAGCATTTATAATAATAACAAAGTCTCCACAATCTTGATTTGGAGTATAAGTAGGTTTATTTTTACCTCTTAATATATTCGCTACTTCAGTTGAAAGTCTACCTAAAAACTAAACCTTCAGCATCAATAATATACCAATTTCTTTTTTTACATTTTCTTTCTTTTTCTTGATAACTTTTCATAATAACCTTTCTTATTATTTTTTTATTAATTCTTCCCACAAATTAATAAAATTAAATAAAAATGTACCACTTTAAATGATATCATATTTTTTTATTTATGTCAATAAAAGAATTTATTATTGTGTTATTTAAATTTTTTTCTATAATTGCATCAACAATTCTTTCACTGGCTTTTCCATCACCATAAGGATTAACAGCTTTACTCATTGCTTTATATTTATTTTTCATCTTCTAATAAGTTTTTAGTTATTTTTATATATATTTGCTTCTTACATGCCAGCTAATACCAAAGTACCAGCTTCTATCCCATACGGTCTTTCAGTTGTATCTCTTAATACTATAACTGGTTTACCTAAAGACGGAGCTTCTTCTTGGACTCCTCCACTATCACTTAATATTAAATAAGCTTTATTTTTGAAAATTATGAAAAATCGAATACTTCTAGAGGTTCTATTAATTTAACTTTAGCATTATTACCAAGTACTTCCTGTGCTATCTCTCTTACTTTAGAATTTAAATGCATAGGATAAATAACTTTTACATCATCAAATTCGTTTTACTATTTTATTAACTGCATTAAAAAATGCTATACATATTTTCACCCAAATTTTTCTCTTCTATGTGCTGTTAATAAAATCAATCGTCATTTTCAACCCAATCTAATATTTCATTTTTATAATTCGAATCAACTGTTTTTAGACATAGCATCTATTACAGTATTACCAGTAATATATATTTTTACGGTGAAATTCCTTCTTTTACTAAATTTTCTTTTGATAAATTTGTTGGAGCAAAAATACATATCATTAGGGCAATCTACCATTTGTCTATTCATTTCTTCAGGAAAAGGTGAATATTTGTTATATGTTCTTAATCCAGCTTCTACATGTCCTATACTAATTTGTTGATAAAAAGCAGCTAATGCTGAAGCAAAAGTTGTTGTTGTATCTCCATGTACAAGAACAATGTTTGGTTTTTCTTTTTCTAAAACTTCTTCTATTCCTCTTAAAACTCTAGCAGTTATTTCGAGATAAAGTTTGACCTTTCTTCATTATATTCAAATCATAATCTGGTTTAATTGAAAAATGTATTCAACACTTGGTCCAACATTTCTCTATGTTGTGCAGTTACACAAACAATCGAGTCTATTTCTTCTCTTGTCTCTAATTCTTTTTATTAAAGGAGCCATTTTAATTGCTTCAGGTCTAGTACCAAATATACTCATTACTTTTTATCTTTTTCATTTTTTTACCTCCAAAAATAAATTTTTCTAAACTTATTATTTTTATTAAGTTTTTTAATTTTGATATATTCTTCTTGAGATAAATTACTCTTTAACATATTTTCAAAAATGACTATATTTTTTTAAAAATTTTTTTCATATAAGATATTGTCAAATTATAATGTAATTCTATCATAGGTTTCAATATATTAGCATATAAGTATTCTTTTTTTATTTTTCGGATATCTTTGTTTTTATTTAAAAATTTCAAAATATTTTCTATTACTTTTTTCATGATCATTTACATTTCTAATTAATGATTCAATATTAATAGATTGTCCTATTCTACCTATAAAATATCTATATATATCTAAATCATAATAAACAATATTGTCGATTACAGGCAAATAATATGAATTGAATTCCATATCTACATAAAAAGTTTTTCGCTTAATTTAAAATTTGCTTCTCTTAATTTTGATAATTTTATATTAGATGTTGCTAAGATAGGACCCCATGTTTTAAATCCATAATAAGGAAGACACAAATCATCAAAATTATATTTTTTGACCAACATTCATTGTTTCATACAATGTCTTCTTTATTTTTACTATTTCTAGAATTATACCTATCTTGGAATAATTTTGTAACTACTATATCGCTATCTTCATTTTTTTAATATTTCTAGTAATTTTTCTAAATCTTCCGTATTAACTCAATCATCTCCATCAATAACTCTAACATATTTCCCATTTGCTTTTGATATACCCACATTTATTGTAGAACCATGGCCTCCATTTTTCCTTATCAATTATTTTTTTAATATTGAATTAGAAGAATTAGAATATTTATTTTTTTAAATTACATTTACCAAATTTAATGTAGAGTCTTTTTGATCCGTCATTAACAACTAATATTTCCATATATTTAGAATTTTTTTATTATTTGTTATTAAAGTTTTTAAAAAGTTTTATTATGTATTGTTCTACATTATATGCTGGTATTATTACTGTTAAAAACAGGATTTTTATCGAGTTACGGTATAATTATATTTTCATTTATTTTTATTTTTTTACGCAGTTTTTATAAGTTCAATTTCTCTTTTTAACTGTTGCATCATATGAAGTTTTTTTCTATAAGTTTTATTTCTAGTATCATTAGTTATAGTATTAAATTTCTTTTCATCATTAACTATTTTTTTCAATAAAGTCAGCATATTTTATATAATCTTACGTTTCTATTATATTTCCATCTTTAAATGGAATAAATTCTTTTATTGCTTCATTATCCGATGAAAACAACCAATAATCCGAAGCACCAGCTTCGCACATAGAAACGCCTTGAGCATCATATCTTGTTGGGAATAATGCTATACCATTTTTCTTTATGTACCTTTGAGATTTCTTTATGTGTTAAAAAAACTTATTATAAAATTTAACGTTTGAAAATTGTTTGATTGGTCCAAATAACTCTTCTTGAAAGTTTCCCATTCCATATATATTAAACTCTAATTCATTAAAAAAATATTCCGCCTACTAAGTTCTAATATAGTTCTAACTGAAATGTCAACAGCATACTTAGAAATATTATCATATCGTCTTAATAAAAAAATATTTTTTTCATTTTAGATTTATCTTTATTTTTCAAATTTGAAATTATCTAAATCTATAATATTAGGTATTATTTCATAATTTTTGAATTTTATCCCTATTAATTCTTCACTACGTTTTTTTATCCATTACGAGACAAAAATCCATTTTACATTTGATAAATTATTATATTTTTTTAATGATTTCATCATTAACTTTAAAATGTTCTTTTTGTTCTTCAGTTATTTTAGAGGATTTTTTTCAAAATATCTATTTACCATTAAAGGATAATCCCAATATAATGTTTTACGGCCCATGAACCCATAAAAAAATACTTCGAATTTGATAAATCACATCCTTCTAGAATGTTAAAATATTTTTTTCATCAAAAAATGAATTAATATTTTTTTATATTTTTTTATTTGAAGAACATTTCTTAAATCATAATAACTTATTCTATTAACTCTTATATCTTCAAAAGTATAAAATAAATTATCGAATATTCATTATATACAACTGCAACATCAACATCAATACCTGACTTTTTTTATATGCTTTTAATTCTAGAATGAACAAATCCTGATAAATATTTATTTGCTTCGATGGATAACTTGGTGTAATAACTAAAATATCATTTGAAAAGTTTTTCAAGAATTTCTTTTTCATTATATAACTTATTTTCTATTGCAAAATTTTTTTTAGTTCTATTTTTTTGTATTTGCTTCAATTTTTTTATTGCTAAAAAAATAATAATTTATTTGAGGATTTTCTAATATTATTTTAGAATGATTATATATTTCGGATATAATTTCTTTTTTTCTATTCATCAATACAACTGAAGCTTTATCACCGTGAATTAATTTATAAGAAAAAAATCCATAACTATATCTTTTTTTCTTTTTTTTCTTAAAAATTTTTTTCTACATATTAAAAAAATGCATGTTTATTTTTTTATCATTATCTATAATGATAGAATCATTACATTTTTTTCCACCTTTAAATTCACATTTTTATATTTAATCCACTTACTATTTATTAAATTCATATTTACCTTTCTAAATAATTAACTATTATTTTTTTCAATCCCCATTATAGTATTATAATACTCATTACATATTTTTTTAAGCGGAACCAATTTTTTTACAACTTGACCTTTTTTTTCAAGCCATATTACTTTTTTTGCATATTTCATTAATTGAATCTATTGAATGTGAAACATATAATACAGTAGTTCCACCTTTTTATTAATTCAAGCATCTTATTCTTACTTTTTTTCTTGAAATTTAACATCACCAACTGATAAAATTTCATCTACAATTAAAATTTACGGTTTTTACAATTGTTGAAATAGAAAATGCTAATTTTGATATCATACCGGATGAAAATTTTTTTAACTTGTACATCTAAAAAGTCTCTTAATTCCGAAAATTCTACTATTTCTTCAAATTTTTTTCTTCTATTAATTCCTTAGAATATCCAAGTATTGCTCCATTAAGATATATGTTTTCTCTAGCTGTTAGATTCATATCAAAACCAGCTCCTAATTCTATCATAGGAGAAATATTTCCTTCTACTTTAATGGACCCTTTTGTTGGCTTCATAACACCACTAATCACTTTTTAATAGTGTTGATTTTCCTGCTCCATTACTACCAATTAACCCTACAACTTCACCTTTTTCAATTTCAAAATTTATATTTTTTTAATGCCCAAAAAAATTATTATCTATTCTTGGTTTTTTTCTTTACTTTATTTTTAAAAAACTTATTATCGTTTCCTTTAAAGAAATGTTTTTTTCTATACCTAAATTAAATAGCATAGAAACATTTTTTTAACTACTATCATTTTTTTCTCCTATCATTTTTATATATAATATATAAACTTATCTTGATTCTTTTTAAATACAAAAGAACCAACAGCTAAAGTAACAAAAGCCTATTAAAAAAATAATATTAAACTATGTTTTTAAATCTAAACCTTGTCCATATAATATAATTTTTCTAAATGAATTTAAAAACTGATACATAGGATTTAAATTAAAGAAAAAAATCTAAGTTGTTGCGGAATTATCTCTATGCTATAAAAAAACTGGAGTTAAATAATTCCATATTAAAATTAATATTCCATATATATATATCAAATCTCTAAAGAATACTGAAAAATGTGGAAAATATAAAAACTAATACCCAAAATAAACATAAATAAACAAATAAATATATATATAATATATATATAATTTATACCTATATAAACTGGATATTTACCTAAACCTACTTTTAGACAATATTATTATTCCCATCAAAGGTATTAAAGTTAACAAAAAAATTTATAGTAGAAAAACAAAAACCTTAGATAACGGAAAAAAATATATTTAGGTATATATACTTTACTAATTAAAGAAAAATTATCTATAATGCTACCTAAAAGATACTCCTGTAGCATCAGTAAAAATAGTTCCATACAACAATACCAATCATTAAATATACTAGATAATTAACTCCTTCAACAGCAAATCTAAACATATTAGAGAAAAACAATAGACATTACAGTCATCATAAGTATTGGATATAATAAACTCCATACAATCCCCAATACACTTCTCTTATATTTTACTTTAAAATCTCTATTTATTAATTGTTTTAATAAAAAGCTATATTTTTTTAAATTATTAAAAAAATTAATTTTTGAAGATTGTATCATTATTTCTCCTTACTATTTAATTTATCAGCTAATTCTTTAGCCCATAACATTGAATCTTCCATAGAATTATAAGTCCACTTACCATATCTACCTAAAAGTGTAAAAATCCTAAACTTTCATTTTCTAATAATATTTGATCAAGTTTTTTTCTTGAGTATATTTATTTATATGAACATATGCAGGATTCATAATTATAGCTTCATAAGATTCTAATTCATTATTAGAGTCTTTTTATTCCAACTTTTTCTAAATTTTTTTAAAAGTATTTTCCATTTCTTCGGAATATTAATATTAGCATTTTTATCAAATCCTATTTCAACATATAAACTTAATTTATCGCTACCTAGAATATTGTTATAAAAATCCTACTCTATAAAAAAATTTAAGTTTTTTTGTCTGGAAAATATAGCCAATGTTCATCGTGAAAAATTTTTAGATTTAAATTTAAAAACCTAAATTTAAAAACTAACACTTTATTATATGACATTTCTTTAACTATATTTTTCGTTTCCATTTATCATAGATAAAGCATTATTTAAAGGAATTGTATTTATTAATCTATCATAATAAATTTTTCTCCATCACTTAATTCAACATATTTTTTTCTTTTCATGTTAATATGTTGTACCTCTCTATTAAAAAAAGGATTTTTATCTTTATTAAGTTTTGAATAAATTTTATCAATAAAATATTGAGTTCCTTTTTTCAAATACCAAAAAAATTAGCATTATAACTTTTTAACTTTTGATTTTTTTCATATTTTTTTGATTATTTCATCTTTATCAGCATAAGGAAAAAAATCTTCCCATTGCATTAATATCTAATTTTGCTAAATCAGAGCATATAACTTTTTCATTATAAGGTTTTAAAAAAATTTTTTTCAGTAATACTTTTTACCAAATTTATTATAAAGCATATCTAAAAAAATCTTTTTTTCAATTATCTCTTCTTTAGTAAACAAATCATATAAACAATCAATAAACTCTTCTTTTTTTCTAATTGATGAATATGAGTTTGAAATGGGAAATCAATTAATTTATCTTTATAAAAAAATTTTAGTACATTTTTTTCTTTTTCGATTAATTCTTCTCTTTCTACTAAATCTAAAAAAATAATTTTTTTAACTCTTCAGTTTTAAAATGATAAAAATGTCCTGCATAATCCCAAGTGAATCCATCTTTTTTTATAGTTCTACAATATCCACCATATGTATTATCTTTTTCTAAAAATTAGATAATCATCATTTTTAAAAAAATATGCAAAGCTTAAACCAGATATTCCTGCTCCTATGATCGATTTTTTTAATTTTCATAACTTTTAATTCTCCTTTATCAAAAAAATATAATAACATATTTTTTTTATTTTTAATAACTTTTTAGCTAGATTTACCATTGGAATAAACAAACCATTAAATAATTTTCTATGAAAAATATTGATTTACCACTATACTTTTGATTATAAACTTCCGGATATTTTTTTAATTTAAAATCAAAGTTTTTTTAAATTCTTTTATTATTTTTTTAAATAAAAGATATAACAATTCTATATTGACCTTCCACTAAAGGAACAATAAGATTATTCATAATATAATCTCTTTTTATATTTTTTTCTATATCTTTATAATTAGTGTATAATTCATCTATCAATCTAAATATAACTTTCTCGTGATTTTTATAATCCATGATTCAGGACTTACACTTTGTCCTTGACGACCAAGATAATAATTATAAATTGTTATTGGATAATAAACGATTGTAGATGATGCTATATAAGTAATAAAATTATATTCCATATCTACATAAAAAAACATTTCTCATCTATTAAAAAATTATATTTTTTTATATTATCTAATTTATAAGTTGCTGTAGAAAGCAATGGTCCCCATTTTTTTAAAAACCATATCCTTCATATGACATTAGATTTAAATAGTTTTTGAAAAGGAATAAAAATTATCATAATTTTTTTACTTCTACTTTTAAATTGTCAATAGAAAAATCCTCAACGTAATCTGTAAGAACAATATCGAATCTTCTTGTTCTAGATGCTCTAAAAATTTTGTAAAAATTATCGGTTAAAAAAATAATCATCTCCATCCATTAATCTAACATATTTTCCTCTTGCTGATTTTAAACCAACATTTATAGTAGATCCATGACCTCCATTTTCTTTATCTATAACCTTCAATGATTTAAAAAAATTTTGGTTAAGTCATAAGCTATCTTATATGTATTATCTTTTGATCCATCATTTACAACTATAACTTCTATTCTATTTGATAATTTATGATTTAACAAAGAATATATTCCATTAGAAATCCATTTTTTTCACAATTATATGCTGGTACTATTATAGATAGTAATATATCTTTATCTTGTTTTTTTATTTATACTTGTGTAAGTATAATTTTTGATCTTGAGTAATTAATTTTTAAAATCTCTATTTAAAGTTTCTTTTTGTTCCACATTTTTTTAAAAACTTCATTGTGACACTCTTGAGATACTCTTAAAAAAATTCTAAAGGATTTAAATAAAAAAATATTCTATTATATTGGCCATGCTTATATAATCATCAACTTGAATAATTAATATTGTTTTCTTGCAAGAAATTACTAAGTCCTGTATTTTTAGAAACTAATGGAATAGTCCCAACCATTGCGATTCTAATGTTGAAACACCTTGAGTATCATATCTACTTGCAAACAAAGAAATTCCGTTTTCTTGATACATTTTTATTCATATCTTCAAAAAGATAGAAATTCATTTATTATTTTTTTACATTAGTAAATTTTTCTATTGGTTTTAGTAAAAATATCATGCATTTCACCTTTTTCCATATATGCGAATTCTAACTCTTTAAAAATAATCTTTTTGATAATTCTAAAAATAACTTTTACATTAGTATCAATAGAATAAGAATCTAAATTATGAAAGCTTCTAATCATACATATTTTTTTACGTTGTTCAATATCCTTCTTCTTATATTTAAAAAAATATCTTCATTTATCCGATTTGGTATAATATGAAATTTATTAAATTTAATACTTAATAATTCTTCACTTCTATCTTTTAAAAAAATTCACTTACAAAAACAAACTCAACATTTTCTTTTGTTATTCCATTTTCTAAATAAATCATCTTTTACTTTAAAAACTTTCTTCTTCTAGCAAGTTTATTTTATAATCCGGAGAAAAAAATATTGTTTACAAATTTTATTTCTATCTCTATATAAAATTTACGCTCCGTGACAATATAAATATATTTTTAGTATTTAAAAATGTTTGAAGCATCTAATACCTGAGCATAAGATTCATTAAAGAAAATGAATCAATATCTTTTTATAAATAGTTGTCTCTAAATGTTTTCTTAAAAAAATAATAACTAATGCAATTAACTTCAATTCCATCATATATATATTTATAATTATAATTTTTTTATTCGTAACTACTAAAAAGTTTAATTGATATTTTTATTAGCTATATATTCTTTTTATATCTATTATGAAAAATAAGCACAATTATATTTATTTTTCATTATATGGATATGTAGGAAGGATTAATAACATATCTCTTTTTTTCTTTTTTTCTACTTCACTTATTAGATAATCATTATTATCGGAAAAATTCGATTTCTATATTTTTTTAATAAAAAAATTTTGAATTAGCTGGTACTGTTATACCTAGAAAAAAACTAGTTTATATTTATTTATTAATTCTAATTCGGAATTAGGAATAGTTTCAGCTAAAATAGTTTTATTACGATTTAAAAACCTTAATTTTAATATCCGTATTATTATAATTATCTATATAATTTTTTTAATTGTTATAAATTTGTTTTTTTAACGTATATTGGTTGTAAAAAAATACTACATAACTAGGTTGGGAAGTAATATTTTCAATTAAATAACCATTTTTTTATCATTAGAAAATTTTAACTTATTTTTTTATAATTTTAAACTTTAAATTTAATTTCATTTTTTTCTCCTTATTGATTTTTTTCTAAATAAACTATGTAAATATCAAAAATCAAAAAAACATATAAACTATATAAAAATAATCGTTAATAACAACAATTTGTTTTCAAAAAATGACATCTACTGGATTACCATATGAATTATTTTCTATTATTAAAGAATATTGCATAATTATTAATAGCAAAATTGGAATAGATATTAGATATAAATTAATTAAAAAGCAGAACTTATATTTGCACACCACAATGAATAAAAAAACTATTGTAGCAGTTAAAAAAACATACATCATTTTATCTAAAAAAATTTTTTTATTATATGCAATTAATACACTTCTTGTAGTTTTTTTCCAATTTTTAACATTTCATTTCTTCTTTTTGATAAGGCTAAATAATACGAAAAAAAGATATTATCGTTAAATAAAGCCAAGATGAAATTAGTACATTAACAACCAAACATCCTAATATTACTCTTAATAAAAAAACCAACCATTATACATGTTATATCAATTATTGGAATATTTTTTTTAATTTAATTGAATATAGTATATTTATAAAAATAATAGATATTTAATATTATCAATTGATAGAAGTTATTATTGTTATTTAATAAAATGATCATATTTGATAAAAAAATACAACAAAAAAATGAAATATATATGCTTTTTACGAAACTTCTCCACTCGCTATAGGTCTAAACTTTTTAGGGTGTTTAGAATCTAAATCTTTATCTTTAATATCATTAAAAAAATATAAATAGCGAGCACAATAACGAGAATGATATAAAAGCTATAACTACACTTAAAATTAAATTAATATTCTTAAATTGATGACTAAATAAAAGAGGTAAAAAAATATTAAAATGTTTTTAATATAATGCTTAACTCTAAATAATTTTTAAATACTTTATCATTAATTATCTCCTAAAAAAATTTTTTTGTTTTTTTCCAATAATATTAAAATTATAAAAAAATCATTTTATCCCCAATAAACTTAATATTATTATTAAAAATGTAAACGAAAAATTTATATCTCGGTTGTGATTCACCTAAAAACAATAGTAAATATAAATCCAAATATAAAAAAACTATTAAATATAATCTTTTGATATTTTTGAGATATTGGGGGTAAATATTAATGATATTAATAAGAAAAAAATAAAATAATATAGTAAAAATAAATTAAATTTATTAATATATCTTAAAAAAATATTTTTAAAATCTAATTCAGTATATTTATTACTTTTTATTAAACCACTCTATAGAATAATAATGCATTAATAAAAGCATATTCAACTTTTTAACTAACATATTTATAATATTTGAATTTCCTTTTATATTTTCTAATAATTTATTTTTTTCATCTCTTTATTCATTTTTATCAGTATCATAATTATATTTTTTTGCCTAACGATTCTAAATATTTTTATATTTCTTTCGTCCCAATAACCTTTCCCTTCGCTATTTAAACCTACATATAATTTTATTAGTTATAACAAAGTTTTTTTATTTAATTTTTATATTAGTATATTTATAAAAAAATTTTTTTCGGATATCATAAAAAAATAAGACTAGAAAAAAACAAAAATATATTAAAAAAAGAAACAAATAAAATTATATACTATTTTTCTTTTGATATACCATTTTTAATAAAATTAATAATAAATATAAAAAAATAAATAGTACCAAAAATATACTTTGAATTGGTTTTAATAAAGATGTAAAAACTTAATATAAAAAAACTATAAAAAAATTGGATAGAGATAATTTTTTTATAACTATAGTTTTGGTCCAAAAATATCAAGATATTTAAAAAAATAAATAACTTATTAAAAATTAAAACCAAACTCTACAAAAAGTCAGGAGTTACAAAAACCTAAAAAAATAGTATTCTATTTGGATAAAAAAAGTAAATAAAATTACGGAAAAGAAGTGCAAAAAAATATTCTTAATTTTAAAATGTCTAGTTAAAAATAAAAATAGATTACTATTGAAGATAAAGTCGAAAATATTGCATTGATTATTACAAAAAAATTAATATATTATAATTAAAAAAATTTTTAAAATTAAACGTAAAAATTATCGAGAAAAAAAGTCCACCAATAATAATAAGTATCATAATTTTTTTATCTACTATAAAAGAAACAGCTTTTTCATAAGCAATAGCAAAAGTCGGATACAGGTTTTATAATATTAGATATTTTTTTATAGCAAAAAAACATTAAGTATAAATATAACCAAAAAAAGAATAAATAAAAAAATTGCTTTTTTTACTTAAGTTAAATCTAATAATATTTTTAGATTTTTAAAAAAAGAGAAACTTGATATCAGCACAATTAAAAAAATACTATTAAATATATAAATATATCTTTATATTTCAAACTATAATCATAAGTAAAAGAATAATTTATTCCTTTTTCCTAAAATATACTGGAAAAAAACTAAAAAGCATTATAGATAATAGGAAAAAAATTAAATTAGTTAAGATTTTTTTCATATATTTCTCCTTTTCTATGATTTATTAATTTAAACATATAATTTTTTTAATAATACTAATAACAATACCCAAAATGCAAATAAGCAAACTATAAAAAAATTACATAAACATATAATTTTTTTAGAATTAATATGTTTTGAAACCGGGAAAATAATATACCACAAAAACATTAACTAATTTTTGGATATTCATGCAATAAATATATATCAAAAAAGCAGTTTTTGAAATTATATTTATAAACGAATTACTTTTTATATTTAGTTTTAAAAATATTATAAATATAATTGTACTTAAAACTAGTAGTACTAATGAATTAGGTTGCCAAAAGTATACTGGTAATATTTTTTTAAATTAATTGTATAGAAGTTTGATAAGTAAGAAAACCATATAAATGATACTAAAAAAACCTATACATAATATTAAAATTAAGAACAATTTTTTTAAAAAGAATAATTTAATATACTCATTTTTTTGATGAATACAATCTAAAAATATCCACCTAGCAAATATAAAAAAACAATAGCCATAAGATTCTATTATAATATTCAAAAACCTTCAATATTTCCATCAAAAATCCCTAAAAAAATGTTGGAAATAAAGAAAAATAATACTATAAATAAAAATTAAAAAGTTTTTTTATATTCATTTTTGATTAATATTATTAGCTAATTTATTTATATATGTACTAAAAAAATATATTATCAAGTAATCATGTATATACCAATAATATGAAAAAAATTTATAGGAAAAAAATATCTTTTTATATCAAAAGTGTATTTATTAAATAAAAACAGTATAGCTATTGCAATAAATGAATATAAATAAATTTCGAAAAATCAGTTTAAAAATTTTTCTTCTTTTCTATTTGATTTTTTTATTTATTAAAAAAATATCCGTAAATTATCATAAAAAAATATTTACTCCAATTTCTCCAAAATGAAAGAAAAATATAATATAAAAACTTATTATATTCCGGTAATTTTTGCAAATTCTATACCTTTATATACACAATGAAAAAAATCACTATCATAAAAAAATAGCTATAATTTTTTTAATAAATTTAAAGAACTATTTATTTTCTCTTTTTTTAAATTCATGCTTTTATAATAGTTTGTAATAAGTTAATTACTATCCCTTCTAGTTCTTCATTAGTCGCTTCTCTTACTGTAGAATCAACTTTTTGTTAAAGTTACATTTTTATTCATATCAATATTAACTATTAAGTTAATATCGTTGCCTGTTAATTCTATATATTTTTTTCTTTTATATATATTAATTTCCATGTATATGTATTAGATAAATAATTATATTTTATATCATAATTATATTGATTAGATTTTGATGATATTAAAGTCATATCAAAATTA
>BNJT01000651.1_pt1 | contig 51319 bp, 62 predicted proteins | sample 8540491 | NCBI WGS metagenome assembly BNJT01 (sample SAMD00202455, study PRJDB9452) | human saliva metagenome | host: Homo sapiens | reverse complement strand
ATTGCCCGCTATTTTTTTACAGGCAGATACAATTCATGATGACTTGTCTTCTCAGCAGGTCACTCAAAAAACTTCATATTTCTCAGGCCGCTCTCACTCGCTTTTTCCAAAAAAATGTGGCTTTTACGGGTTATCGAGAGTTCATATTCAAATACCTACAACAAATTGACAACCTTTCAGTCCCACAGCAGGATATGAACCCCTTAACTCAAAGAGTCTTGAGAAGTTATACAAATATTCGTGAAATATCTCAAGAGTTGATCGATGATGACCAACTAGAGCGCATCGCTCAAATGATTGATCAATCAGAACGCGTCTATTTTTCGGAACTGGAAGTTCTGGCCTAGTTGCACGTGAAATGAAACTACGTTTCATGAGACTAGGAGTCGTCTGTGAGGCTTTGACAGATCCCGAGTGGATTTGCCTGGACGACCAGTATCATCGATGAAAAATGTTTAGTGTTCGGCTTCTCCCTATCAGGAACAACTCCGTCCATCATTGATAGTCTACTTGATGCTCAAGATATGGGGGCTAAAACCGTTCTCTTTACAAGTATGCCTAGCAAGGAAACCCAGGCCTTTACGGAAACTGTATTGGTAGCAAGCCAGAGTCAGGCTTCTTACATCCAGAGAATCTCTGCCCAACTTCCGATGTTGATTTTAATCGACTTACTCTATGCCTACTTCTTAGAAATTGACCGTGAAAGCAAAGAAAAAATCTTTAATAGCTTTTGGGAAAACAATAAACTAAATGGCTATCGTAGACATAGAAGAACAAAATAATCCTACACAACTGGACTACTTCCTATTAAGTAGACTATAAAGAAAATAGTACCAATGGTCTTATCACTCCTTTAAAGAGGATAAGGCCTTATTTTCTTAACAGCCTCCTCAACCTATAACTAGATCTATTTTTCAAGATCGTCTGTAACAATGAGCATTCCCATTAAATCATGAGATAACTCGACCCTATAATTTCTATAGTTGCTTTACTAACCGTAGGAATTATGGAGTTTTTACAATAGATAAAAATAGCTCAACAGTAAAATAGAAAAGCACCACAAAAAGCTATTATGCATTCAATAGAATTGTCTAATCAAACATCAAGAAGTCACTTGTTTTTTTGAAACACATTCTACAAAAAATCTATATAAAACTCAGTTACACTTCTCCTTTATGAATTCATTCCCAAGATATGAGGATAAAGAGATTTATCAAAAATCCAACTTTCCCTCTCCTTGAGTAAGTTGAAATCATCGCCTTCCTTCATATTTCTATGGCTAAGAATATAGGCAAGCCCTCGTAACTGATTCACCTTTCGTAAAAGCAGCTTTTATCAAATATCAGCGCTCATTTGCTAAAAGGCAACTGACCTCTAATAAACACTTTCTTTTAGATTTTCCTTCTGTTGTGATTTTATCTACAACTCTATCCAATAGAAGATTTTTGTGCCTAATGAGTAAAAACACCCCGAATCATGATATATCATAGATTCAGGGATGACTTCATATCTTTTTATGAATCTTGTTACTAACTTTTCTTCTCATAGACTCTCAGCAGAGATTCTATTTTATAACTAGTCGAAAAAAAGGGAACACATAGTTCCCTTTTTTTCTACGACTTAAAACCAGCTCTGGTCGTCAATCGTGACTTGTTATTTTTAATAAAGTAACATTACTCACTTAAGAAAGATGACTATTTTCGTCTTCTTTTTACGACGTCCAAGTGCTGCCAATCCTACAAGTCCTGCAACTACTCCGAGTACAGTTGAGCCTGCAGATGTAGTTTCACCAGTATTTGGAAGTTGTCCTTTAGCTGATGTTGGATCTACTGGCTTACCTGGTTCGTCTGGCTTACCTGGTTTATTTGGTTCTACTGGCTTGCCTGGTTCGTCTGGCTTACCTGGTTTTATTTGGTTCTACTGGCTTGCCTGGTTCGTCTAGCTTACCTGGTTTATTTGGTTCTACTGGCTTGCCTGGTTCGTCTGGCTTACCTGGCTTATTTGGTTCTTCTTTTAACTTGTAGATATAAGTTACATTCTTATCTTGTTCAGCTACTTTTTCCTGTTGTAGGGTCTGATGACTTAAGATGTCCTTGGTTATCTACTTCTCCTACTGTATAGTTTCCTGCTGGTACTAATACATAAGTTTTACCATCTTTTTCAATTTCGTTTGGTCTATTATCTACTACTGTATCATAATCAGAGTCAACTGGTTTTTGATCCATATCTTTTACAGAAGCTTTTTAATTCATTTCCTTCTGTATCTTTATAATGAACATATACATTACCTTTTTGGTTGTGCTGGATCTGGTTGTGGTGCTGGATCTTCTTTAAGTTTGTAAATATAAGTTACATTCTTATCTTGTTCAGCTACTTTTTCCTGTTGTAGGGTCTGATGACTTAAGATGTCCTTGGTTATCTACTTCTCCTACTGTATAGTTTCCTGCTGGTACTAATACATAAGTTTTACCATCTTTTTCAATTTCGTTTGGTCTATTATCTACTACTGTATCATAATCAGAGTCAACTGGTTCTTGATCCATATCTTTTACAGAAGCTTTTAATTCATTTCCTTCTGTATCTTTATAATGAACATATACATTACCTTTTTGGTTGTGCTGGATCTGGTTGTGGTGCTGGATCTTCTTTAAGTTTGTAAATATAAGTTACATTCTTATCTTGTTCAGCTACTTTTCCTGTTGTAGGGTCTGATGACTTAAGATGTCCTTGGTTATCTACTTCTCCTACTGTATAGTTTCCTGCTGGTACTAATACATAAGTTTTTACCATCTTTTTCAATTTCGTTTGGTCTATTATCTACTACTGTATCATAATCAGAGTCAACTGGTTCTTGATCATATCTTTTACAGAAGTTTTTAATTCATTTCCTTCTGTATCTTTATAATGAACATATACATTACCTTTTTGGTTGTGCTGGATGCGGTTGTGGTGCTGGATCTTCTTTAAGTTTGTAAAATATAAGTTACATTCTTATCTTGTTCAGCTACTTTTTCCTGTTGTAGGATCTGATGACTTAAGATGTCCTTGGTTATCTACTTCTCCTACAGTATAGTTTCCTGCTGGTACTAATACATAAGTTTTACCATCTTTTTCAATTTCGTTTGGTCTATTATCTACTACTGTATCATAATCAGAGTCAACTGGTTCTTGATCCATATCTTTTTACAGAAGCTTTTAATTCATTTCCTTCTGTATCTTTATAATGAACATATACATTACCTTTTTGGTTGTGCTGGATCTGGTTGTGGTGCTGGATCTTCTTTAAGTTTGTAAATATAAGTTACATTCTTATCTTGTTCAGCTACTTTTCCTGTTGTAGGGTCTGATGACTTAAGATGTCCTTGGTTATCTACTTCTCCTACAGTATAGTTTCCTGCTGGTACTAATACATAAGTTTTACCATCTTTTTCAATTTCGTTTTGGTCTATTATCTACTACTGTATCATAATCAGAGTCAACTGGTTCTTGATCCATATCTTTTACAGAAGTTTTTAATTCATTTCCTTCTGTATCTTTATAATGAACATATACATTACCTTTTTTTGGTTGTGCTGGATCTGGTTGTGGTGCTGGATCTTCTTTAAGTTTGTAAATATAAGTTACATTCTTATCTTGTTCAGCTACTTTTTCCTGTTGTAGGGTCTGATGACTTAAGATGTCCTTGGTTATCTACTTCTCCTACTGTATAGTTTCCTGCTGGTACTAATACATAAGTTTTACCATCTTTTTTTCAATTTCGTTTGGTCTATTATCTACTACTGTATCATAATCAGAGTCAACTGGTTCTTGATCCATATCTTTTACAGAAGCTTTTAATTCATTTCCTTCTGTATCTTTATAATGAACATATACATTACCTTTTTGGTTGTGCTGGATACGGTTGTGGTGCTGGATCTTCTTTAAGTTTGTAAATATAAGTTACATTCTTATCTTGTTCAGCTACTTTTTCCTGTTGTAGGGTCTGATGACTTAAGATGTCCTTGGTTATCTACTTCTCCTACAGTATAGTTTCCTGCTGGTACTAATACATAAGTTTTACCATCTTTTTCAATTTCGTTTGGTCTATTATCTACTACTGTATCATAATCAGAGTCAACTGGTTCTTGATCCATATCTTTTACAGAAGCTTTTAATTCATTTCCTTCTGTATCTTTATAATGAACATATACATTACCTTTTGGTTGTGCTGGATCTGGTTGTGGTGCTGGATCTTCTTTAAGTTTGTAAATATAAGTTACATTCTTATCTTGTTCAGCTACTTTTCCTGTTGTAGGGTCTGATGACTTAAGATGTCCTTGGTTATCTACTTCTCCTACAGTATAGTTTCCTGCTGGTACTAATACATAAGTTTTACCATCTTTTTCAATTTCGTTTGGTCTATTATCTACTACTGTATCATAATCAGAGTCAACTGGTTCTTGATCCATATCTTTTACAGAAGTTTTTAATTCATTTCCTTCTGTATCTTTATAATGAACATATACATTACCTTTTTGGTTTGTGCTGGATCTGGTTGTGGTGCTGGATCTTCTTTAAGTTTGTAAATATAAGTTACATTCTTATCTTGTTCAGCTACTTTTTCCTGTTGTAGGGTCTGATGACTTAAGATGTCCTTGGTTATCTACTTCTCCTACAGTATAGTTTCCTGCTGGTACTAATACATAAGTTTTACCATCTTTTTTTCAATTTCGTTTGGTCTATTATCTACTACTGTATCATAATCAGAGTCAACTGGTTCTTGATCCATATCTTTTACAGAAGCTTTTAATTCATTTCCTTCTGTATCTTTATAGTAGTACATAGACACTACCATTCACTTCTTTATAAACATAAGTGATAGTTGATTTTTGGTTTAGTAACCTTACCTGTAACTGGATCGAGACTTCTCAAGGTGACCATTTTCATCGACCTTACCTACTTGATATTCACCTTTTGGTACGATCTTATAGGTCTTACCATCTTCTGCCTTGATGAAGTTAGGTTTTTCGCCTTCCTCAGTTGTGTCATATGGTGTTTCATATGGTGAGTTTGGTGTGTCTTGACGAGGTTTTTGAATCTCTTTACCCTTCTCATCCACATAAGTGATAACAACTTCACCTACTTTAAGTTTGTAGATGTAGGTTACATTCTTATCCTCTTTAGCAACCGCACCTGTTATTGGGTCTGATGACTTAAGATGACCTTCCTCATCAACTTCACCTACTGTGTAGTTCCCAGCTGGGACTAACTCGTAAGTCTTACCTTCGAATGTAATCTCGTTCGGACGATTGTCTACAACTGTATCGTAGGCCTTATTAACTGGTTGATCTTTTTCATCAGTTACATCTGGCTTAATAGTCTTGCCTTCTGTATCTTGATAATGCACGTAAACATTACCTTTAACATCTGATTTACGGTAATAGTGAGTTACATCTGTAGAAATCTCTTTAACAGAAGGAAGTGAGTAGTTGTTGAAGAATGATGGATAGCCTGAAGCTTTATCTCCTGGTGTGTTCCCACCGATGATGTTGGAAGTGTTGTTTCGAACCGGATCGACATCTGCTGAGAATTGTGGTGAAGCTGTAAAGGCATCGCCAGTAGCTTTATTGTACCAACCACTCAAGCGCACATTCCCATTTCCACTATCAGTATATGTTTGTACACGAAGATGGTATTTCCCATCCTTACTGTCAACATATCCCAGATCGTTTAATACATCTTTTGTTCCAGCAGGTGTTGGCTTACCTCCTGGTTTAACAGGATCTGAGGTATACAACAATGTATAGTTATCTAAATTAAGATTATTTACATCAGTTGTCGGGCTATATGATGACACCTTCGAAGGATCTAAAGCGTACAATTTAACAACAGATGTACCATCTTTATCTACTTGTTCTACAATACGTTTCACATAGTAGTGAGCGCGCCCACCCTGAAGTTCTAGGTACTAGCTCCAACACCACCGAGTGATCCAGTCATGTCTTTTTCTGATTGAGTACGAGTAAACTCGTAACCTTCAAATGTTCGCGGATTAGAGGCATGATAAGTTTGACTCTCAATACCCGTTTGAGCGTATGAAGCCAATTCCTCATCTGTACCCTCAACTTTATAGTGAGTTGTATGGGTTACTTTTTCAGTTGGAACAACTGTTTGAACATTTGGCTTTGTGTCCCCAACATTTCCTGGTTTCGTTGTGTCACGAATTTGAAGAATATGGTGTATATATTTGTCATCAAGTTGGTCCAGCATCACGGTTGTTCGTCCATGTTCCCAGAATTTGTGAAGCTTCTCCAGAAGTATATTCAAATTGAGGTGCATAAGTAGGATTTTCTTGCACCAAGGTCTTAAAGTTTGGTAAGTTGACTTGGCAGTCATATCCAAAGTTTCTACTTCTTTACCCGTAGCTTTTTCTACCAAACGGGCATGAACAACTGGAGTAGTTGTAGTTCCTACAGTTGAACGATCAACTGAGAATGTTACGTAGTAACCACCATTGCTGTATGTGAAACCACCTTGATCAGCAGGACCTGCCCAGTTTTGAAGATCCCAGATTGAATAGGTATAGCGTTCTTCATTGGGATCCAATTTGTAGTTTGGATTGTCCAAAGGCTGGATCTTCAATTGAAGCTCCATTTGGTTGATCCATTGGTTCTAATACAGATGGTGCAGTAAGAGTGGTTGATGTTGAAATAGCATCCAATTGTGCAGAGACTGCTGGTGATCCGTTAACAGTAGTGTTTCCTACAAAACCTGCCGTTGTTAAGACTGCCATCAGCTCCTCCACTGACTGGCTCAAACGCGCACGTTGATCCGCATAAGCTTGAGGCAGTTGCTTGGGTCAAACTAGTGCTTGCTGACAGTTCTGATTGAAGGTTAGCAACAGCTGCATGGATTGCTGCTTTTTGATCGCATCTTGATGGTTTTGATGCATATTTTTTTCAGCGATATTAATCAACAAAAGCTGCTTCAGAAGCATTTTGTTCCAAGATTACTTTGTCTTCAGACACAGGAGCATCTGCAACTAGTTCAGATGAAACCACTGTATCTTCTTTTTGTTTCAGTAGCAGATTCATTTAGAGTTGCTGATTGGTCTGTAGAACCTTGCTCACTCAATGATTCTGACTCTGTTGTAACTGCAGGTGCACTAACCAAAGCTGATGCAGTTGTTGCATCTTTTCCCTAGTTCATCTGCATGACCAGTATGTACAAGTGATGTCGCACTAAGAACAACGGCGGCCACGACAATCCCTTTTAAGAATCCTCGACTTGTCAGTCCCTTTTCTGACACCGCATCTTCATGCACTTCGGCTACAATAGTCTCTTCGACTTGACCACGAATCACTTTTTAGAAGCCCAAAGTTCGAAGTAGATGCGCGCAACCAATTCTTACCCGACTTAATCAATTTGAACCGAGTCACTCGATCGGTTTCACGGAATTCACCGTTTGAACGTTTAAAAACATTGCAGTCTCCTTTTTATTATTATCCACCCCCATTATACATGATTAGTAGACAAAAGCAAGCAATTTGACCTTAAACCACTTAAATACTATAAAAAGGAGAAGTTCGGCACAAAAAGCTGTAAAAATACTGATTTTTTTAAAGTCATGAAAAATTGTAAAAATGGACACTAGTGTACAAGGATAATCACTCTTTTAAACACTTGTCCCATACTGTACCAAGCATAAACGTGAACTGCAAAAATCGAACTGGATAGTATAGTAGAAAACGCAATCCAAGCCTTCTAGTATCTATTATAAAAGCTTAAACATGCATAACTATCAGCCTGTGAATAGTTTGTTCACTCTTGAGAGGTAGCTACTTGAGTCTAGGCCGTCTAAAGATTTACATCCTTGTAAAACTTGGCTACATCCCTAAGAAGCAAATACCTAGCACTCTCAACCTTGACCAAATTCTCGCTCATCACAATTGACAAAGAGCCAAAAAAGCGGACAAGACCAGATTCTGTTCATCAGAAAACTAGTTTTGTCCGCTTTTTCTAGTTGAGATTAGCTTCTTGGTCCAATCTCTAATAGATGTTATAGCAGTTTATCTAAACAATGCTACTATCGCGATAATTTCTAACAAAAATCTAAACTTCCTCAAAAGTACTTTTCGAGTCCTAAAAGATTTTATTCTTCGTCTTTTTTTCTTTCCCATTGCAGCCAGTCCAAGAATCGCTCCAACAGCACCTAAGGTTGCCAGTGTAGCCGTTTCTTTAGTTCCTGTCTCTGGGAGACTGTGTTGACGATTTACAGGTGCTTTATAGGTCTTATCTTGTGACATCGCAGGAGCTACATGAGACTGTTCATCTTTGTATTCTGGGAGTTCATGGACAGCTGCATCTGCTCCATTGACACCACCTGTGAACTCTGGGGCTTCTCCACGAATAGTCGCTTCTGCACCATTTACGCCACCAGTAAACTCTGGTACTCGTTGACTAGCCGCTTCTGCTCCATTGACACCACCTGTGAACTCTGGGGCTTTCCACGAATAGCTGCTTCTACCATTTACGCCACCAGTAAACTCTGGTACCTCGTTGATAGCGCTTCTACGCCATTGACATTACCAGTAAACTCTGGGGCTTCTCCACGAATAGCTTCTGCGCCATTTACGCCACCAGTAAACTCTGGTACCTCGTTGATAGCCTTCTGCGCCATTGACACCTCCTGTGAACTCTGGTACTTCATGAATCGCTGGATCTGTTTTACCTGTTTCAACTTTCTTAGTTCCGACTAGTACAATCTCATCTTGTGGTTCTTCAACAACTTCGCGAAGTTTTTCAGTACGGCTTCCATCCAATGCTACTTCGGTGATGATACGTTCTTTACCTTCACGACCTACTTGAGACACGCTAGTTTTACCTTCTGGAAGAGTTGGGATCTTCTTGCTTCACTGTCTTGAAGCCTCTTGGTTCTTCAACTACCTCAAGACTTGGTTGACTAAAGCTCAATTCTTTAACACCTTCAGCTGGCTCAGATGTTCCTTCATAAGTACCAACTTCGATGACACGATCTTGAGCTTCTTCACGTTCAACCTTAACTGTCTTACGTGTATCTCCATCTACTTCTACATAAGTCGTTACTTGACCTGCTTTACCTTCTGAAACAACTTGTTCCTTACCTTTAGCTAGGAAGGCATTCTCACGACGAACAGTATTAAAGGCGATTGGTTCTGTCGTTACTTCAAGGCTTGGTTGCGTTTGAACTAAGACCTTATCTCCTTCAGCTGGAACTGTTGAATGTTTTACTTCCTCTTTCGGAGCTGCTTGAAGTTGGTTAATAGAAGCTAGGGCAGCTTGTAAAGCTTTATCTACTGCATCTTGAGTCTTAGCTTCTTCGATAGCAGCAAGAGCTTGCTCTGCCAACTCAACCAGTTTCTTCTTAGCTTCCTTATCATCACCCAACTCAGCTGTTTTACTTTTAATGGCTTCGGACAAGCTTGCCATAGCCTTGTCGTAGTCGATGGTTGGCTCTACTGGTTTTGCTTGGTACCTCTGGCTGCGTTGGTTCTTCTGGCTTGCTTGGCTCCTCTGGTTGTGCTGGCTCTTCTGGTTTTGGATCCTCTTTCGGAGTTGCTTGAAGTTGATTGATAGCAGCTAGACCCGTTGCCAAAGCCTTATCTACAGCATCCTGAGTCTTAGCGTCTCTGATGGCAGTAAGGGCTTGCTCTCCAAGTTCAACCAGCTTTTCCTGTGCAGCTACATCATTGACAAGTTCAGCAGCTTTTTTCTCGACTGCTGCAGCCAATTCTGCAATCGCTTTATGACGGTCAACTTTAGACTCTTCTGGTTTGCTTGGTTCTTCTGGTTTTGGATCCTCTTTCGGAGTAGCTTGAAGCTGATTAATACCAGCTAGAGCATTTTCCAAAGCCTTATCTACTGCATCTTGAGTCTTAGCTTCTTGAATAGCTGAAACAGCTTGCTCTGCCAACTCAACTAATTTCTTCTTAGCTTCTTTATCGTCACCAAGTTCTTTAGTCTTTCTTTCAATTGCTTCTGCCAGACTTGCCATAGCTTTATCGTAGTCAAGCTTAGGCTCTTCTGGTTTGCTTGGTTCTTCTGGTTTTGGATCCTCTTTTGGAGTCGCTTGAAGCTGATTAATACCAGCTAGAGCATTTTCCAAAGCCTTATCTACTGCATCCTGAGTCTTAGCTTCCTGGATAGCAGTAAGAGCTTGTTCGGCCAACTCAACTAATTTCTTCTTAGCTTCCTTATCATCGCCAAGTTCTTTAGTCTTTCTTTCAATCGCTTCTGCCAGACTTGCCATAGCCTTGTCGTAGTTCGGCTCCTCTGGCTGGTCTGGTGTCGGTGTGTCATCTGAACCGTAGTTGTCTTCTTTATCAAGGATAGCTTGTAAGGTTGTGGCTGTCAGCATCAACTCTTGCGCATTGACAGTGCTTGCGGAAAGTTGTTCTGATAATTTGTCCAAGTTTGATTTGAAGGCTTGACGCGCCTCTGGAGTGTTTTTCAAGGATGTTTGGTCAAATTTAGCCAATTCATCCTTCCAGTTCTTCATAGCTTGAACTAATTCTTCTTTGGTATAAAGAGCGCTATCTTCACCACGGGTGATGAACTGGTCAACTTGGATACCAATATTTCTAGAGGTATCATTTCGTTTTGGATCCAATTGCAAGGTTACAGCATGCCAACCTTCTTCTAGACCAGTCAAACGAACGAGAGTCTGATCGCCTTGACGTGTAGCTGCTGTACCACTGAAGTACTTCTTGCCATTGACATCAGTGGCATTTCCTTGACCATCTTGATACTCAAGTTCTTTACCATCTAGAGTAACCTTGTAGATACCATGTCCAGGATCAACAAAACCTTTGATTTCAAGACCTGTTCCGTAGAAGTAAGCTGTTACGCTAGCATTTTTCTTTTGCTCTTCAGTCAAACGACCAAATGATGCCCAAGACTCAGTGTTTTGATATTTACCAGAAGAATTAGTTTCATGGTGCCAACCTGGACTATAGTCAAGTTGACTGGCCTGATCATCGTGACTTACTTGATCTTTTTGAAGCAATTCAGCTTTCATTACTTGAACAGTTGCTTCAGTTGCAAATCCAAGCAAGGCATCGTCTGAAGCGCTTGTCATTTTCACTTTAAAGTCAAAGATTGAATCCGCTTGTTCAGTAAAGTCAATTGTCGGAATTGTCAAAGTCTTTTCTGTTTCACCATCTTGGAAGGTCAAATCAGCCGTTGTATCTTTATAAACCTTACCGTGAACTCCTGTTCCTGGCTCAGTCACGACATGAACTGTCGCAACTCCTTTGCTACCACCAACACGTTTGATGGTTACAGTAACTGGTTGACCTTTTTGAACTTCATAGGTGGTTTCTTTCAACTCAAACATACCTTTACCAGCATTGTTGAGCGTGTAGATACCTTCAGTTGCAATAGCCTTGCCAGTTTTGTTGACGAGTTTGATGGTGTGTTCACCTGGAGCCAAGTCATCTGTTTCATAAACCATCTGACTACGTTTACGAGCTGCATTATTGGTTTGTACGTCCGCAACCTTTTTGACCATCCACGTAAACTGACATTTCACCGTGGTTTGGATCCACTGTAGATACGACATAAGCCTTAGTTCCGTTGAAACGGTAGGTTACGCTTGCATCTTTTTGGTTAGTCCACATAGATGTTCCGCGGATACCTTCAGATTCGTCATACCAAGTTGTATTTTCTTTATCAGCTGTTGTATTTGAATGGTAGTCCAATCCAAGAGGGTAACCATCTGTCTTCTCGATACTGCTTGGCGTCTTATAAACAGAGAAGTTTGTCAAAATAGGAGTCGCTTGTGCACCAGTAATAGTCACACGAATCTTTTTGTGCTTCTACTGGTTGACCTTGGATAAGGCGACGATAACCAACAGTTGAGCCTTCACCGTATGGTACCCAACGACCATTGAGTTCAACTTCAACCTTGAATCCTGAAATACGTTGACCTTTAGCGATATCTTCTTTGAGTTCAATCACGTCAAAAGCGTCTCTTTTGACCAAGATCGACAGTAAATTCACCTGTCTTAGCATCATTTGCTAGTGCCCAGCTAGTATCATCCTTACCATCTGTCAAGTGACTTTGCTTGATACAAGTGATTCTTACGAGTAGAGCTTGCAGTTACAGTTGCACCTTTAGCAAAGTCAGTCGCATACATTTGATCCAAGGTTGCGCGAAATTCTTTCAAACGCGCCACGTCTGCATCTGCGAATTTACCTTCTTTATTAGGGTGGAATATTAAGGAGAAGTGGCGTTCCCCGACCAACAGACTTGAAGTAGATGTCCATCAAATCTTTGATTGATTTTTGGTTGTTGATTGTCATGGTAGAACCAACCTGAACGGATAGAAACGTCTGCTTCACCGACTGAGTACATATCACCATCTGGGATCCCCGTGGTTGAGATAGTCATTTTCGAACATCATCAGTGATTTTTAGCTTTCTTGACCTTATGCCAAACTGGATCTCCTGCGATACCACGTTCATTACCAATCCAACGGACACTTGTCGGTTGAGCAGAGAAGATAGCGATATCTCCTTCAGCTTCCTTGATGTACTTGAACCACTCATCAAAGGTATAAGTTACTTTTTTTGAGCTCCGCTACCACGCGCACCGTCCATCCAGACTTCGATAAATTTACCATTGTTTCCGTATTTAGGATTTCCAAGGATTTCCTTGAGTTGGTTGAGATAGTATTCGTTATACTCTTTCTCAGTTGCAACATGATATTTAGGGTTATTAGCATCCCATGGTGATAGGTAAACACCCATATTCATGTCATACTTAGTCGCTGATTTAGAGATTTCTTCGAGAAGGTCTCCCTTACCATCTTTCCATGGACTAGCAGCCACCGTGTGGTCTGTATATTTAGATGGATAAATCACAAAACCGTCGTGGTGTTTTACAACCATGATTGTTCGTTTGAATCCGGCATCCTTCAAAGTCTTAATCCACTGGTCTGTATCAAGGTTAGTTGGGTTAAAGTTTTGAGGATTTTCTCTACCGTTCCCCCACTCAGAGTTGGTATAAGTATTCATACCATAGTGGATGAAGGCGGCCAATTCTTCCTTGTGGTAGTCCAATTGAGCCTTGCTTGGCAGTGGTCCATAAAGCAGCAATTTCTGTTTCTTCATCTTTTGGATCCACTACTGGAGTGACTGGTGTTACTGGTTTTGGATCTTCAATTTTTTCGTATTCAAAAATAACTTGGTTCGCTCCTTTGTGTTGGATGGTAGCTTCTTGACTTGCATTTACTGCACGGTAGCCTGCAATTTCTTTGGCTTGGAATGTGTGAACAAAGGAAACTTCATATTCTTTCCCTTCGTTGTTGTCCACAGTTGCAGGTGCCAATTCTTGATCTGTACCTTTCAAGCGGTAACGAACGTCGAAGGAACCTTTATTGACCTTATAAACAACCTTGATGACGCGTGTTCCTGCAGGAGCCTTGCTCACAACGCTATAATCATCTCCCCAAGCATCTTTCAGTTGCTTGTTGACAGCTTTTCCGTCAATTGAGACAATCTCATATTTGTCTTTATTCTTCTTGTAGAAGTCGGTCTTCTCAATTTCTGTTTTATAGTTATAGTCAAATTGAGCTCCAACTTCTGTCTTTTCAACAAAAGTATCGTTTTCTTTGACTGGATTATCTTTCTGGTCTACGTGTTCGATAACAACTCGTCCATATTCAACACCTTCAAGAAGAGTTGCTACACCACTTTCATCGAAAGAGTACTTGTTTTCACCGATTACTGCCGTCTCATTTCTGAGCATTTTCCCCTCTGGAGTGAAATAATAACGGCTACCATTATCGCCTTGATACCAGCCTTTAACACCGTATTTATCAATGATGCCTTTAGCCCATGCTAGTTGTTCTGGTGAGAGAACAAGCCCTCCTCCAAAGCGGTCTTTTTCAGCGATGTTCATATTGTCAACAGTACCACGTTGGTGAATACCGATAACTTTACCTTCACCGTTGATAATACCGCCACCAGAAAGACCTGATACAGAAGTCAAACGATAAGTAACACCAACTGTTCCCTTATCATCATACTTTTCAGTACCTTTAACAACACCATCAGCCTTATACAATTGACCAGGTACGATTGGTTCTTTCAATTCTGGAGAAGTAGAATCTGTTGGGTAGCCGATCGTGCTAACTGGCTCACCAGGGTTATAGGTACGGTATTCAGCTAAAGGAGTAAAGGTTGCAGCCTTATTTGGGCTTGCAATCTGTACTGGAACTGGAGCCACAACCAAGGCTAGGTCATTTTTGTACCCTTCACCAAACTTCTCTTTATTCCAGAAATGGATGTCCTTTTCTTGGAACAAAACAGTTTTTCCTGAAGTTGGTAAAGAATTATTCTTAGCAGAATTTGAACCTACATTGTAATAGAACTTAGCAGTATCACCACCTAAGATATTACCAGCATTGGTTTCGGCATCCTTCTTTAAGAAATTATGAGCTACTGTCAACATGATGTTTGGAGCCACAAAGATACCAGAGCCAGAATTGAGGTAACGCTGAGTTCCACCACCTGCTAAAGGTGAACTGAAAATTGTATAAACCATTGCCGCTGATGTAGCTGGTTGACCTTCATAATTAATATGCTTAAGGTCTTGTCCGCCATTGATAATGGCTCTATTTTCTTTTTCACCTTCAGATGGAGCCACTTCTGTAGGTTTCAAAATGCTCTTAGTCTCTACTTGTGGACTTTCTTTCTCTGAAACAATGGCTGAAGTGTCCAGTTTTTTCACTGGTGTATCAGGATAAGCACGGTCAGGGATTTCTTCAGGGAGCAAATCGCCAGCCACTTCAGCAGTTTTCCCTTCCTCTGCCACTTTCTCGACAGCAGGTTCTGTTTTTTCAGCTACTTCTTTGACAGCTTCTAGAGTTTCCGTGCTTGTAGCTGCTACTTCTTTTGCTTGACCATCCACTTCAAGTTTTGGTTCTGTCACAAGTTCACTAGCCGCAACATTCCCAGAAGCAAAAAAAGCAAGACCAACTGCGACAGAAGCAACACCAACAGTCAGTTTACGAATACTAAATATTCTACCTTTTTCTAAAAAATATTGTTTCATCAAATACTCCTACTATTCTAGAGCAGTCAGCTACTGCCCAAGCCCAGCTTTAGCTGGCGACATTTTTTTGTTTGATTCCCTAGCTTAAAACTCTGCTCCTAAGCTATTTATTTTTTTGGGTAAGTCCTTTTAGAGAAATCGCTTACATTTTTTTGAAAAATAAAATAAGGCTCAAATTAGCAAAAATTTTGCCTAGAGTTTCTGCAGTATAATAAATATACTATATTATCTTGAAAAATGCAAGGGCTTTCAAAAGTTTAACTAGATTTTTACTGAATGTTTTTGCCACTATATACCACTAAAAAATCCTAAAGTGGCAAGGCCAGCTTAGGATTGTTTTGTTTTGAAGTGATAGTATGCACCAAGCATACCTGCAGTATTTTGATGATGCGCAAATTCTAATCTTGTTTTTTCCGCTAGACTTGGAACAAGCGCATTTTTTAGAGCTTTACGAATTTTTGGTTTCAAAATCGCTTCCTGCCCCATAATACCACCACCTAGTATAACAACCTCAGGATTGGCAACATAACAAATGTTAGCAAGACCTTTCCCAAGATAGTCTACCATACGGTCAATTCCCTCCATACAGAGTTTATTGCCTTCTGTAGCTTCTTTGAAAATTCTACGACCATTCCAATGAGCCACTTCCTCATCATGAGCCTTGGCTACATACTCAACCAAGGCAGTTGTAGAAGCTAGATCTTGGAAGTCTCCATCTTGCATGTGCATGTAGCCAACTTCACAGGCAGAATTACTAAAGCCATGGAAAACTTGGCCATCAATGATTAAGCAACCACCGATACCTGTTCCAATGGTCAGACATAGCGTTATTCCTGCACCTTTTCCAGATCCAGAAACCGCTTCTGCTAACCCTGCGCAGTTGACATCATTTTCAATCTCACATGGAATTCCAAAACTTCCTTCAATTTCCTTTTTAAATTGGGTTCCGGCATAATTTGGAATCTGTGGACCTGCATAGAAAATCTCACCCTTATCAGGGTCAACCATTCCCGCAGAGGAAATGGCGACACCTGACACTGGACCTTTTTCGAGATAGCTAGCTACGATATCTTTTGTCTTTTGTAAGATGTGGGGACCACCCTTGTGAGCCTCAGTCGCTACTTCGTGAGACTCTACAAGTTGTCCATCTTGGTCAATCAAACCGTATTTGATATTAGTTCCACCAATATCAATTGCAACATAATTAGTCATAAAGCCTCCTATTGATTAGAGGAAACGCTCCTTAGTTTCACGAATCAATTGAGCAGCTGCTTCTACAACTGGACGATCTTCTTCGGTCACTGGTGTAAGTGGAGAACGAACTGATCCGATATTAAGTCCTTCATTGATTTTCAAGACTTCTTTGATAACACCGTACATGTTTCCATGTGCAGCAGTCAATTTTCCAATGATAGCGTTGATTGCATATTGCAATTCACGCGCTGTTTCTAGGTCTTTTTCCGCAATCAATTGGTTGAGTTTCAAGAAGAGTTCTGGCATAGCACCATAAGTACCACCGATACCAGCTTTAGCACCCATGAGACGTCCACCAAGGAATTGTTCGTCTGGACCATTAAAGACGATATGATTATCACCACCAAGACTTACAAAAGTTTGGATATCTTGAACTGGCATTGAAGAGTTTTTAACACCGATGACACGTGGGTTTTTCAACATTTCTGTGTAAAGGCTTGGAGTCAAAGCAACTCCTGCCAATTGAGGAATGTTATAGATAACATAGTCTGTATTTGGTGCTGCTGCACTGATGTCGTTCCAGTATTTTGCTACTGAGTACTCAGGCAAACGGAAGTAAATTGGTGGGATTGTTGCGATAGCATCTACTCCCAAGCTTTCAGCATGGCGAGCAAGCTCGATACTATCTTTAGTATTGTTGCAAGCCACGTGAGCAATGATGGTCAATTTACCTTTAGCAACAGCCATGACTTCTTCCAAGATCAACTTGCGGTCTGCTACACTTTGGTAGATACATTCACCTGAAGAACCGTTGACATAAAGTCCTTGAACACCTTTATCAATAAAGTATTGCACCAAAGCACGAGTTCGTTCTGGGCTTACTTCTCCCTCATCATCATAACATGCGTAGAAGGCAGGAATAACACCTTCATATTTTTTTAAATCTGACATAGATTTCTCCTAAGATTTCTTATTTTCTGCTCTGAGCAGATGATTTTTTACTATTTTTAGTATACACCTTGTAAAAAGCGCTTTCAATACATCTCAGCCACTTAGATTTTTAATTTCTATTCATCTCCCATAGCGTTTCTTGTTTGAAAGTAGTTTCATATCGTTTTCAATCTGCTTGATATTTAGCAAACAATTTTTCCATTAATCCAGCTTGGCAAAAGGCAAGAAGACCAAAGCCAAAGAGTAGAAATGCTGAACCACCAAGCACTAGAGTAAAGCCTGATAGATAGAGAAGCATAATGATTAACAAAAATAATCGCAAAGCATCAAGAAGAACCACACGAAATTAAAGCTAACTAAGAGCAAGCCCTTTTTGGAGTGCTTCTTTCCAAGTCAAGTCATAACGCGTCTGCAATAGGATAGCTAGCCAACATAACTAGGGTTAAAAAAATATCAGAATTCCCAAGCAAATGGCTTTAATGAGCTGGAAACCTAGACCTGTTTGTCCCCCAGAATAGAGACAAATCAACTACACTAATTAGAAAAAAATTCCCTAGTTCCAACAAACCTAACTGGAGACCCTAATTTCAAATTTTGCTTAAAAGGCTCTCATATATGTTTTAAAAACTGGAACACGACGACTACTCTTAACTTCGAAGATTGTCTGATAGAGACTAATTTTTGCTACTCCGATTGTCACAATAGGCAAACAAGACACAACAAAGAGTAGGTTAACCGTCACGATATCTAAAACCTTCTCACAAAATCGCATAAGAAAGTTATCCGTATCGAATGCCGCCTTGAGTAATCCAGATCCTTTCTGTGCCATTGTTCGCTCCTCCTAACTTACTAATCAATTAAAATTTTAAACAAATGTTTGCGAACCTTGTCTTCCATGCCAGCATAACCATTTGGCTGATGAGGTTCCCCTGGAAAGAAAATCGCAAAGTTGTGATAACCCAATAAAAGTGGGTATTGTTCATGACAGTGGACGAAGCCGATATCACTTGCCTCGTCAAAAGCTACTGCCTCGTCTTTAACACGAGACCCATAGCTTGAATACTCATGACCCTCTACCAATAAATGCAAGTCTGCATAGTTTTTATGATGCTCAAAGCGATCATTTTCTTCTTGGTTAAGGACATTTTCTTGTACAACTAGAAAGACCTTATCTCCGTCAATCTCATATTTCCCAAGTTCAAAAGACTCTTTTCGATGCTCGTAGAGATAATCAATGGCCTTATCTAGATTTGGATGAATCCCTTTATAAAAGGTGATATTTTTTAAATCATCAAAAATCATAGTAATTCCTTTACTTGATTGTTAGCTTCAGACAAGAAATGTCTGGCTAGTAAGTTTATAAGTGTCTAACAAAACTTCATGAAGTAAGCAACTCCTCTCCATTTTGTAGACACTTATATATCCTGTATTCTCTTAGTCTATCAACTATACTTCTGCATACTGATAAACAGATTGTACTATATTCGATTTTCGCAGAGTACTATCCTTTGACAGCTCCCATAGTAATACCTTGAGTGAAGGATTTTTGGAAGACAAGGAAGACTGTTACGATTGGCACAGCTGCAAGGGCAGCACCTGCCATGATTAATCCATAGTTAGTTGCCATCTCGGCCTGCATAGTTGCAACCCCGAGTGAGATAGTCAAGTTTTGACGTGAAGTCAACATTACCAATTGCATGAAGTAGTCATTCCAAGTATTGATGAAGGTAAAGATTGCAAGAGCCGCAAATCCAGGTTTCACAATAGGGAAGGCTACGCTCCAGAATGTACGAATCTCACCGCATCCATCGATTTTAGCAGATTCGAGCAATTCTGTTGGAATGTTTTCACTGAACTGTTTCATGAGGAAGACCCCAAATGGCCATCCGATCAAAGGCAAGATAACTGCCCAAAGAGTGTCATGGATTCCCATGAAGTTGACGATACGTACCAATGGTACAAGGACAACTTGTTTTGGAAGAGCCATGGCTGCGATAAAGATTGCAAAGAGGATGCGTTGACCGTAGAAACGTTTCTTAGCCAATACATAGCCTGCTAGGGATGAAGTTGCACAAACCAAGAACATGGTTACCAAGGAAATGAAGACTGAGTTCCACATCCATTGCAAGGCTGGGTTTTGCACCATCAATTGTTGGAAGTTCTCCATAGTTGGAGCTTTTAGGGAACCATTGTGGTGGAATCATAATGGTATCCGGTTGTGATTTGAATGCACCCGTCAAGATCCAGTAGAATGGAAAGATGAAGAGTACAGTCAACAAGAGCAAAAATGATAGTTGAAATAACAGTGAAGGCTGTTAAAGGTTTCTTTTGTGTAGATTGCATAGCTGTCTCCTTTCTCTTAGTATTCTACGTCGTTTCCAAGCACTTTGAATTGAACAAAGCTTACGATAGCAATCATGATTGCCAAGAAGACACCGATGGTATTAGCATAACCGTATTCTGTCAATTGGAAGGCTTTTTCGTAAAGGTAGTACATAAGTGTACTTGTTGAGTAGTTTGGTCCACCAGATGTCAAAAGCTGAATGAGGGCGAAACACTGGAATGAGTTAATCGTTGTGATGATTGCGATATAAAGAGTTGTTGGAAGCAGACTTGGCCATTTAATCTTCCAGAAAACTTGAAACTCAGTAGCGCCATCAACACGCGCCGCTTCAACAAGTGAATTGTCAATATTTCCCATTGCCGCGATGTAAAGGATAATCGGTTGACCAACAGAAGTTGTCAAAAGAATAATCATAATCGCAAGCAAAGCCCAGTTTTTATCTCCGAGCCAAGAAATGTTCTGGCTGATAATGTTGCTCGACTTAAGGACAAAGTTCAAAATACCTGACAGTGGATCGTAGATCCATTTCCAAACAACCGTAACAGCAACACTACCAGTAACAACAGGTAGGAAGAATACGAAACGGTAGAAAGATCTAGCAACCGCATTTTGTTGGTAAGTTTGTGATGCCACAAAGAGTGAGAAGAGTACAACGACCGGTACAGATCCGATAACCAAGATAACGGTGTTGATCAAAGATTTTGTAAAGACAGGGTCTTTAAACATGCGGATGTAGTTGTCCAATCCCACAAACTCAAAGCTAGTCATCGAGTAGTTAAAGAAACTAGTGATGAAGCCCATGATCATTGGAGCTAAGACGAAGACGGTAAAGAAGATTAATACTGGTGCTAAGAATGCGTAGGAAATAACTGTTTCCCGCATACGGATTTTATTGACTTTCACAGTCGGCACCTCACTTTCAAATAGTTTTTGTTTTTTTGATTGTCGTCTGACATTGATGTAAAATCAAAATGAAATTTTTTCCAAGAAAAGCCTATGTAAGAACTTCATTTTAATTTTGACCTGTCAGTTTCTTACATTTTTTAAACAAAACTCCCCCTTTTCTTACACAGATGTGCACAGGGAAAAGGGGGGATTTTACTTTTTATTTAGGGCTTATTGTTTAGCTGCTTTTTTGATTGTTTCATTCGCTTTTTCAGTAAATGCCTTCAAGCTGCAGCAGGTTCTTGGTCACCATTAGATACTGCTTGCAACATTGGGAACCAAAGAGTTCTCATTTCAGCAAATCCGTCGATTGTGTTGTAGTATGGTGAGTAGTATTGAGTCCAACCACTGATTGTTTCCATACGTTTGTCATCGTAAAGTTTACCAAATGAAGTACGAACTGGGAATGCTCCTGTACGAACTACGTCTTTAGGACCCCACTCTTTATCATCAGCGATGAATTGGATGAATTTCTTAGCTGCGGCAACTTTCTTTTCATCTTTGTTGTTAAATACTGCAAATCCGTTTACAAGGTATTCAAGAGCTGGTTTGCCTGAGTCAGATGGGAATGGTACTTCTACCACTTCAACTTTACTTGCTTCCAAAAGTTTAGCTTGGATACCGTTTTTGAGCTGGTGCCCAAAGGATTGTGTATGAAGTTTGACCGTTTGCAAAGTTTTGGATGTCTGCTCCACCGTCAAATTGTGAACCGTTGTTCAACAAACCATCTTTGATCCAGCTTGATGCTTTTTCAAGACCTTTGACAAATTTAGGATCGTCAGTTGTATATTTAGTTACTTCTTTATCAGTTACAGAACCGCCGTAAAGGTTAGAGATGAAGGCACGTGTTCCTTGGTCTCCCCCTTGACCAGAACTGAACAATGAACCTGGAGTATATCCTTTATCTTTGAGCGCTTTCAAAACTTTTTCAAAGTCGTCTGTTGTCCAACCTTCTTTAACAAGGTTAGCTACACCAGCGTCTTCCAACATTTTCTTGTTCATAGCCATGTAGAATGGTGCAGAACTGATTGGATACATGTAAGCTTTATCGCCAGCTTTACTTGCTTGTACGATGTTTTCGTTGTTAACATCTTTTACAAATTCATCTGTAAAGAGGTCATTCAACTCAGCCAATTTACCATTTTTACCGTAATTGATGATACGACCTGGTGCATCGAAAAGTACATCTGGAGCTGTACCAGCTTCGATAGCTGTTGTGATTTTTTCTGGTCCAGATTTGAAGTCGATTGTTTCTAGTTTAACTTTGATATCTGGATTTGCTTTTTCGAAAGCTTCGATGATAGATTTTTCATAAGTTCCAACACCGTCCCCAGATTTTTCTTGAGTAAATACTGGGAATGCCCACCAAGTAATTTCTGTTGTTGCTGCATCGCCTGATTTGGCAGCATCTTTGTTAGCGTCTGATTTGCCACAAGCAGCAAGTGATAGAACCGCAGCACCCGCAAGTACTGTACAAGCTAGTTTTCTAAATTTCATTTGTATTCTCCTAAATGATGTTAAGCGTATCCGAATCGGATAAAGAGCAATGTCGACTTTGTATACGTTTTCATTTCTTCCTACTAATCAACCACTCTCCTCGTTTTTTATATGATGTTACTTAAGACCGGCAACAAAGCGTTCCGTAATCTCTTTTGGTCTAGTAATAGCGCCACCTACAACGATGCCTCGCACTCCATAACCTAGGATTTGCTTAGCTTGTTCTGGTGTATGAATTTTTCCTTCAGCAATGACGTCCACCCCTGCGTCGCAGAGTTTTTTGATGAGTTCAAAATCTGGGCCATCCACTTTTGGACTGTAAGAAGTGTAACCTGATAGAGTTGTACCGACAAAGTCAATTCCTGCCTCTACTGCTGTTAAGCCTTCTTCAAAGGTACTTGTATCCGCCATCAATAATTGATTTGGATATTTTTCCTTCACTTGGCGAATAAATTCTTGAATCTCTAAGCCGTCATAACGTTCACGCTTAGTACAGTCAAGAGCGATTACTTCGATATCAAGCGCAGCTAATTCATCCACTTCCTTCATTGTAGCAGTAATGAAGGGTTCTTGTGGTGGATAGTCTCGCTTGATAATCCCGATAATTGGAAGGTTGTAACTTCCTTGATTTCCTTGATATCTCGGACACTGTTTGCCCGAATACCAACCGCTCCACCTTGCTCTGCTGCTTTGACTAGCAAGGGGATTACTCCTCCCGCTTCTGTGTAGAGCGGTTCATGAGGAAGAGCCTGGCAAGAAACAATGATCCCATCTTTAATCTGTTCAATCAAAGCTTCTTTACTAATTTGTGGCATCCACTTTCCTCCTTTTCTTTTTCTTGTGCTTATGTGACTATTATAGCTCATTATTAAAAACGCTTTTCAATATTTTTGTACTAGAATAGATTGAAGTTTCAAAAACAATTTTATGCAACAATTCATCCTGAAAGTAGTTTCAGACGTTTGAAAATCCCGTCCAGTACCTCTCAAAGCCTTGAAAACATCCCTTTTTACTCGTAAAAAGGCAAGAAAAAGGCCGTAACACCTTCTGGTTACGACCCTTTCTATTAAAGAGCAAGTTTCTCTATAAAACCTTTAAGTTTATCTATTGCACTAATCTTCTTTTTTCTTGCCCATGGCGAACATGCCCAGAAGCATCCCCGCAAGTCCTACACTTGCAAGAGTTGCAGCATCTTCACTTCCAGTTTCAGGAAGATCTTGCTGACGTGTTGCAGGTGCTGCTGGTGCCTGATAGGTCTTGTCTTGTGACATAGCCTGAACCACAATCTCTTGCTCACCTTTGAATTCTGGGACTTCATGGACTGCAGCTTCTACACCATTGACACCGCCTACAAATTCTGGAGATTCTGCTTTTGCTGCTTCTACTGCGTTCACACCACCTGTAAATTCTGGTTGTTCATGAACCGCTGCTTCTACACCATTAACTCCACCTACAAATTCTGGAGCATTGGCTACGGCTGCTTCCTCGCCATTGACACCGCTATTGAATTCTGGTACTTCATGTACGGCTGCTTCTGCACCGTTGACAGCTCCTTCAAAGGCTGGATTCTCAGGAGTGACAAGACTGTCGATGTTGACACCACCGCTAAATTCTGGTTGTTCATGAACTGCTGCTTCTACACCATTGACACCACCTGCAAATTCTGGAAGTTCTACTATCGGTGCTGCTTCTTCACCTACTGTACCAATAGGTTCAGTATACTCTGGGAGCTCCGTTACAGCTGCTTCACTACCATTGACTCCACCAGTAAATTCTGGAAGTTCAGCAGTCGCAGCTTCTACACCATTAACACCACCTGTGAATTCTGGTACTTCGTTAACAGCTGCTTCACTACCATTGGCAGCTCCAGGAATACCTGCTCCTTCAAGACTCACTGGAAGGTTGTGCATACTCTCGATCGCTCCAGAAGCAAGTCCAGTTATCTCCTGACCTAGATCTGACTTATCTATTGTGAATAGCAAAGTCTTAGTATCATACTGGGTCATGAAGTTTACTTTTTTACCATTTGCCAACTGAAGTGTTGGTACTTTGTTGACTAGAACTTCTGAATCAAACTCTACTGCAAGAATTCCTGGCCATTTTTCAATAACATTTTTAACTTTGGCTTCTTTAGGAGAAATTCTTTCCTTCGTTAAGAAATCCCAGTTGAATTTCTTGAAGGATAGAGTATAAGGATTGCCACCAGCTTCATGATGTTCATACAAGAGACCAAATTCTTTTGGTCCGATCTGTTGAAGTGAGTTATAGGCATACTCCCCTTCTTGAATCAAATGATGATGCAACCAAGTCAACTCGCCATCTTCTTCTACGCGAGCTACTCGAATATAACCATTCTTACGACCTGGGCCATTGGCATTTGCTAGAAGGATGTACTCTTTACCATCTTGAACCGTATGAGTCGCCGCCATTTGAACATAAACATCTGGCACATCATAGCGCGCTACATAGTTGTCCCATGTAATACCACCGTCATGACTTGTCGCAACCTGCAAATCACCAGTCAAACCACGCATAAAGAGTTTCAACTGACCATTGTTCAACTGAACAACAGAAGCTTCTGTATTTTGAGCGTAGTAATTGTTCATGTTGCTTGAATCAACTACTGTGCCATCATAAAGTGTACGGTTGTCATTGACACCGCCACCCATATGCCAAGTCTTACCATGGTCATCTGAGTAGATGATGCGAGACGATTGAGATCCGTTGAGGTGGTTTGTTCTGTTTGTCGTATAAACAGGGACAACAATACGACCTTTATGAGGTCCATTCTGGAGGGTAATTCCCACTCCAGGTCCCACACCTAAGAATTTCATCCAATCAGCTTTGACCATTGGAGTAATATCTTGTGGTGCAGACCAAGTTTTACCATCATCATCACTGTAAGACATCCATAGGTAGCTGTCTTTAGCAATTCTAAATGGAGATGTTTTATTGCTTGTAAGTAGATATTGCCTAGCAGCTGATCTCCCTGATAAAGATCGCCTTTATCACTATAAGCAGGCTTGACAGGATTTACAACAACACGGTAATCCGTTGCCTGACCATCTGGTGTGTAGACAACACCATCTTCACGAATAGTATAAGCTCCATTTTCTCCTTCACGGTATAGAATTTGATAAGTTTTTCCATCGATTTCTTTGTAGGCCTCTTCTTTTTGAGAAGACATACCAAAGATACCTTTCCCTTCTGGGAACATATCATAGACTGAGAAGATACGCTTGGTTTCAGTATCTTGAACCAAGACCATGTCGATATTTACTGGTGAACCAACAGATGGATCATTGGCTTTTGGGTTGTCACGAAGATTGGTAAGAGTGATGCGATCGCCCCATGTTTTCCCCTTATCTTCACTTCGTTTGACGACCATACCGATGTCGCCCCAGTCATAGTGGTGCAAACGACGTTCATCAGCTCCAGCAATCAGAGTTCCCTTGTCAGTCTTAAGGAGGGCTGGAATACGATAGCTATTAATACCATCTGGATTTGATTGCCCATTTTTACCAGCTTCAAAGACATCCTTTTTATCTGTTATCTCAGCTCCTTCTGGAAGCTTTTTCTCTAATTCGGATCTTTCAAATAGGTAGCTACGATTTTGAACTTCTTCTGGACTCAAGGCACGATCGTAAACAGTTAGATTACGAACTTGTAAACCTGCCCCCCAAACCATACTTCCTGCACGATTTGTGGTACCAATTTGCATATGATTCACATCAGGCATATCTTTGATAAAGCGTCCCGATTTCTTACTTGTTCGTGACAAGACTCCGTTTACATAGAGACGAACTTGCCCATCTGGAGAATCTGCACTTGGTCTTTCAACTGTAAAGGTTACTGAGTTCCACTGACCTGGTTTGACTGTTAATGGTGCGTCTGTGTATCGATCATAAAATTGGTCGCCGTTTTGATCGCGGCCCTCAATCAGGCAACGTTGTTATACACAGCCATTGTAAAGTATTCATTTCTTACCTTATCACTTGATACTGAGAAAAGGTTGTAAAATGCTGGTGCAGAGGCATCTGGTTTGAACTCCATATGAATGGTCGCATTTTGAAGCTGTTTCAGTTTGTCCAATTGCTCTGTCAAATCAATTCTATTGCTATTTGCAGCATTAGTCTCTACATCTTCCTTTTCAAGAACAGTATTGACATTTTCCAACTCTCTAGCATAGTAATCACGTGGAAGCGAAGCTGGATCTTTTTCGGTTTCTCTAGTTGCTTCTGCCGTTTCTGCTGTTGCAGTTGTCTCTGTTGCAGTTGTCTCTGTTCCAGTATGTGCTTCTGTAGATGTATGTGTGACTGTATCTACCCCATTAGACTCAGTAACATTCTTTTCAACGATCTCTACTTTTTCAGTCTGTTCCTTTTCGATACCAAGCTCAGTGGTCTCTTTACTAGTAACCGCTGATTCTTGAGCTAATACTGGTGACGCACCGAAAACAACTGCTCCAATCACAACCGAAGCTGTCCCAACTGCAAATTTACGAATTCCATATCGTTGTTTTTTTTCAAAATGACTATGTTTCATTTCTTGTCCTTCCACCCCGAAAAATAAAGCGCTTTCTTTTTTTGCTTAAAAATTTTTTTAGTCCCACTGACTAAATTTCGAAAATAATATCTTTGACGAATGAGTCACCTCATTCTTTTATGTTTTCTCACGCTGTAACGAACATTCATCTCTTTTCATTACTTCGTTAAACAGAGAATTTGCTTCTCCTTTCATTTTTATCCTACCTACATTATATAATAAATTTTTCATATTTTTTTAGATAGATTAATATATAACGGATTTTACTTTCAATATTGTGGTCATATTTTTATTTTTCTGAAACTACTTTCTGATTTTTGAGTAAATTCTTCGCTTTGATTGCCCTACATTTGAGGAGCATATTTTATGAAGCGATATTTTCGATAGACCTAGCATTACACTTCTTCTACCTCTCTTTTTAATTCCTAGTCCCAATAATTCCCAAATAAAAAGAGTGTGGGACAGAAATCGGTAATTCGTTAGAATTCAATTTCGTCGTCCCACCTCCGCACAGTTGAGTAGGGCTGTAAAAACTGATGAAATTAGCGTAGTAGAGCCCACTCAACCACTGCGTCTTGCTCGACAATCCAAAGACAATTGAGAGACTAGGACTTTTGTCCCAGCCTCTCCTTCTTATGCAAGATCAAATTTCTCAATGAAATTTTTCAGTTTTAGCTATTTTATTAATCTTCTTTTTTCTTGCCCATGACAAACATGCCCAGGAGCATTCCTACAAATCCGACAGAGGCAAGAGGAGCAAGATCTTCACTTCCTGTTTCAGGGAGGAGATGTTGATGCGCTGCAGGAGCTTGATAAGTATGTACTTGTGACATAGCCTGAGTCACAATAGACTGGTCACCCTTATACTCTGGAACTTCATGAACCGCTGCTTCTACTCCATTCACACCGCCTTCATAGGCTGGAAGTTCTGAACTTGCTGCTTCGACTGCATTAACGCCACCTTCATAAGCTGGAAGTTCTGAGCTTGCTGCTTCGACCGCATTAGCGCCGCCTTCATAGGCTGGAACTTCATGAACCGCTGCTTCGGTACCATTGACGCCACCTTCGAACTCTGGACTATCTGCTTTAGCTGCTTCTACCGCATTAGCACCGCCTTCATAGGCTGGAAGTTCTGAACTTGCTGCTTCTACTGCATTAACGCCACCTTCATAGGCTGGAAGTTCTGAGCTTGCTGCTTCGACTGCATTAACGCCACCTTCATAAGCTGGAAGTTCTGAGCTTGCTGCTTCGACCGCATTAGCGGCGCCTTCATAGGCTGGAACTTCATGAACAGCTGCTTCGGTACCATTGACGCCACCTTCGAACTCTGGACTATCTGCTTTAGCTGCTTCTACTGCATTGACGCCGCCTTCGAACTCTGGACTCTCTGCCTTAACTCCTTCCTCGCCATTGACACCACCTTCGAAGTCTGATGTATCTGACTTAAAGGCTTCTACTGCATTGACGCCACCTTCAAAGTCTGATGTGTCTGACTTAGCTCCTTCCTCGCCATTGACACCACCTTCGAACTCTGAAGCGTCTGACTTAGCTGCTTCCTCACCATTGACACCACCTTCGAACTCTGAAGCGTCTGACTTAGCTGCTTCCTCACCATTGACACCACCCTCGAAGGCTGAGACTTCATGGACTGCTGCTTCGGCACCATTGACGCCACCTTCGAATTCTGGGACTTCATTAATAGTTCCCGGTGGATTTTCTTCAACTTCTATTTCTGGAATTTCATGAACGGCTGCTTCCTCACCATTGACACCGCCTTCAAAGTCTGATGTGTCTGACTTAGCCGCTTCTACTGCATTGACGCCACCTTCGAACTCTGGACTCTCTGCCTTAGCTCCTTCATCGCCATTGACACCACCTTCAAAGTCTGAAATTTCATGAACAGCTGCTTCTCCTTTTGAAGTTTCCACTGGAATATATTCTGGAACTTCATGGACTGCTGCTTCTTCACCATTGACACCACCCTCGAAGGCTGAGACTTCATGGACTGCTGCTTCGGCACCATTGACGCCACCTTCGAATTCTGGGACTTCATTAATAGTTCCCGGTGGATTTTCTTCAACTTCTATTTCTGGAATTTCATGAACGGCTGCTTCCTCACCATTGACACCGCCTTCGAATTCTGGAAATTCATGAATTGCTGCTTCCTCACCGTTGACGCCACCTTCAAAGGCTGTATCCTCATGAACTGTACCTTCACCATTGACTGCACCTGTAAATTCTGGAACTTCATGGATTTCTGCTTTTGCGCCATTTTCCCCACCAGGGACTCCTGCACCTTCAAGACTTACAGGCAAATTATGCATGCTCTCAATTGCACCATCAATGATTTCTGTAATTTCTTGACCAATATCTTCCTTGCTAGCTGCAAATAACAAGGTTTTTGAATCATACTGAGTCAAGAAGGTAGCAAAATTCCCATTTGCCAGTTTAAGAACTGGTGGTTGATTCACCAATACTTCTGAATCAAATTCTAAAGCGATAACATTTTTGCTCATCTCCACAGCATTTTTCACAGTTGCTTTTGTTGGAGAAATTCTATCCTTACTTAAGAAATCCCAGTTGAATTTTTTTATAAGACAAAGGTGTATTCATTTTGAGTGGCAGTTGCATGCTCATAAAAGCAAAACCAAATTCACCATTTTCCAAGATCTTGCAAGGAGTTATAAGCAAATTTACCGCTTTGAATAGGATTGTGCTTGAGCCAAGTCAAATCTCCGTTAGCTTCCACTTGTGCCAAGTGTACCAAACCATTGTAACGTCCTGGACCACCTGCGTTGCTGAGGATGATATATTCCTTACCATTTTGCACAGTGTGAACAGCAGACATTTGAACGTAGACATCTTTGACATCCGCATAGCGCTTCACATCTTTTTCCCAAGTTGCTCCACCATCTTTACTTGTAGCAACTTGAAGATCACCTGTCAAGCCACGCATGAAGAGTTTGAGATCTCCATTATTCAACTGAACAACAGTTGACTCCGTATTTTGAGCACCTGGATTATTCATGGTTGAAGAATGAATGGTTTGGTTACCTACTGGACGGTTATCATTGACAGCTTCACCTGCTTGCCATGTTTCACCATGGTCATCTGAGTAAATGACGCGTGAAGACTGAGAACCACTTAGGTAGGATACGTTATTTGTAGTGTAGACTGGGATAACGAGACGTCCTTTGTGAGGACCTGAATGCAAAGCAATACCTGTACCAGGCCCAGTACCTAAGAAGTGCATCCAGTCCTTACGAATACCGTACGTAATATCTTTAGGTGCAGACCAAGTTTTTCCATCGTCATCACTATAAGACATCCAGAGATAGTTGGTGTTTGAAACTCTAAAGATATTCTTGTCGCTATAATCAAAGTAGACGTTACCGATAAGTTCTTCACCCTTGTAAAGGTCACCCTTATCACTATAGGCTGGTTTCTTAGGATCAACTACAACTCGGTATTCTGTTTTTCTATTTTCAGGGTCGAAGACTTCACCATTTTCACGGATGGTATAACGTGCTGCATCACCTTGTTTGTACAAGACTTGGTAAACCTTGTCACCAATTTGTCTCATAGGCTTGTGGTGCTTTTCCCTGGAAGAGAAAACTACAGCTTTTACCTTCAAGGAACATATCATAAATTGAAAAGATTCTCTTAGTTTTCGGATCTTGAACTAGAGCCATGTCAATGTTGACTGGTGATGGCCATTCTGGATTCTTAGCCTTCTCATTGTCACGAGGATTTGAGATAACAATTCTATCTCCCCAGGTTTTCCCATTATCATCACTACGACGTACGACCATACCGATATCACCCCAGTCAGAGTGATGCAAGCGTCTTTCATCAGTTCCAGCAATCAAGGTTCCCTTATCAGTTTTAAGGAGGGCTGGAATACGGTAGCTTGCGATACCATCTTTATTTGGCTTGCGGTTCTCACCACCTTCAAAAACATCCAGTTTATCAGTAACTTCTGCTCCTTCAGGAAGTTTCTTCTCCAACTCTCCTCTTTCAAAAAGTTGGCTACGTTTTTTTACTTCTTCTGGAGAAAGGGCACGATCATAAACCGTTAGATTACGGACTTTAAGATTAGCGCCCCAGAAGTTTTTGCCTGTACGTTTTGTTGTACCAATTTGCACATGGTTGACATCTGGCATATCTTGGATGAAAACGACCAGACTGAGGACTTGTGCGCGACAAGACACCATTTACATAGACGCGAACCTGACCTTTTGGTTGGTCTGCATTTGGTCTTTCAACTGTAAAGGTTACAGAGTTCCACTCACCTGGCTTAATCTTCAAAGGAGCAGTTTTATAATCACCATAGAATTGGTTTCCATTGGCATCACGACCTTCAACGATAGCTGTGTTATCAAGGATGGCCATGGTGAAGTACTCATTTACTTTGGTATCACTAGAGACTGAGAAGAGGTTGTAAAAACGTGGAGCAGATGCATCTGGCTTAAACTCCATATGGATAGTCGCATTTTGAAGTTTTTTAAGTTTGTCTAGCTCCTCCTTCATGTCAACTCTTTGACCATTTGAAGGATTGGTTTCAACATCTTCTTTCTCAATAACAGTATTGACATTTTCTAACTCTCTTGCATAAAAAGTCACGAGGAATATTTCCAACCTCTTCCTTCACCTTCGTCTTCCTGAGCTCAGTATCTGGTGCTCCTGTTTCTGCTGGTTTTTCAGACCCTGAGTTTGGTTGAACCACTTCACGGTTCACTTCTGTTCCACTATTATTTACTGTAGTTACTTGGTCTCCAAGCTCCTTATCTAGATTAGCAAGACTTCCTGTTTCTGCTTCTTTGTTTGCTGAAGCTTCTTGGGCCAAGACTGGTGCAGCACTAAAAACAACCGCTCCAATCACTACTGAAGCTGCGCCAACTGCAAATTTTCGAATTCCGTACCGCTGTTTTCTATCAAAATGTCTCTGATTCATATTTTCCCTTCCGTTTTTAAAAAATAAAGCGCTTTCTTTTTTGCTTAAAATTTTTTGCCAGCAAGGCTAAAGTAGCAAAAGAAACTGAAATATTGAATGGAAAATCCCATCCTTTTTACTGTGAACTACTGTTGCATGACATAAATTTCCATTTTTTATGAAGAAATACAACAGATTTTGCTCCTTCCATAATTGATATTACACTTATTATATAATAAATATTATAAATTTTAGTCAAATCAATCTATAATAGATTTTACTTTCAAAGATATTTGGAAGAGTCAAGTTATTTGAAACTACTTTCTTGCCATCCAAATACATTGAAAAGAACCCTGTAATTCATTCAAAATCACAGGGTACTTCTTCCTAAGCCTTTATTGACCTATATAGGTAAATGGAATCTCACTGCCACACAACCAATTGTACACCTGGTCATTGACATGAACGTTCATAGCTTCGTGTGCGTATTCTGGCATCAGGCGATAGCTCTTCTCACAAGTCAAACGATTGTAGATAGCAAACTGAGTGATTGGATAGCAAACATCGTCATCAAGCCCAGTAATCATTCGAACTTCCCCCTTTATGCGATGGGCAAGATTTTTTACATCGATATAGGCAAGCGTCTCCATAATCTGCTCTTCTGTCTCATGGAATGGATCATGGAACTTAAAATAACGAAAGAGTTCATCATAGGCTTCGCTGGTATTCCCAATCTCTAGCACTCTTCTAAAGTCTGATAAGAATGGATAAATAGCAACTGTACGTTTGATACGTGGATTGAGACCTGCAGCAACTAAAGCCAAGGCTCCTCCTTGTGAAGCTCCATAGCTAGCCAGTTGTTCCTCATCTACTTGCGGGAAGCTAGCGACAATTTCAATCAATTGATAAATATCAAGATAAACATCCTTATAGAAGAGTTGCTCTTTTCCTTCAACAGCACCACGAATGATTTGGCCCTTAACTGTATTTCCGAGAGGTGAGCGCAAGCCATCTTGTGAGTATCCAGATTGGCCACGAACATCCATAGATACGACACCATAACCAGCTACTGTAAAAGCTAGCATATCTGTCCAATCCCAGCAACGTCCCATATAGCCATGGAAGTGGAAAATGACAGGTACTTTCTTTTCTGATTTTGGTAAGACTATACGCGCATAAACAAGGCCATCACGGGTACCCCTAAAGCTTAACTCATAACACTTCACATTGGGAATATGAAAATCACGTTCCTCTAGTTGGTAATCTGGCAAGACCGAAACCTTATCAATCTCACCATCCCAAAAATCGTCAAAGTCTTGCGGAACTTCATCTCTTCCTCTGTAGGTTTTCATTTCTTCTATTAGTGCCGGGTTTCTCATATAATTCTCCTTAAATTTTGTAACCGTTATCATAACTCTAGCACACAAAGTAAGGCAATGCAAGGTAGATTCTTAAATAGAAAGTGATTTTAATTTTGCAGCTTCAGCAAAGCTAGTCTGAAAGTAGTTTTATAAAACTATCTTCTCAAAGAGCAAGCAAGATAAGTCATTAGCACTTTTTGACTTTCAAAGTTCTGTAGGATTGCCTTGCTTTTTTCCTACCATTTACTTTATTTCGTTGATCTTCCTACTTTATCAACTTTTAGACTTGTCTTTGCTTATCGCTTTTTCATTTTTTTTAAGCTGATTCCTTTTTTTTTCTATCAAAAAAAGTTTCATAATCTCCATAGACTAAATCTATCAAGATTACAAAAACTCTTTCTTATTTCAAATCTTTTTTATAGCGTTCCAACTCAGCTTGGTTCCCCCAAACATAGTGACCTGGACGAATTTCTACCATAGAAGGCTTATCAGTTTCATAGTCATGTTGATCTGGATCATAGACTTTCAAAACTTTTTTACGTTCCAAGATCGGATCAGGGATTGGAACTGCTGATAGGAGAGCTTGAGTATAGGGATGGATTGGGTTGTTAAACAATTCTTCCGTCTCAGCCACCTCAACAATGACACCCTTGTAAATTACCGCGATACGATCAGAGATAAAACGAACCACTGACAAGTCATGGGCAATAAAGAGATAAGTCAAGCCCAATTCCTTTTGGAATTTCTTAAGCAAGTTCAACACTTGGGCACGAACAGAAACGTCCAAGGCTGAAATTGGCTCATCAGCAATAACAAAGTCTGGTTGCATAACCAAGGCACGAGCGATACCAATACGTTGACGTTGTCCACCTGAGAACTCATGTGGATAACGTGTCAAGTGTTCTGCCAAAAGTCCAACTTCACGAATGATATTTTGAACTTTTTCTTTTCTTTCTTCCTCATCTTTAAACAGATGATAGTTGTATAGACCTTCAGAGATAATGTAGTCAACGGTTGCACGCTCATTTAAGCTAGCTGCTGGGTCTTGGAAAATCATCTGAATTCGACGGATTAATTCCGAAGCTTGTTCACGTGATTTCTTCCCGTTAATTTTTTGCCCTTCAAAAATGATGTCCCCATTGCTGGTGTCATTAAGACCGATAATAGCACGACCAATCGTTGTCTTACCACTTCCAGACTCACCAACAAGAGAGAATGTTTCTCCTTTGTTGATAAAGAAATTAGCATTTTTAACAGCTACAAACTTTTTGCTTCCTTCACCGAAGGAAATCTCTACGTCTTTAAGTTCTACTAATTTTTCAGACATTTCCTTCCTCCTAGTCCTCAAGATGATTAAAGCCCATTTTTTCACGAATCTTGTCGTGTAAATCTGCAATCACTGCTGGTTTTTCAACTTTTGGAGCTCGTTCATCAAGCAACCATGTTTTTGCCCAATGGGTATCAGATACTGCAAACTGAGGTGCTTTTTCTTCGAAGTCAATCTTCATCGCATAGGCTGAACGAAGTGCAAAAGCATCTCCTTTCAATTGAGTATAAAGCGATGGAGGTGTTCCAGGGATTGAATACAATTCCCCTTTATCATCAGCCAACTGTGGTAGACTTGACAAAAGACTCCATGTGTATGGGTGACGTGGATCATAGAAGATTTCTTCAACTGTACCATACTCAACAATCTCACCAGCATACATAACCGCAACCTTATCAGCAATACTTGCTACAACTCCAAGGTCGTGAGTGATAAAGATTGTTGTGAAGTGATACTCTTGTTGAAGTGTCTTTAGCAAATCAATAATCTGAGCCTGAATAGTCACATCAAGGGCTGTAGTTGGCTCATCACAGATAAGAATATCTGGCCGGCAGGCAAGTGCAATGGCGATAACGATACGTTGACGCATCCCACCAGAATACTGGAAAGGATACTCGTCGAAACGCTTCTCAGAATCAGGGATACCAACTTTGTTCATGTAGTCGATAGCCATTTCTTTTGCTTCTTGAGCTGTCTTGCCTTGGTGTTTAACGATAACTTCTGTGATCTGACTACCAATCGTTTTGATTGGGTCTAGACTGGTCATAGGGTCCTGGAAGATGGTTGCAATCTTAGCACCACGAATCTGTTCCCAATCTTTATGGGAAGCGAGTGCTGTCAAGTCTTGACCTCGGTAATCAATGCTACCTTGAGCAATACGACCGTTTTCTTCCAACATACCTGTGAATGTTTTTGTCAAAACTGATTTTCCTGAACCAGACTCCCCTACCAAAGCGAGAACTTCACCCTCGATCAAATCAATGGAAACTCCTCGAATAGCTGTCAAAACTTTGTCACGAACGTCAAATTCCACGACAATATCTCGAGCAGTCAAAATTACATTTTTATTATTTGTCATTTCTACTCCTATCTATGTGTACGTGGATCACTAGCATCCGCTAGGTTCTGACCAACAATGAAAAGTGACAAGGATACCAAGACCAAAGTTGTCAATGGAATCCAGAAGAGGTAAGCATTTGTCGTTACGTTCTGAGAGTAATCTGAAATCAAACGACCCAAGCTTGGAACTGTAATTGGCAATCCAAGTCCAAAGAATGAAAGGAAAGCTTCGTATGAGATAAAGGCTGGAAGCATTTGAGATGTCGTCGTAACGATAACAGATACCAATTGTGGCATAATGTTTTTTACAACAATCTTAAAGGTTGGTGTTCAAGTGTACGTGAAGCAAGGTTATACTCCAAGTCACGATAACGCATGATCTGAATACGAATTGAGTAAGCAATACCAATCCAAGTAGTCACACTCATGGCAAAAATCAAGTTCCAGAAACCAGCTCCGATAGAGTAAGTCAAAACAATAACGATCAAAAGTGAAGGAATGTTGTTGATAACGTTGTAGACTTCCATCATGATACGGTCAACTGATTTTGAAATTCCCCAAATACCACCGACAATAACCCCAATTACAAGGTTGATAGATGTTGCGATTACCGAAATCAAGATTGAGTTACGAGCTCCAAACCAGACACCATCAAAGAGTGATTTACCGTTACTATCTGTACCGAACCAATGCTCTGCATTTGGCTTGATAAAACGAGCACTAAAGTCATTAACCTTACTTACATCGTTAAAGTCAAAATCAGAAAACATTGGGTAAATGAAACTCATCAAAACGATGGCAATCAAGATAGCTAGCATGATTACTGTTGATCTTTTTTTCATGAACTGTCTAAAGACAGAACCCCAGTATGAATAGGCAGGTGCATCAATTACTTCAGAGGCATAGTCGTCTCGTTTTACAAACTGAAATTTATCATTACTAATCGTAGACATTATTTGCCTCCTTTCTCTGTCAATTTAATACGTGGGTCAATCATGGTCATCCAAATATCCCCTACAAATAATGAGAAGATAGAGACACAGGTGAAGATGAATACAAGACCAACTACCATGTTGTTATTTGATGCTTTTACAGAGTCAATCAACATTTTACCCATACCAGGGAAGGCGAAGACTGTTTCTGTAAGAGTCGCACCACTAATAACACCAATGATAGATCCAGGAATTCCTGAAACCAATGGAACCATGGCATTTTTAAAGATGTGTTTGTTTGAAATTTCTTTCTCAGACAAACCTTTAGCACGAGCAAAACGAACGAAGTCTTGTGATTGCAAGTCAATCATATAACGACGAATCCAAATTGCCATACTAGGCGCACCAAGTAAGCCTAGAATCACTGCCGGAAGGACATAAGAACGCCAATCTCCAGCACCCAAGATTGGGAATGAATCAGGGAATCCAATTTTAGAACCAATCAAGCGGATGATATAAACTAAGGCAATGGTTGGAAGGGCCAACAAGAAGGTTAGAGTTCCAGTAGAAAAACTATCAATCCAAGAATTCTTATGACGAGCCATAGCTGAACCTAGCGGAATGGCAATAGAGTACGAAATTACAAGACCGATTAAACCAGTGATGGCAGAGCTTGTAATCATTGATGGGTACTGATAATTGCTCTCCGTTGCTGTATAAGGATCATCCTTACCATAGTTTGCTACTTCGCGTGCATCAGCCTGACTTGGAGATTTGTAGGTTCTTGAGTAGATATTAACTGAAGATGTTCTCTTACCAGTTGGGAATTGCACTTCTGATGTCTTAGTTTGGCCTTGCCCCTGTGTGATAACTTGAAGCACAGGAGTATTAGCATAAGTTGGATATGAATCACCCAAATTCAAGTTCACAAAGTTTTGGTGAACAAATGGGAACTGACTATTGAAGTACAAGAGGTACTTGTGTTTGGTACCTGAACCTACCAGAGACCAGCCGATAGCGGGATCATTTTCAAACGCAAATAACGCTCTAAGTTTGGATTTTCTGGGTCTTGAATCTTGTTTGTGTGGTCGATATCAAGCAAGTTTGCATAGAATTTAAACACACGTTCAAAAATTGGAATTTCACGTGTCGCATAGAATTGGCCACTCTCTGTGAAGACACCTAAAGTCCAGCCATTACCAAGTTGTTGAACATATTTTTCATAGATAGCTTTATTGGTATCATTTGCTTCAACTGTTACAGAAGAGTCCATACTACTAGCTTTTTCTTGCAACTCTTTTGTATCATAGTATTCGATATAGCCCATGCGTTCAAAAACGGTATTTTCATAGTTATCCCGTTTATCAGCAGTCGTAGCAATTTTATTGTAGTTTGTATCTTGTTTGAAAATCAACTTCCGTGGGACCATCGTATAGATAATCGTGTAAATCAAGGTCGTTACTAAAAAGATAGAAACAAGCGACCGCAAGATACGCATAAAAACATATTTTTTCATATTATTTCCTTTAAAATCCCAAAAGAACCTTCCCCTTGTGGAGAGAAAGTTCTGATGAGCATTATTTATTTGACATGGCTCGCTAATTCTTTTTGAGCTTTTTCATTAGATTCAGCTTTTTCTTTGAGCCATTTTTCGCGAGCTTCTTTGTACTCTTTAGCTGTTACAGTGTTTGCTTGCAATTGTAGATATTTGAAGTAAACGTCTGAACCTTTATCACCAGATTGAGTGTAAGATGCTGAGAATGGTACTACACGAGAGATAACTGGTGCTGCACCACTTGAAGACATAGCAGGAAGGAAGAGTGAGCTATCAGTCAACCAAGCTTGAGCTGCTGCATATTTTTCATAACGAGCCGCAAGGTCGCTTGTTTCATTTCCAGCCTCTTCAACTAATTTATCATATTCTTTCAAACCAACTTGAGCAACTGCTGGGTTAGATGGATCATCATATCCCATGTAAGTCTTAGTTGTTTCGCTATTAGTTGTTTTCAAGATATCTAGGTAAGTTGATGGGTCTTCATAGTCAGGGTTCCATCCAACAGCACCTGAAATGTCCCAATCCTCTGCTGCTGCGTTAGCTGCGTAGTATGTAATATTGTGTAGTTCGTCTGTAGTGATTTGTTGGATATCAATCACTACATTTTCAGTTCCAAGTGTAGTTTCAACAGATTGTTTGAATGACTGGATACGAGCGATATAGTTTTTAGCAGTTTGGTCTACAGGAATATCAATATGGATAGGGAATTTCACACCTTCTGCTTCTAGAGCAGTTTTCGCTTTAGCCAATTCAGCTTTAGCTTTTTCAGCATTGAAGAGCCCATCTTGACCATCAGCAAGGTTTACATTTTTCCACTCATCACCATAAGCAGCAACTTTTTCAGTTACCATATCACCAAATGATTTACCGTTAGCAGACACAAACTCTGGTTTTACAAAAAGGTTACGAACAGCAAGAGGAGCTCCCTTTTCACCATTAAGTTGAGCAGAGTATGCAGTACGGTCAAATGCAAAGTTCAAAGCTTGACGGAAATCTTTATTAAGAAGGGCTTTCTTAGTAGCAGTTTTTTCTTCGTCAGTAGTTTTTGAAGTGTATTTGTATGATTGACGGTCAATGTTGATACCCAATCCACCGATACCAGGACCTTGTGGAGTGTAGTAGATATTGTCTTTGTAGGTTTCTACTACTTTTGAGTAGTTTGAACTTGTTGGGAAAAGTCGAGCATAGCTGTAAGCACCATTTGTAAAGTTACGTTCGAGTGACTCTTGGTCTGAACCATCGTAGTAAGCAAGGGTTACAGTATCCAAATGAACATTATCTTTATCCCAATAATTATCGTTTTTTACAAACTCAATTGAAGATTTAGCTGTCAAACCTCTAAGCAAGAATGGACCATTGTAAAGCAATGATGTTGGGTCTGTTGCCTTTCCAAAGTCAGAACCTTTTGATTTTTCAAATTCTTCGTTCAAAGGCCAGAAAATTGAGTAAGCCATTTTAGTATTCCAGTAAGGTTCAGGCTTATTCAATGTGTATTCAAGAGTGTAATCATCGACTGCTTTGACACCAACTGATGCAAAATCTTTATTGTTTCCAGCTACATAGTCAGCTAAACCTTTAACTGAGTCTTCTGCTAGATACATTGCTGCTGATTTCTTATCAGCTGCGTGTTTCAAACCATTTACGAAGTCTTTAGCAGTTACTTCTGCGTACTCTTCACCATCAGATGTATACCATTTCACACCCTTACGAATCTTGTAAGTGTATGTCAAACCATCTTGAGATACTGACCAGTCTTCAGCGACTGCAGGAGTGAGATTGCCATATTTATCATTCGTAAAGAGACCATCAATACCATTTGAAGTAGCGACTTTGTACTTTGTTTACCAGAGATAAGGTAGTCCAATGTTTCTGGATCAGCTGTATAAGTATAACCATAGGCTTTTGGTGCTTCAGTATTAGATGATTTTGAAGAACTGCAAGCTGCGAGAACACCTGTTGCAAGTAGGGCTACGCCTGCTACTGCAAAAATCCGACTTTTTTTCATATTACTTAACTCCTCTTTTGAAATTAATAAGATAATGCTTATTATACCACAACTACTTCAAAAAGTAAACGAATTTTCAGAATATTTTGTCGCACACATTTTGAAAGTCGGAAAACTTACATTTTCAGAAAAGAAACTATTGACGAGATCAGATTTTAAAGGTATAATAATAAAAGTTAAGGCGGTATAGCCAAGTGGTAAGGCACGGCTCTGCAAAAGCTTGATCGTCGGTTCAAATCCGTCTACCGCCTCTATGATTCAGAAGACTCCAGTTGGAGTCTTTTTTTACAAAATGGAGAAGCTTTACTGGCCGAGGACTAGTAAAGCTTCTTTTGTTAATCAGTTTCTTCTTCCAGCTCAATTTCTGTGATTTGAACCTTCAACTTGGTCACACGGCCATTTTTGACTTTGTCATTAGTCAATGTAATGTGTTTGTTGGCACTTTCCAATTCATAGCTAAGCTTTTCAGTTGTTGGAATAGTCCCGACACCCGTCAAATAATAACCAGCGATTGTATCTACATCATCACTTTCAAGTTCAACATCGAAATAACTATTGAAGTCGTTCAAGTTCATCGTACCTTGAACAATGTAGGTATTCTCACCAATAGTGTGAACATAAACCTCAGCACGGTCAGTTTCGTCGTCAATCTCTCCGACAATCTCCTCAAGGAGATCTTCTAGTGTAACTAGACCAGCCATACCACCATACTCATCCAAAAGGATTGCCATCTGTCTTTGAGTGTTTCTGAACTCTTTTAATAAATCATCCACAAAAATCGTTTCAGGTACAAAGAGTGGATCTTGCAAGATTCGCTTCCAGACGATATTGTCAAACCCGCTGACAAAGGCTTCTTTAAGGAGGCTCTTGGTGTGAACCAAACCAATGACATTATCCTTGTCTCCATCATAAACAGGAATACGAGAAAAGTTCTGTTTCAAGATACTTTGGATAATGGTTTGAGTATCATCCTGAATATCTACCATAAAGGCATCTGTTCGAGGAACCATGACTTCACGTGCCATGAGTTCGTCGAGTGAGAAAATCCCCTGCAACATTTCAATTTCATCTGCATCCAAGGTTTCTTCACTCTTAGACAACATGTACTCAATCTCATCACGAGTCATTTTTTCATCTGCATCGTCAAATGTCATCGGTGTCAATTGACTCAAGAGATTAGTCGATGCAGATAGCATCCAAACGAAGGGACTCACAATCTTACCAAGAGCAATAATAAACGGTACTGTTCGGATAGCCAAGGCATCCTTAAGATTTAGAGCAATTCGCTTAGGATAAAGCTCACCAAAAACAATAGAAATATAGGTCAAGAAAGCTAATGATAAGAAGCTAGCTACCGCATAGGCAGTTTCACTATTTCCCATCCAAGAGGCGATTAACTCTCCAAGTGAATCTGCTAGTTTAGCCCCTGACAAGATGGTGATCAAGGTGATACCAACTTGAATGGTTGATAAAAAGTGATTAGGGTTTTCAAGCACCTTTAGCAAACGGATATAGCGTTTATCTCCCTCCTCAGCTTTTTGCTCAACACGTGAACGACTAAGTGAAACCATGGCCATTTCTGTTGCAGAGAAAAAGGCATTTAAAAAGGTCAAAACAACTAATAAAACAAATTGCAGTAACAAATCCTGACTGCTCGGGTCTTCCATTTTCCTTCTCCTAAAAAGTATAATTGAGACTATTATACCACATTTTTTCTCTTCTACACATTATTTTACGATTTCAATAGTTAATCCCCTATCTGATGTGATAAGGGATTTTTTGTCTATTTGGCTTTGGTAACCGTAACTTGACCTGTTCGGTAGTCAAGCTGAATTCCCGTTTTGGACATTTGGAATAACGACGTTAAACTCCAACTCCCCATCAGAGGACTTGGCTTCAATCTGAGAAGCTGACGGCACCAAATCTTGCTCAGTAGCATAGAGTAATGTTACGCGGTAACGAACTCGTTTGTTTTGATCTAGGGCTTTTCGAACCAAGCTCTCATAGTAATTTTGACCTGTCGAATCTTCTGCACGCGCTTGGTTGGCCCAAGCTGTCTGTACGGCAATGTTTTTAGGATTGCTAGTAGAGGCATCAAAGCCATCTAAACCACCGATTAAGGCATAGCCCAACAAATGCCCTCTATCGACCGCATGGTTGTAACTTCCCTTTAGATTCTTAACCTGATGCCAGCCTGCTGGCGTCCAAGAAGTCGAGCCATTCCCAGTCTCTTCACGATCCTTGTATTGTCTGGTCGCTTTTGACATAAGGGCATTAGCGACAGTTGGAACCGTCTCCCCACCTACAGTTTTTGTCTTGTTATCAGCATAGGGTTTGCTTGAAACCTTTGCATCCAAATTAGTCTTATTACCATTGACAATAAAGGCTCCTGCTCCATTCCATTCAAGAGAACCCTTAATTTGTTTTTTGATAGAATCTGTCAGGACACTTTCAGCTAATTCTTGACTTGGAGCATCCGATGATTGAGACTTCTGCTTTACTTGCGTCTGAGGCGCAGAGTTGGAAGCTTGCATCTCCTTGATATAATAACTTCCTGCTGACAAGAGCAGAAAAAGCAAGAGACCTACTAGAGTCTGTCTAGTTTTTTATTCATATTTTCTCCTTATACTCTTCGAAAACCTCTTCAAACCACGTCAGCTTCAGCTTGCCGTGCTCAAGTAGAGCCTGCGGCTCTCTTCCTAGTTTACTCTTTGATTTTCATTGAGTATTACATTCAATTCCTAGAAAAAGGCTGGGACAAAAGTCCTAACCTCTCAATTGTATTTGGATTGTCGAGCAAGACGCAGTGGTTGAGTGGGCTCTACTACGCTGATTTTATCAGCTTTTACAGCCCTACTCAACTGTGCGGAGGTGGGACAACGAAATCGAATTCTAACGAATTACCGATTTCTGTCCCACTATCATTTTCCTGTAAATTTTGTGATGAGTTCTTGCCATTTTGCTGGCGTCAAAATAGCCCAAGGGTCTTCCCCTTTTCCTAGTATGCCATAGCCAATCATCAAACCAATTGCAAGAGCTAAAGCACCTAGAAGGAGAACTAGCATAACCAAGACAAAACGACGCAATACATATTTAGCTTCTTTATTCATCTTCATCATCTTCCACACTTACCCGTTCAATCTTAGCTCCTAACTGAGCCAATTTTTCATGGAAACGGTAGTAACCTCTATCCAAGTGAACAAGTTTTCCAACAACTGTCTCTCCTTCAGCTATTAGTCCTGTTAAAATCAAGGCCGCACTAGCACGCAAGTCGGTTGATAGAACTTCTGCACCTTGGAGGCACTGTCCGCCAATAATACGAGCTGTATCACGGATGATTTCAGAGTGCAAACCCATACGACGCATCTCTTCTAAATGTTGGAAGCGATTCTCAAACACAGTCTCCACCATGGTTGACTCACCTTGAGCTACCGTCATCAAGGCCGTAAACTGAGCCTGAATATCTGTTGGAAATCCTGGATGTGGTAATGTCTTAACATGAACCGCCTTTAGCTTATCCCGCTGAGAACGTACACGAATCCCTTCATCCTCATCAATGACTTCAACACCCATTTCGAGCAATTTAGCTATCAAGGGACGGTTGTGTTCCCAAATGGCATCTTGAATCAAGACATCTCCACCGGTCATAGCAGCTGCTACCATGAAGGTTCCAGCTTCGATACGGTCTTGCACAACATTGTGAGTCGCACCGTGCAATTTCTCAACACCCGTAATGGTAATCGTTTCTGTACCAGCACCTTTGACTTTGGCACCCATTTTATTTAGTAGAACAGCTAAGTCTACAATCTCTGGTTCACGCGCCACATTTTCAATGACAGTAACGCCATTAGCAAGAGTTGCAGCCATCATCAAGTTTTGAGTAGCACCTACACTAGGGAAATCCATGTAAATATGAGCACCTTTCAAGCGTTCCGCCTTAGCCTCAATATAACCTGCTGTCTGAGTAATTTGAGCCCCCATTGCTTCGAGTCCCTTTAGGTGAAGGTCGATAGGGCGACTACCGATGGTACAGCCACCTGGCATAGAAACCTTTGCGTGTCCTACACGAGCCAAGATTGGCCCCAATACTACAATAGAAGCACGCATCTTGCTGACATACTTGTAGGGAGCTTCTTCTGTGATATCCCCAGTTGCATCAACTTCGACAATATGAGCATCCTGATCAAAATCAACTTGAGCATGCAATCCACGAACCACTTGGTTCATGGTAAAGACATCTGATAAGATTGGAACATTTTTTAAAACAGTTTTTCCTTCACTTGCTAAAATAGTTGCCGCTAGCAGAGGCAAAACTGCATTTTTTGCGCCCTCGATGGTGACACTTCCAACCAAGCGATTATCGCCACCTCGAACTACAATTTTTTCCATAAAATATTTTCCTTTACTTACAATTTTAGAATAGCGCTCTAATTGCTTCTTGCCAGAGTTGGTAGAGATTTAGGAAAAAGGAACTAATCAGATATCCTAAACCGATACTACACAATACTACCAAGAGTCGAATCTTCCCCGCATTGTCCTTGGTCACCTTCAAAATCTGATCCCATTTAACCAGATCTTTCAAAAGTTGAAAGACTAGATAGACAAAGAACATATGACTACTAAGGGTAAAAAATAATTGAATCATCGGCCTATTATACCATCTTCTCTTTTTCTACGCTAGCTTATGGCTCCCCTACTTTTTAGGGATTATTTTTCAAATAGTCAATCGCATCCTGAAGTGTTTTTACTGGAACAATCTTCATGTCTGTTTTAATCATTTCTGCAGCTTCTACAGCCGTATCATAATTACTTTTTGCATGTGGATTGGCTTTTTTAGCTTCTTCAGTTACTGGATTGTTAGGTGCAAAGAAGACTGTTGCTCCTTTTTAGCTGCTGACACAACCTTTTTATCAATTCCACCAATATCACCCACATTGCCATCTCTGTCAATGCTTCCTGTACCAGCTACGATACGACCATTCCGAAGAGTTGGTTCTGCAATTTGTGTATAAATGGATAGACTAAACATGAGCCCAGCACTAGGTCCACCTATACCTGCCGTTGAAAAACGAATTGGGATATCACTAGTCACTTCCGTGCGGTCAATCAGGCCAATCCCGATACCATTTTTCCCGTTTTCCAGAGTAATAATTTTCCCTTCGGCAGACTTGATTTGCCCATCTTCTTCATAGGTGACCTTTAACCTTATCTCCCAGAGTTTGAGAATTGACATAGTCAACTAAATCCTTAGAACTCTCAAAAGTCTTGTCATTAACAGCTGTTACTGTATCAGCGATATTGAGAATCCCTTTAAAGGTCGAATTATCAGTCACAGTTAAAACATAGACCCCAAGGTAGTTGAGTTCTATCTCTTTTCCAGCAGCCTTCAAGCCTTGGTATTTGGCCATGTTCTGCGAAGTTTCCATGTAAAATTGGTTGATGCGGACAAATTCTTCATCTGATGAACCACCTGTCATTTCCTTAGCACTATGAATATCCGTGAAAGGTGTTAGCCAAGCATAGATCAAATGCGCTAGTCGAGCACGCTGAACACCAACTGTTACAAACTGGTAAGAACCTTCCTCTTGATCAGGCTGATTATTTACCTGTAATACCTTACGAATATCTTCAGAAGTCCCTGGAACCTCAATGTAATAAGGCAGGGGCACTGTAAAAGCAACAAAGGTAATGATAAGTCCCACAATCAGGTATATGGGCCATCTAGTCTTTTTCTTCATCTTCTAATTCCTCCAAGACAGTATTTGGCACATATCCACTGATATCTTGACCAAATTTTAATAGTTCTCTGACAGCTGAAGAGCTAATGTGTATATGCTCTAAACGACTATGGAGATAGATCGTCTCTAGTTCACTTGCCAGCTGGTGATTGTAATAGTCAAAACTGGCTTCATACTGGAGGTCTGTAGCATTGCGTAATCCTCGCACCAAGACCTGAACTCCAAGTTTTCTAGCAACGTCAACTACCAATTCATCGTGAGAAGCCATCACTTCCACATTTTTGAGATGTCCCACTGCTTTTTCAACAGTCTTCTTTCGACTCTCTATCGGTAAAAATCCCATTTTGTGTGGATTATAAAAAATCCCGACATACAATTTATCAAAGAGCTTACTTGCACGCTCGATGAGATCCAAATGTCCATTAGTCATCGGATCAAAGGAACCTGTAAATAGCCCAATCTTATCTGACATAAACCGTCACCTTACTAATTCCATATATTTTTTCCTTCCAGATACCCAAACAGGCGATTTCTTCTGGAAGTTCTACTGATTTATCGGTCTCGCAGACCACCATGACATCTTCTGAAAAAAGATTTCTCTCCGCCATTTTTTCAATGTCGGATACGATTTGTTCTTTTGCATAGGGAGGATCCAAGAAAATAAGATCAAAGACTCCATCCACCTGCTCCAAAGCACGACTGGATTCCATTTTCAATAATTGAAATTTAGAGGTTTCCTTAGTCATCCGAATATTTTCTGCGACAATACTCTGGGCCCTACGATCTTTCTCAACCAGTACTGCACTGGACATTCCCCTTGAGACAGCCTCGATGGATAAACCGCCACTACCAGCATAAAGATCTAACACACGTCCACTTTCAAAGTAGGGACCAATCATATTAAAAATAGCGCCCCTAACCTTATCTGATGTCGGTCTAGTTGTTTCCCGTCTAGCGTCTTTAATGGACGCCCTCCGTAGATTCCTGATACGATTTTCATACCGTATATTATACCAAATTCTTATCAAAAAAAGAGAAAATCGAACCTTACGGCTCGATTGATTAAAGAATATTTTCGTAAGTATCTCTCACTTCTTGAGGCCAAACACTGGTTTGAACTTCTCCGATATGCTTTTTACGAAGTAGGAACATAGCCATACGAGACTGACCGATCCCTCCACCGATTGTAAGAGGGAAGAGTCCATTTAGGAGAGCCTTATGCCATTCTAAAGTTAAACGGTCTTCGTCTCCTGTGATACCTACCTGACGGCGAAGAGTGTCTTCATCGACACGAATTCCCATTGAAGAAAGCTCAAAGGCTGCACCAAGATTCTCATTCCAAACTAGAATATCCCCATTCAGACCCTTATAGCCATTTTCAGATTCTGTTGTCCAGTCATCGTAGTCTGGTGCACGACCGTCATGAGGTTTTCCGTCTGATAACTCTCCACCGATACCGATCAAGAAGACCGCTCCAAATTCCTTACAAATGGCATTCTCACGTTCTTTTGGAGTCAAATCCGGATAACGTTCGACCAATTCTTCTGTATGGATAAAGGTAATTTGCTTCGGCAAGATTGACTCAATATCATAGCGGGCTTCGACTGCTAACTCTGTCAAACGGATGGCCTTATAAATCTTTTCTACTGTTTCTTTAAGATAAGCAAGATTGCGTTGTCCGTTTGGAATAACTTTTTCCCAGTCCCACTGGTCCACATAGACTGAGTGAGTTGCATCTAGCGAATCTTCATCTGGACGAAGAGCCTTCATGTGAACAAAGAGACCTTCTCCCTCACCAAAACCAAATCGAGCCAAGGTATGACGTTTCCACTTAGCAAGTGAATGCACCACTTCATAAGTTGCATCGGGAATTTGGAGAACCTTGACTTCCACGGCATTCTCCACACCTGATAAATTGTCCTGCATCCCATCCCCAACCTTACTCAAGATAGGACCTTGTACCTCAACCACTTCTAACTTATCTTTTAAATACTGGGTAAAGGTGTTTTTTACAAAGGAAATTTCTTCCTGTTGATGGATAAAACTTTTCTTCATACATCTCTCCTTTTGAATAATAAGATGATTATACCCTTTTGCCAGTAAAAATGAAAGTAAAAATTAAAAAAAGAGCTCCACGGAGCTCTAAAAATCAATCGTCACTACCGAAAATACGGAGCAAGCTAAGGAATACGTTGATAAAATCCAAGTAAAGACTGAGCGCCAAAGAAACTGCCCAACCTGTTGCAACCTGACCACCTGACTCCTCATAAACATAGCGAATCTTTTGGTTGTCCCAAGCAATCAAGCCTGCAAAAACGAAAACCATGATAATGCTGATGATATAGTCAAAAAGGCTACTGTTTAAAAAGATATTGACAATCATAGCTAGTATGAGGCCCACTAAAGCTGCCAACAAGGCACGTCCCATACCGCTCAAGTCCTTCTTAATCACAACTCCGATAAGAGCCATCACAAAGAAGAGAGCTGCACTAGAAACAAAGGCTGTCAAAACAGTACCTGGGGTATAGAGCGAGACAACGAAACTCAGTGTAAAACCGTTTAAAACGGAATAAAGCAAGAAAATTGGCAAGGCTGCTGGACTGTTTTTTAAAGCCATACTACTCGCTACATAGACCAGAGCAACTTCTACAAAGCCCGCAACTATTAGCCATACACGAGCATTCATCATAATTTGAACGAGCAAATCCTGGAAAGTTGTCAACATGAGTCCTGAGACAAGGGCTGATAAGCCAATTCCCAAACCTACAAAAGCATAGACTTTTGCATAGAATTGATTCAAACCAGAACGTTCTTGAATAATTGTTTGATTCATATCTTTTTTCTCCTTATGAAATCTTTTTACTGATTATAACAAAAATAAAATGTTTTAACTCAAATAAAACATGAGTATGCCTGCAGCGATAGCAACATTGAGACTTTCCGCCTGGCCCTTCATGCTGATATGAACCAGTTGGTCCGCCTGCTCTGCCATGAATGGACTAATGCCTTGACCTTCATTTCCCATGACCAAGGCGAAATCCTCTTGATAAGCCAGCTCACGATAATCTTTAGAGTTTTGGGACAAGGTAGTTGCTAGAATGGGCAAGTTATTATTTTTAGCCTTTTCTACAAATGTTTCAACAGACATGCGATAAATAGGCAAATGGAAATGACTGCCTTGCATAGAACGAAGAGTTTTGAGGCTATAGATATCTGCTGACTTGTTTGAAACAATGACTCCAGAAAAACCTGCCGCATCTGCTGTCCGGATCATTGTGCCAACATTTCCAGGATCCTGCACATCTTCTAAGAAAAGATATTTCCCCTGGCTCAAATCTGGCAACTGCTCCTCTTCCTTTTGGACAATGGCAACGATACCCTGAGGAGTTTGCGAATCTGCTAAATCAAGCAAGATTTCTTCGGTTACAAAAACAGTTTGAGGATAGTCTACCAGTTTATCTCCATACTCTGCAAGGGCAAAAATTTTCTCAATCTTTGCACCAGCTTGAACAGCTTCTTCAAACAAGTGCCAACCCTCAATCAAGTAAGAGGTTTTCCGATATTTTTTTTGATGTAATTTTTTGGCATTTTTCACCACAGAATTGGCTTTAGAGGTTATAATAGTCATAGAAATATTATAACACAATCAAGGAGGTTTGGTATGCAAAAGGTTAAAATGATCGCCCAAGGTCGCGTCCAGGGAGTGGGCTTTCGCTGGGGTGTCTATAGTCTGGCTCTAGAACTAGGTGGCATTACGGGTCGTGTCTGGAATAACGATGACGGAACCGTTGAAATTCTTGCCCAAGCAGAGTCTTCTGCTATCATGGCCAAGTTTATCCAAGAGATTCGAAAAGGCCCTACACCTTTCTCTAAAGTAACCTACCTAGATGTGCAAATGAGTAACTTTCCATCCTATTCAGACTTCAAAGTCGCAAATTAGGTCTCTAGAACTATTGTATATTTTCCAAAAAAACAGTAGAATAGAAAGGTATAATTTTTAAAGAAGGAATAAAAACAGTGAAATCAATAAAACGTTTCGCCCTCTCGGCTATGGGAGTGGCTATGCTATTAGTCTTAACAGGCTGTGTCCAGGTTGATAAAACAACAGGACAACCAACAGGATTTATTTGGAATACCATCGGAGCACCAATGGGGGAAGCCATCAAATACTTCGCCAATGATATGGGCCTCGGTTTCGGTGTCGGAATTATCATCGTAACCATCATCGTCCGCTTGATTATTCTCCCACTTGGTATTTACCAATCATGGAAAGCAACACTTCACTCTGAAAAGATGAATGCCCTCAAACATGTCCTTGAACCACACCAAACTCGTCTTAAGGAAGCAGAAACACAAGAAGAAAAACTCGAAGCCCAACAAGCTCTCTTTGCCGCTCAAAAAGAGCACGGCATCAGTATGTTTGGTGGCGTAGGATGTTTCCCTATCCTCCTTCAAATGCCTTTCTTCTCAGCTATCTACTTGCTGCTCAACATACAGAAGGCGTTTCTAAAGCTAGCTTCTTAGGAATTGCACTTGGTTCTCCAAGTTGGCTTCTCGTAGCCTTCGCAGGTGTGCTCTATTATCTCCAATCACTCCTTTCTCTACATGGAGTTGAAGATGAGACTCAAAGAGAACAAATCAAGAAGATGCTCTATATGAGTCCTCTCATGATTGTCATGTTTTCAATCTTCTCGCCAGCCAGTGTCACACTTTATTGGGTTGTCGGTGGTTTCATGATGATTCTCCAACAATTCATCATCAACTACATGGTTCGTCCAAAACTTCGTAAAAAAGTACGTGAAGAATATGCCAAGAATCCACCAAAAGCAAGTAAAACTGCAGCTACTCGTAAAGATGTAACCCCTGAACCAGCAACAGCTATCACAACTTCTAACAAGAAGAAAAACAAAAAACGCAATTCTGGAAAACAACATTCTAGATAAAGACTAAAAGGCCTAGCATTTCAGCTAAGCCTTTTCTATTGTAGAAAAGAGGTCGAGAATAAATCCCAACCTCTCTTTTTATCCATGTACACGTTTCATGTAATCTTGATAGCTTTCTGTATCCATTAGTTCCTTAGCATTCTTCACACGCTCTGCTGTCGGGGGTTTAACCCCTTCAAGCGAATACGGAATCCCAAGTTCACGCCATTTGAACTCACCCATGGTGTGGTAAGGCAAGATTTCAAACTTGTCAACGTTTTTAAGAGTTTTTACGAACTTACCAAGTTCAATCAAATCTTCATCTCGGTCTGTCAATCCAGGCACGAGAACGTGACGGATCCATACAGGTTTACCGATTTCTGACAAGTATTGAGCACATGCCAAGATGTTTTTGTTGGTTTGACTGGTCACAATCTTGTGTTGCGCTTCGTTGATTTCCTTGATATCAAGGAGTACCAAGTCTGTAACAGCCATCAATTTGTTGAATTTTTCTAGATAGCGTGGTTTATTACGGAATGGAAGAGCACAAGTATCCAAGGTACAGTGGATACCTTTTTCTTTTGCCTTGGTAAAGAGGGCAATCAAAAAGTCAATCTGAAGTAGCGCTTCTCCACCACTGACTGTAATACCACCTTTTGTCCCCCAGAAGCCACGATAACGGAGGGCTTCTTCTAGAACATCGTCCACTGTTCGTTCACGAGATTTATTGGTTTCCATAGCCCATGTATCTGGGTTATGACAGTACTGGCAACGCATCTGACATCCTTGAAGAAAGACAATAAAACGAATCCCGGTCCATCTACCGACCCAAAACTCTCTGTTGAGTGTACCATTCCTGTCACTTGTCCATAATCAATTGTTTCTTCAGTCATATCGTTCCCTTTCTTGAAACCGTTTTATAGCTTTATTATATC
>BNJT01000349.1_pt1 | contig 51425 bp, 56 predicted proteins | sample 8540491 | NCBI WGS metagenome assembly BNJT01 (sample SAMD00202455, study PRJDB9452) | human saliva metagenome | host: Homo sapiens | reverse complement strand
TCGCGATTGCCGCTCCGCAAAACTGTAGGCATCGTTTCCGATTCCACCCTACGGATTGAAACTTAAGTCTCAGTCAGGAAATTACCGCTGCCGGATGCCGGATCTGTTACCGTGTCTAATTTGATACAACATAACGGAGCGGAATTTCTACCCCTTAACGATGCACCCGCACAGGTGCATTTTTGCCCCCCCTCATAACGATGCCGTATGCACCGTTACGGAGTAAGGTATTCGGTTTTATTGCTGCCCGTGCGTACATTGCGTTCTCCTCGTATAGCACTTCATAGAACCCGAATAATTAGCCAATCACCTGGTATCGCAATCTTATATAGGAATCCTCCAAAGCAGTGCATTCGATCAACTTTAACACTCCTAAATTGGATAGTTCATTTTTAGATTCCAAAGACTGTCCATCAATTAAAGTGGAAGTGTCTTTTCCACCAATCAGTATCGGAGCCACAACAATATCGACAAAGTCAAATAGCTTTTCACGTAGGAACAATCCATTTACAGTTCCTCCCGACTGTACCGTCAATCTGTCACAGCCATAATCTTTATTTAGGATTTCAAGAGCCTCTTTCAGCGAGATTTGCTCTTGAAGAATAATGTGTAGATTATCCTCTTTTACAGAAAAAGCCGGATGTTTCGGATTGGATGTTATAACCACCGCCTGCTTTGAACGTGCGCAGAAATATCTTACACCATTTTCCGTCAGATGGTGATTATCCAACAGTACAAATGATACCGGCGTTTTTGATGGGAGCGGCTTTTCATTAACACCCATCTTAGCCTGTACTCGTCCTGTGTTAAAAGACCAAAGGTCTGTTGATTGTTCAATTTCATAGTATTGATGTAAACCTTCCGCCACGCCAGTTATAGTAGGGAAATCCTTATCTACATCCAGTTCATCCGAGGAGCCCGTGCTGATTTTGCCGTCAACAGACATCAGCATGAATAAAGTTGTTATAGGTCTGCTCATTATTCGTCTTCCTGTCTAAAGTTTATATTACATGAAATTCCCATTCTTTACGAATCCAAAATCCGTATATAGAAGCACTCCCATATCAGACGCAGTTATCTGCACAGTTCCACATCCATAGGTTCTTGCCTCTTCCACGACTCTCGACAGAAGCTCTTTTGCAATCCCTTTGCGTCTGTAATCTGGATTTGTAAAAATTGCTCCGAAAATAGTCGGGCTGATTTCAGACCAATTGAAGTTCTCACTTGCCTTCACAAGAAGAAGTTCTCTGATTTCATCTGTGAACATGGGAATCTCAATCGTCTCATCCGCAAAGAGACCACCGTTAACATACGGAAATTCTGCAAGAGAAGGTATCAAATAGGGATCTCTCTTCTCCGGTATCTCATCCAAAACCCGAAACAAATCTTTTAACGCTGAACGCATATGCGGTGTTTCAAATGCAGCCATATAGTCATGGAACATCGCCCGCCGGCCGAAAATCCCGGCGTCCTCCGCATAAAGACAAAACACCAGACGGACGCATAGCACGTTGAGACTTTTTAGCGTTTCCTCTCGTTCTGGATTTTTGTACTGCTTTAAAAAGGCATCGTAGAGAAGACCGACTATATCTCCCGCCTGAATTGAAACTTCCATCTCACGTGAGAGTTTCTTAACATCCTGCCTAACCAAAAAACTAAGCAACGGGTATTTGCTCGGGAGCTCCATCAGTAATATTCTCACAGGTTCCGGTATCCGGAGATTCATGTCATAAATCCAAATTTCCTCAAAGTTGGATGTGATAATCCAGCGCGCTTTTTCGTCATAGGGCAAGTTATCATTGTAGCGCTTTGCCTGTTCATAAGGAGTCAATTCGATGTCTCCGGAGTTATGAATCTTCTGATCCAGACGCTTTCCACGACTCTTCTGCTCTATCAAAACATGGGTCTCCGGCAGATACGCATCTATGCGTTTGGTATTTCCATTCACAACAACTTTTTTCTCGAAATTCACCTGTGCTGTTGCATGCTCCAAACCCAGAACTTCGGTCAAAAGCTCTAACCAATAGGATCTGCCATCCTCATCCTCATTTCCCCTGCCGTTCCAACGATTTGCGAACTGTCTGGCCGCCTCTCTCTGCTCTGAATCCGTCATGGTTCTTACTCCTTGTTCTTCGTCATCTCGATATCCGATACATCTGTTATGTGATAATCAGGGACTCTCATACAATTATATTAGCTTTCTCTAAAAATAACAGAACTGTTTGGACCCCGTTTCTGAATGCCACACCCCAGAATCTCCCCTTCCAAAGTAATATATTTTGCGGGAAGTAAATAGCTCATATCTTCTCTATTGTTTCTTGTAATCCCTCTATTTATTTTGCATTTGCTCGCTTTAAGAACCCATTTCACATATCTACACTACAGTTCCGTTTTCAATATCTCTCTATGCACCGTATCCCCCTTCTCTCCCCTTCTTCTCTCACCCGCTCAAACGAAACGTCTCCTTCTTCAAAATACAGCCGATTTCCCGTTTCGTTTAAGTGCGTAATCAGAATCGAGAGTTTGGTATCGCGGGCGCTTGAGAACATTTGAACCGAGTCTTTATCCCGCTCCACCGGCGCAAAGAAGGCCTCCATACTCTCATGCCGCGCATAACGGAGTGTTCCCTGCCACTCGTTCGGCTGATTGGTAAGATCTGCTCCCACTCCCGGGAGCTTATCGCGTGCTGTCTCACAGGGCAGCGGTCCCGCTCCGTGTCGCGTCACATAGCTCCGCGTCACATAGATTGCCTCATCCAGCGTGAGACCCAGTTTTGCAAGGAAAGAGGCCGGATTGTGCATCCCTGTCTTTGAGGAAGTCAAATGCGGCGCATAGGCTTCATGGTCCTCGTCTAAGAGAAGTCCCTGTCCGCTCTCGAAAATGAGATGCTCAAATTGCAAAAGCCAATCCGGATTCGCATCCACCAAAGTCAAGAGACCTATATTCGTCTTCACTTCCGCAACGTAATTTTGAAGCACCGTGTCATTCCTTAACAGCTCAAAGTACGGATTCCCGCGGTCTATGCTGAGCACAGCCGCTCTTTCTTTTGTGTAGCGTGTCCGCAGCTCCCGCAGTCGCTGCAAGAGCTCTGTCTCGTTCCAAGCAGCGACTTCCTCCACACTGAGCCCATACCCGGCGCGGTTTCGCTGCACGCATTCATCGATACCCATGCCGCAGGAACCGTGCCGCGCATCGCCGCGGGCGGCTTCCGCGCCCATGTTAAGGAGCACATCGTCTATGGTGGTGACGCGCGCTGTTTTCTCGGAATAGAGCAAGGGCACAAAGCGGAAAAGCTGCGTAAAGTCCGCGACTTCCTTCCCGAGTTGGTAGAGATCCGGCATATAGTGTTCCGCAAACAGAGTCGGCGCGCCGTACTCTGCCCCGGCGCCGATCTGGTGGTGTACAAAGCGCCAAGCGGCCTCCGCATCTTCCACGGTGTGCCCGGCCTGCGCACCTCCGTTGTGTTTAATAATCAGCGGTTTCCCGAGAACGCGAGAGAGGCTTGCAACCGCAAGCCCCTTTCCCTCATCTCCGAAATTTTTTCCGATGACCGCAATGCTCCTCATAACTGAATGTCGGCGTCCGCCTGCAGCGAGAGCTGCGCAAGCGCCGCGCTGATGACCGGTCGGTTCAGCTCATCCCAGCGCGATATAACATCCTCCCGCGCCTCGCCCTTTTGAAGCTGAATGATGCTGATGATGATTTCCGGCAGGCAAGCAGTGCTCTCGCGATCCAGCACCATGCAGTGCCCCGGCAGTAGCTCCGCATTCTCCTTGTTTTCGTGCCCTATCATAATATGGAACACATGGAAGGAAGCCTCTACCTCTTTTAAAAGACTCTCCCTCGTGACTTCCCCCGGAAGCGCATCCCCGATAACGCGCGCTACCGTAGCTCCCACGGACCCGCTGCGAATCTCCGCATTATCCCCTATGGTAAACAAAAAGCCCTTCTGCTTTCTCTTCCGAATCGCATCAATGTTGGTGTGTCTCGCCAAAAACGCCCAGAGGCAGGTGGGAACCACCTCTCCGCTTCCGCCGTTTTCAAAATAGAGTTCCAAGAGCTGCTCCGCAATTCGAATGTCCGATTCAAACTGCGTAACCTGCAGCGGTGACTTGTCCTGAAAATCACCGTAGGCCGCGCACATGAGCGCCGGATCTTCAACCGCGCCGGTGGAGTAGAGCTTGGTAATCAACTCATTCAGCGCACCGGTCGCAAGTTCCACCGCGAGATAGCCCATCGAAGCCGTCACGTCCAAACCGACCACAATCGGCGTGGTATTCGGATGCTCCTCCGAGTCAAAGCATTCCCGCGTGCCGATAAACTTAGGATCCATCTTCGGGTTGCATTCCGTTCTCTTGAAGACCTCTCCCACGCTCTGCCCGTTGGAGAGTTTTCTGCTGTTTTTGAGTTTCTGCCAATCCGCCGCCGAATAACTTCCGTAACCCATACTTTCCTCCTGCCTCAATCCATTTTTGTAAAACGATGGCCGCCAAAGCCGTCTTCAATCACTTGGTCCCAAGCCGCAAAGTCCGCATAGGCATCCGCTGCGGGTTCCGACTGAAGAAACGCTTCCAGCTCCCGCGGGTGATGCAAATCTTCCGCAACCGACTTCGCCGCCTCCCGGAGATCCCGCAAATCCCGCTTGCTCTCTTTTTTCTTTACATCTCGCCAATCGCCAAAGAGCATGCCCTCATGCGTGATCGGGTTGATAAAAAGACTCGCTGCCGTGATGTTCCCGTGCTCCAGTTCCGAATACTCGAGGGCGCAGCAGATATTCTCCATGCGGGAGATGACCCAGGCCAAATGTTCCGATGCGAACGGCGCAAATACCTCCGCCGGGTAGAAATACGGCTTCCGCGTATAGACGAGGCCAAGCTTCCCCTCATCCAGATAGAGTTTGCTCTTCAACTGCGGAAACAACGGACCAGTTTCACATCCGCCGCGGGAAAGGCGAGCTGGGATAGCCCCCGCAAAAAGGCATTTGCCCCTTCCTCACGATCGAATACATAAACCACCGTTTCCCGGCAGAGGTAGCACACAAGCTCGGGATAGGAATAGTGGTCCATATAGGAAAGCGTCAGCGTTTTCCCGTTCTGCATGCGATAACTTGCACTGCCGTTCTCTTCCCAAAGTGTGTCTCCGCTGTAGTCTTGCTCCTTCGCATCCGCCTTGGCCTTATAGTAGGACAGCAGCTTCTTCCGGAATTCCGTATTCCCTTTTAATTCGGCATCCGACAGAAAGGCTCTTGCCCCGCAATACGAACAACGAAAGCCGCCGGCACTGCCGAGCTCCAGCTGCGCGCCGCACTGTTTACAGATATACTGAATCATAGGCCTCCCATAACAAGGTTTGTCGATTTGTTTTCATCAAGCCCTATTGTACCCCATTGCATTTCCGGATGCTATGCTTACCGCAATTCTTCAAAGAGCAACAAAAATCGCAGCAAATGTAAAGTGCATTTGCTGCGGCGCAGTTCACGCGTACATTCAATTCTCTGAGCTACCTTCATCCGCTATTTCGTCAAAAGAATGATAGCGCTTATAAGCTGCGAATCCAGGCTTCCAACACATCAAAGCTGTAATCCCCCTTCAAGGCAATGCCGTCCCTTAGCACAGCGCCCTTACACTCTTTCGATAGCGCTCCGGCATATCCCCGAAACCTCCGCCTCCGTGCGTGCAAAAGGGAATCACGGTCTTTCCGCTCAGATTAACAGCCCGAAGGAAAGACAGCACCGGCGGTGCAAAGGTATGCAGCCAGTTCGGAGAACCTATGAAAATCAACTCTGCATCCCCAACAGGCTCTGCCCCTTCTTGAAGCGGCGGACAATATCCTCTCTCAATCTCTCCTCTGACTTCTTTCACAGCTGTATTGTAAGAATACGAGTACGGCTTTTGAGGCTTCAGCTCTCGCAATTCTCCGTCTGTCAGTAAGGCAATATCTTCCGCCAATTTTCTTGTGATGCCGGAATAGGAATAATACACAACCAGTATTTTCAAAAGAGTATCGCCTCCGTTTCCCAAACAGTCTCGCCATAGGCAACTCAATCCATACAGGGGGCAACTTCTTCCCTTCCGACCTAAACTCGACTGATGCCTTCGCTAATCGTAATTATAACATTGAAATCGGCTTCCGGTATCTTCTCGTAATCAAGCTTGCAAAGAAGTATCTTTCGGATTTCATTACGACGTACCGGACTCAGCTGTGCTGTTCTCACTCTGTCGAATATGTTGCCGAATTTCCGCTTCATGACGCTTGCAGTAATCATAAGCCGCTTCCATATAGGCGGTAATAGAGTGATTTTCATGTAAATCCATGAGTGTATCCAAAATCAACTTACCTTCGATTTTCATGTCTAAGAAATAACGATAGACACAAGCGCCCTCTTCTCTCGGATAATATGGGTTAATTGTGCTCAAACGCTTGTCGCTCATAATGCTCTCTACAACCATCTCGCTCAAAATCCACTGCAAGGATGGCGTTTCATACTCATCATAACTGTCCTGAAAATGCCGATTCCACACAAAAAACCAAAAATAATGAATCACTTCGTGGAGTGTTATTCCGAGCGCTCCGCGTTCACTATTCATGTAAAACAGGTCGAACTTTTCCTCTCGAAGAAACCGCGGGCAAATCGGATTTAACGTAATATTGGCAAGCAGCTCGTTGAACATTGTTCTGCTATCCAGTTCAAAGGCATCTGAAAGTGCATCCTCAATTTGATTTCGATATTTCTGAAAATGCTCATGATACCGGCATTCTTTTGCTTCAATCTCCGGCAGGACTCTATCCCATATTTTTCGCAATCCGGTTCGAAGATAGTCTTCTTTTTCTCTTTCTTTCCATGCTTGTATGTTCTGATTGATTTCCGGGTAAAGTAACGCAGGGAATCAGACCAGTAGGAAGCTGTTTCTTCGGTTTGAAATAACAGAATACTCTCAACGGAATAATCAAATCCCGCATTTCTGAATGTTACATTCATTGGCCTTACCTCCATGTCTTATTTCTATTTCCTCATTGAGAACCGAGAAGCACTGTCATAGAACTCTGTGGGTTTCAGAAACATCGCAATCGCAACCGACATAGTAAGCCATATTTTCAAGCGAAATCTCTGCTTTCTCTGCCTCGAACCGAATCGATATGCTCATTCCGATTTGTGGTCGCCATTCTCACCACTATAATCCGAATTTATAATTTTACTCTAGTCCCATTTTTTTATACTGTCAACATGTTACAAACCTTGGTTCTACCTTATATTCGTAATTTCATATCCCTGCCGGTTTCGGGAGCTTTTGTCAAAAAACGCCCCCTTCCGGGCAAACAAGAAATTACTCTTGTCCGCTCGAAAGGAGGCTCATTCCTCGCTATGACACATAAGGAGTCTTATTCTTTCGCAAGGCAAATTCAGGCAAATTCCTGCTCGGTTCTCTCGATAATCTCGTTCTGGAGCTTCGGATCAAGGTTGTTGAAGTAGTCACTGTAGCCCGCGACACGGACAATGAGGTCCTTGTACTCCTCCGGGTTCTTCTGCGCATCAAGCAGGGTCTCGCGGCTGATGACGTTGAACTGCAGGTGGTGACCCCACATCTCGAAGTAGGAGCGAATCAAAGCCGCCAGGTTGTCAATGCCCTTCTGGCCTGCGAGCGCAGCCGGGGTAAACTTCTGGTTCAGGAGGCAGCCACCGGTGTGGCGCTGATCCATCTTCGCGCAAGAGATTACGACAGAGGTCGGTCCGTTGGTATCGCCGCCCTTGGTCGGAGAAATACCGTCTGCCAGCGGCATGTGCGCGCGGCGTCCGCCTGCGTCTGCAATCATCACATCACCGAAGTAGACGTGGCAGGTGGTCGGAAGCATATCGACATAATAGGTTCCGCCGTTGACTGTAGGTCTTCCGCTGATGTAGTCCTTGTACTCGTTGAAGGCTTCAATCATCACCTCATCCGCGTACTCGTCGTCGTTGCCGTACTTCGGCGTCTTGTTGCAAACGTAGTTGTAAATCTCCGGGTGACCCTCGAAGTTATCGCCCATAGCCTTCACGAGCTCCGTGAGGCTAAAGCGCTTCTTATCAAAGACGTTGTACTTGATGGATACCAAGGCGTCCGTGACATCGCTGATACCGACGCCCTGCATGTAGCGCGTGCTGTATCTCGCGCCGCCTGCGTTGTAGTCCTTGCCCTTCGAGATGCAGTCGTCCGTGCAGATTGAAAGGAAGGGTGCCGGCATCATCTCTGCGAAATGCGCTCGATAATCTGATTTCCGCGCATCTTGACATCAATGCAGTGCTCAAGCTGCGCCTTGAATGCCTGCCACACGTCCTCATAGGACTTCATATCTTCCACAGCGCCGGTCTTCGGGCCGATCTGCTGCTTGGACATGGGATCGTAACCGTTGTGCAGTGCGAGCTCCAAGCACTTCGGGATGTTGACATAACCCGTGAGGATGTAGTCCTCCGTGCCCCAAGCACCGGTCTCCGTGCAGCCGGAGCAGCCGGAGTTTCTTGCGTCAATCAAGGACTTGCCCTTGTTTACAAGCTCCTCAATCATCTCATCCGTGTTATAGAATGCCGGCTGGCCCCAACCCTGACGTGCAATCTCGCAAGCCCGCTTCAGGAACTCATCCGGAGTCTTCTTGGAAATCTGTACGTTCGAGTTCGGCTGGTTCTGACGCATGTCTTCCATGCAATCAAGAATGAGGTAGCTGACACGGTTCACGCCGTCCTCACCGTCCTCCTTCACACCGCCGGTATTGATGTTGGAGAAGTCAACGTAGGTTCCGGACTCCTTCAGAGTAACACCGACCTTAACCGGCGCCGGGAATTGAAGAGCTTCACCCAGAGGCACTCGAGAAGCTCAAGCGCAAGGGTATCATCCAGTCTGCCTGCTGCGGTATCCTTTTCATAGAAGGGGTTCAGGTGCTGATCCAGACGTCCCGGTGTAAATGCATCCCACGGGTTCAACTCAAGCGTGACGCCGAGGTGCGTAAACCAGTACATCTGCAGTGCCTGCCAGTAGGTCTCCGGCTTGTGTTCCGGAACCACCGCGCAGTTCTCTGCGATTTGGAGCAGCTCTTTCTTTCTGACCGGATTCGTGCACGCCGCAGCCTTCTCCAGCGCGAGTTCGTGATATCTCTTGCCGAGGATAATCACTGCATCGCAGCAGATGTCCATAGCCTTCAGCTCCTGAAGCTTATCATAAGCCTCCGGATCGTTGAAGAAATCCAGCTCTTCCATGGTCTTTGCGATTTTCTTCTTGTAATCGCCGTAGCCATAGATATAGAAGTTCTTGCCGCCGGCCGTATGCCCCGGGCCTCTCTGCTCCATGAACTCCGTAAACATGCCTGCGCCGTAGTAGGTTCTCCACTCGTCGTTCATCGCTTCCATGATACGGTCTCTCGTCGCTCTGCCCTTCCAGTACGGAATGACAATCTCTTCCTGCTGGCGGATCTGCTCCTCGGTGACTGTAAAGTTCACGAGCTCACGATCATTCATGATTCTCATGTCTTCGAGCGAGTGGCAGATGATCTCCGGGAAGGTCGGGGACGACTGCGGGGTCGGTCCCTTCTCTCCGACAAGCAGCTCATCTTCGCCGAAGTAGAGTGTCTTCTTGCTGAAGTATTCCTTCAGCACCAGCGCGCGCAACACCGGGGTCGATACCTTACCCTCATACTGCTTGTATACTTCCGTCTCAATCAGCGCTCTCTCGAGGTCAAGATGCGGCTGCGTCTCATGGCTGATCTTTCTCAGTCTCTTCAGCCGAGGCGTACACCCGCGATCCTTATCCCTCGCAAGCTCCTTGGGGGTGGTGATGTTGAACGACAGATCAATTACCTTCTCTCCCATTGCCTTATCCTCCTATTGCGACTCGCTCATAACCTGCTTCCTCAAGCAGCGCTTTATAGTGACCCATTTCTTCCGGAGTCGGTGCCCACATGAGCTCTTCCTCGTAGACACGCCCCAGATTTGCATATTTGCCCCTGCCGAAATCGTGGTAGGGCAGAAGGCTGATTTCCTTCACGTGTATGTGATTCTGTTTCAGAAAATCAATCAACGCATTGAAAAAAACATCGTTTGCATTGACGCCTCCCACGACCGGAATGCGGATATAGATGCCCGCGCCGTCGTCGCTGAGACGCTTCAAATTTTCCAGTATCAGCGCATTGTCTACGCCGATAAATTTTTTGTGCAGCTCCGGATCCATCGCCTTGATGTCATAGAGGAAGATGTCCGTATAGGGTAAGATGCGCTTAAAATTCTCATAGGGACAGTGGCCGCTGGTATCAATGAAGATTCGGATTCCCTGCTCATGTAAGCGCCTGCAGAGTTCCTCAATATAGTCCATGTCCTGAACCATCACCTCACCGCCGGAAAGCGTCACGCCGCCGCCGGACTGCTCGTAAAAGAGCTTGTCCCGCGCAGCCTTTTTCACCAACTCATCTATGCTGTAATTCTTCCCGCAGACCTCGCGCGCAGAACCGAGACATACGTCCTCACAGTTCCCGCAGATATTACAATCCGTGCGATCGAATCGCAGTTCGGGTCCCGCAGGATCCAATACATTGCCGTGCTTCGGACAGGCAGTAACACAGCGTCCGCAAGCCGTGCACTTTTCACGGCGAAACACCAGCTCTTTTTTGTAGAGCTGACTCTCCGGGTTGTGACACCAAAGACAGCGCAGCGGACAGCCCTTGAAAAAGATTGTTGTCCGTATGCCGTCACCGTCACGCACGGAGAATTTCTGAATGTTAAAGATGATTGGATCGGCCAAGCCCTTACGCCTCCCTCTCTGACCGCAATTCCGCCTTTCCTTGCTACCGCCGACTTGCGGTCTTATTCGAAAGAACAAGGCGCTCCGCTCACGCGACAGAACAACGCCCGATTCTCACAGCTACATTACAATTGCATTTAAACGGAAATCCCAGCTCCCTAACTTTATTTTCACCTTACCTTATGATGCGTGAAAATTCAATCCGATAAAAGTAAATTATTTGTAAATTCAATCCAGGCGATTCTCCACCCCGGCTGCTCCTGTATACAATCTATCGGGATTTTGCACAATACACATCCGATAATCAAAGGGCGTTTTTCACACTCCGGTTTTCTATCAGAACAGAAGTGCCGCTGGAATCCGGCGGCACTTTCTCTCTATATTTCCATCAGCCGTTATACCGCAATCAAAGACTCATTATTTTTCTTCTTCGATATATTTCTTGTTGATGTCCATCCACATCTCTTTATCGATGCCCTTCCAGTCAAACTTGCGCGGGTCCCAGAACGGGTCCTTCTTCGCCTTCATCTGCGCCTCATAATCTCTGTATGCCGCAAAGCACTTCGGAGAAAGGAGCAGGACCACAAGCATATTGACCCAAGTGGTAAAACCGAGCGCCAGGTCGGAAATATTCCACGCGAGGCCGTTCTCGATGTTTCCCCAGATGAAAATCAGAATCGGCATACCGATTCGAAGAATCCAAGTTGCCGTCTTGCGAATGCCTTCCTTTCCATCTCCCTGGAAGAGATAGACCATGCCGGTCTCAGCTTCATAATAATAGCTGATTAAGCAGGTGAAAGAGAACAGTGCCAACATGACTGCGATAAAGAGCGGAGCCGCGGAACCCATGACTGTCGAAACCGCAATCTGCACAAATTTAACACCACTGTAATTATCTACCGCAAAGGGCTGCCAGCTGCTCATGGAGCACCGGAAATCTCTCGCCGCCGATGTAGCCGAACTGCGTGTTGTAGCAGCCGGTCAGAATCATCATAATACCGGATGCCGTACAAACAATGACAGTGTCAAGCCAAACACCCGCCGCATTTGCCATACCCTGCTTAACCGGATGGCTTGTCTCTGCCGCTGCCGCGGTCGGGGATGCCTCGCCCATGCCGGATGCACTCGAGAAAGTTCCGCGCTTAACACCCTGCTGAATCGCAATGCCGAGTCCGCCACCCATAAGCGCCTGCTTGCTGAACGCGCACTTAAGAATCAAAGAGACCGCCGCGGGAATGCGGGTGATGTTCATCACAAGAATGATAACCGTGCAAGCCAGATAAATGACCGTCATAAACGGAACGATGGTCGATGCGACCTGGCTGATTCTCTTGACGCCGCCGATAACCACAACCGCCATAATCCCTGCGATGACCGCCGCTGAAATAACCACCGGGATGTGCAGCGCGCTCTCAAAGCCGTCACAAATCGTATAGGTTGCCGCTGCCGGCATGAATGCCGCGGTACCGATCATGATAACCGCTGCCATGAACGCACCGTAGGCCTTCCAACCGAGTCCGCGCTCCGCGCAGTAGGTTCCGCCGCCACGGTACTGTCCGTCAATTCTTGTCTTGAAGATAACCGCCTCGGTACACTCCGCAAGCACACCGCCGAGTTCGTCATACCCGCGAGTACCATCCAAAACAGTGCACCGGGACCACCCTTAAAAAGTGCAACTGCAACGCCGGCCACGTTTCCGGTTCCGATACGCATGGCCATGGTCGTACAGAAAGAGGCAAAAGAAGAGATACCGCTTTCCGAATCCTGCTTGTCAATGATTCTGCTCCACATGTCTTTGAAGTGCCTGAACTGGAAGAAACCCATACCGACGCTCAGGTAGAGTCCCGAGCCGACAATCAGCACAAGCATCCCGACGCCCCAGATTGGACCATTTGCCCAGTCAACGAATTTACCAATAGCTTCCATACATTTCCTCCTTTTGACCCAAATTTGTGTCCATGCGGCATCAGGCTGAAGCGAATCATATAACATTATGCTCGGGTTTGGACTTATGTTCATTATAGCAAGGAGCATACTCTTGTCAATATTGTATTAATTAAACATATTATAGTCGTGTTTTATTGTAATAATTTCATTTTCTTGGGCGGTAATTGTGGATAACTCAAAATTATACTCCATTTCATCATGACACTTTGGCTTTTCTGTGTATTAAATCAACACCGTTCTCATTTGTGTTGACTATTGAATTGATATTGTGTACAAATATCCTACTTTACTCCTGTTTACTGTAGCTTCATTTCCGCCCGCATTGTATTATGTGATTTTATAATGTATTTTTATACTCCACCATTCTCCGCGCTTACAGGCTCGTAACGAACAAGAAAACTACTGCTTCCCACTCCGATTCGTCCGTATTCCCTCCTTCCCACGATGTCGATTTTTCCCAATAGACCTCATTTAATAGAGGAAACACTGTGAAAAGTTGATAAATTTATATCATTTTAAAATTTACAAACTTGGAATTTATGATATAGTGTTAGTGTCGGAGACAACATATAATTGTTGTTTCTTTCATTCTCACATTTTATCAATATGAAAGGAGTTCTGTTATGCCAAACGCTTACTTTGCCATCGAAAAACCCGCAAATGATCCCTTCCTCGGATACATGCCAGGGAGTGCGGAGCGCGAGGAACTGAAGAAGGAGCTTGAACGTCAGTCCTCTCAGGTTGTAAAGATCCCGCTGATTATCAATGGCGAAGAAATTTACACGGAAAAGACCGTCAAGGTCACCATGCCGCACGATCACAGCCACGTCATTGCAGAATGCTGCATGGCAGGTGAGAAGGAGCTGAAGCTTGCGATTGAAACCGCACTCGCTGCGAAAGAGGAATGGGAGAACCTTCCTTGGGAACATCGCTCGGCTATCTTCTTAAAAGCTGCAGACCGCATCACGGGCTCCTATCGCAAGGTACTGAACGCATCTTCCATGCTCGGCCAGTCAAAGACTGTATTCCAGGCGGAAATTGACATTGCCGAACTTGCGGATTTCCTTCGCTTTGGCGTATGGTCTGCGCAGGAGATTTCAAACAGCAGCCCTTAAGCATTAACGGCATCTGGAACCGCCAGGATTATCGTCCGCTGGAAGGCTTTGTCTGCGCGATTTCGCCCTTCAACTTCACCTCCATCGGCGGAAACCTTCCGACCGCTCCGGCAATTGTGGGTAACGTAGCGCTTTGGAAACCGGCAACCACCGCCGTACTCTCCAACTACTACTACATGAAGCTGCTCATAGAGTGCGGACTTCCGAAGGGTGTCATCAACTTCATTCCGAGTGCCGGCACCGATGTCTCCAAGTATGTTCTGAGCGATCCGAGACTCTCGGGCTTCCACTTCACCGGCTCTACCGGTGTATTCCAGGGGGTCTGGAAACGCGTCGGCGAGAACATCGCGAACTATCACTGCTATCCGAGACTGGTCGGCGAGACCGGCGGTAAGGACTTTATCTTCGCGCACAACACGGCAGATATCGATCCGCTCTGCGCAGCAATTGTCCGCGGTGCCTTCGAATATCAGGGCCAGAAGTGCTCCGCTTGCTCTCGTGTCTTTATCCCGAAGAGCATTTGGCCGGTTGCCGAGAAGAAGATTAAGGACCTCGTGGCGACCATTAAGGTTGGCGATGTTCAGGAATTTGATACCTTCATGGGCGCAGTCATCGATAAGGCATCGTTTGAGACCTGCAAGGGCTTCATCGACCGCGCAAAGGCTTCCCCGGACTGCGAAATCATTGCGGGCGGAACCTATGATGACAGCAAGGGCTGGTTCATTCAGCCGACCGTAATCCTCTGCAAGTCCCCGCACTATGAGTCCATGGTGACGGAGATCTTCGGGCCCATCGTTTCCATCTACGTCTACGATGACGACGAGTTTGATGAGACCCTTCGCATCTGCGATACCGCTTCTCCCTACGCACTGACCGGCGCTGTCTTCGCACAGGATCGCCAGGTGATTGCAAAGATGGAGAAAGCCCTTCGCAACGCTTCCGGAAACTTCTATATCAATGATAAGTGCACCGGCGCGGTGGTCGGACAGCAGCCGTTCGGCGGCGCAAGAGCTTCCGGCACCAACGATAAGGCGGGAACCACGCTGAACATGCTCCGCTGGCTCAGCGCGCACGCAGTCAAAGAAGCCTTCTCCCCCTCGTCGGCAGTCCTTTATCCTTACATGAGTGAGAAATAAGAAGGACGGCCGAATATAAAAAGAGAGTCGTTGCATCCGCATCGGATGTAACGACTCCCTTTTTCTTTCCGAATCAAGCTGTCTCTACCTATTTATAAATGCACGCGGTTCAAAAACAGGAAATCCCACTTGATCTTTTCGGACAGCTCTTTACAGGCACTCTCATTACGGTCCCTCCCTTTCCGCAGGCCTTCTTTCTCCGGTAAGCAGCGCTACTTTGCACCATCAACTCGCTCTTTCTATGTGCCGCTGTGTGTTTTCTCAAACCGAAATCACGCTACGCCCTCTTTACTGGGCAAAATCCGATTAGACACGAAACGCAGCAATATCCGCAGAATGACAGAAAGGAAGCTTGTTTATGAATCAGACAAAAGATATCACCGGTGTACGAAGCGCTAGGCTTTTGATGATTTCTCTGGTTGTTGCCAGAGGCATGTCCTTCATGTTCTCAAACTTTGCTATTCAACATGGGGCCCTTCTCGCTGCTCGGGATACGCTTTTTGCTGGCTTTTCTGCTTCTCTTTACCTTTTTTTACAAGCGCGTACTCGCCGAGCTTCAGAAAGACCCCAAGATTCTGTTCGCCGGACTTGCCCTCGGTGCAGCATATTTTATCTGTATGAGCTGTGAACTGGTCGGACTTCAGTATACCTCGTCCTCCACCTGCGCCTTTCTGGAAAACTCTGCCATTGCCATGGTTCCCATACTTGAGGTGCTGCTCACCCACAAAGCGCCGTCTCTAAGAATTATTCTCAGTTGTTTCATGACATGTATCGGCATCGCTATGATTACCTTGAACGGCGGAATCCGCAACTTCGGACTCGGAGAGTTTCTCTGCTGTATCGCAGCCTTTGCCTTCGCCTGCGCAATCATTCTCAATGATCGCTGTACGAAAAAACACGACGCATTCAGCATCGGCATCCTACATGTAGGCTTCATCGGTCTCGCCGCGCTACTCGTAGCCTTTGCCTTTGAAACGCCGCATTTGCCCGAGACCGGCACACAGTGGATGATGCTGCTCATGCTCACGCTGATTTGCACCTGCCTCGGTTTTACGCTGCAACCCGTTGCACAGAGAAAAATCAGCGCGCAAACAACCGGTATCCTATTCGGATTGAATCCGCTCACCGCGGCTGTCTGCGGCTGGATTTTCCTGCGGGAAGCCATGACTCCGCTCGGCATCGCAGGCGGCATTCTGATTGTCATCGGAATCATTGCGACAAACGCATTTCCGGAGCCATAAAGTCGAATAAAAATCTGCCCCTTTCGTTTCAAAGCAAAGCCCCGCAAACCGCTGCCTGGCAGTTTGCGGGCTTACGCTTATTCCGCTATTTTCAGTAAAGTCTTGCCGTTCGAGCCTCCCGCCTTCACTTTGGCGAGCGCCTCATTGACCCGATCGAGCGAATAGATGCTGTCAATCGATGCCTGCAGGGATTTTCTCGGTCAAACAGCTTTCCGATTTCTTCCAGTTGTTTTCCGCTCTCATGCACAAACAAAAAATCATAGCTCTGGTTTTTGGCCGCAGCCATCTTGTCATACTTGCTTCCCGCAATCCGGAACAGGATACGCTTCCAAAACGGCATACCGCTTCTCTCCGCGAAGCGTCCGTTCGGCATTCCCCGCAATGAGACCAGACTTCCGCCATGCTTCAAAATTGAAAACTCATCCGGAAGTTCCCGATCTCCGAGGGTATCCAACACATGATCCACATCGGACAGCTGATCTACGTAACGCGCTTTCTTATAATCGATAAACTTCTCCGCACCGAGACGCTTTACCCTCGCTTCGTTATCTCCGTCTCCGCTGCCGTTGGTGTAGACGTGCAGCCCGAGGCTCTTTGCCACCGGAATGGCCATGGCGCCGAGACTACCTGTTCCTCCTGAGATAAAGACGCTCTCCCCTGCCTTAACCTTCATGATTTCAAATGCCTGCATGGCCGTAAGCGCGGTTAAGGGGACAGTCGCAGCCTCTTCAAAGGACAGATACTCCGGTATGCGTGCAAGCGCATCTTCCCGAACTGCCGCATACTCGGCAAACGCCCCGATTTTCTTTAAGGGCATTCTGCCGTAAACACGGTCCCCTACTTGAAGGCGGGTCGCATTTTTCCCCGTTTTTTCGATGATACCCGCAAACTCATTTCCCATCACGAGCGGCATTTTATAAGAAACAATCATCTTCACTTCACCGCGCATAATCATATTGTCAAGCGGATTTACCGCTGCCGCCATCACCTTGACCAGAACCTCATCCGCTCCCGGCTCCGGAATCGGAAGCTCCCGGATTTCCAACTCTCTGCCGCTCTTATCATACTGTGTCAAAACCGCTGCTTTCATTTTCTTTCCTTCCCTGTCAGTTCCGTGCATTTTTTTCAATATAGTTCCGCATATTGCCGATGCAGTCGGCAAGCGTCATATTTCGCAGTTCACGCTCAACCCCTGCTTCCATGTCACGAAACATTCCGCCGAGAACCGGCCGGATGTTGTGTCCTACGATACAGGCATCATTCGGGTTTTGATGGAGATCAAAGAGATGCAGGGAGGGCGTATCCGTCACCACACTGTAGATCTCAAACAGCGTGATATCCTTTGCCGCTTTGGCGAGATGCATTCCGCTGATTCCGCGCCTGCTCTCTATGATGCCCGCCTTACTTAGCTTCGCAGTCAGTTTCCGGATATAGCTCGGGTTGGTCCCGACGCTGGCTGCAAGCTGTTCCGAATTCATTTCCCGATCCGCTTCCGAAATGAGAATCAGCGTGTGGATTGCGGATGAAAACTTTGTATCCATTGTCAGACCTCCGGGCGATAGCTCGCGATATACTCCGTATTTTCTGCCGTTACCAGCTGCGGATCCTTCCGAACAAAACACCCCGTAATTCCTTCCTCGTTTGCCGCGATTTCAAAATGGCAGAGCGCAATGCCGAGATCCACTTTCTGCACATCTCCGGTTGTCTCGTTCGCATAACCTCTCGTTTTCACCTCGTAAAAATGAACCGCATCCGCATCTACGACTGCCCTCCAAGGCTGCTTATTGGTCGCAGACGGCGCCAGTCTCACCATCTCAAGCGGCTTTTCCCATTTGCCCGCTTCTTCCCGACGCAGCGGATGCTCGAAATCCCCTTGGTAGAACAGCGACTCGAAGGGATTGCGCGCATCGGACTTCATTCCCTTCCGCATCAGGCTCTCCCGGACAGAGCGTTTCTCCGCAGCGTAGCCGAGCGGCGAAACCGCCGGCATCACCTCATCCGGCTGCAATTTGACAGCCTTCTCAAACGCCTTGCGGTCGATGGTCGCGGCAAGCCATACCGTACCGAGTCCGAGTTCGCTTGCATAGAGCACGAACTTCTCAAAGCTATAGCCGAAGGCAAGCTCCGCATTTTCCTGTCTTTTATAACTTCCGGCCACATAGGTATCCGCGCCGAGTATGACCGGGCTGCTGACCTTGTCCCGCTTCGCATCGAGAATATCGAAGCGGATCGGAACACCGAAGGGGTTGCTCACCTCCGTCAGAAAAGTCCGGATTTGACTCATGCTCTCTCCGTCGATTGCTTTCTCCTGATAGGTTCTGACACTCTTTCTCTCTCGAATGGTCTCGCTTGTCATCTTATTTCTCGCTTTCTCAAGTGCATTTAACTTGTATCTGTATCTGATACATTTACTTTATCCCGAGTTCTGTGCGCTGTCAAGTGAAAATACACTTTTTTTCAAGCTCATGTCACTCCGAAGCTTCCGGATCTCATCTCCACAACTAAAACAAGCGCGGTCTTACCGTTTTGTATCGGTAAGACCGCGCCTTCTTCTTATTTACAGCCACAAAGCTCATTTGTCCCAGTTTTTCTTTGCATCCTCTTCGGTAATACGTCGAATGACCTTACAAGGGTTTGCGCCTCGCTCGATGCTATGATCGATCAGAGAATCACTTTTGCTTTCCTCTCCATTTTTCCAGAAGCTTGCCGAGCAGTTCATAGAGTGTTTTCTGCTCTTCTTCCGTAATCTCGTCAAAGAGGCCATTGTATTCCGCTTCCTGTCTGCCCGCAATCCCTTCCGCCGCTCGTTTTCCTTCCGCTGTCAGGCTGATGTCCTGAGAGCGGCGATCTCTCATGCTCTGTTCTCTCTCGATGAGCGCACGCAGTTCCAGCTTACCGAGAATCTCGCTCACGGATGCTCTCTGTAACTGCAGGCGTTCCGTAAGCTCTCTCTGTGACATTGTCCCGCCGTTCTCGGAAAGCTCTTTTAACACGCGTTCCTGGCCGACGTATGCCCATGCCGGTGAAACAGGTAGTGTCCGCATTCTCGCAGCCGAGCATACAGCCCCTTGGTCCCCTCGGCATCAGTATCAAACGGAAGCGTTCTGCCTGCTCTTTCTCCGTGACGACCCTCTCCCCCATGCATTCCGCGAGCGCGACATCCGTGAGATCCGCGCTCGCCGTGCGGTCCATGCTCGCCATGCGATCCATGCTCACCGTGCGATCCATGCTCACCGTGCTGCACATGCTCACCGTGCGATCCATGCTCACCGTGCGATCCATGCTCACCGTGCGATCCATGCTCGCCATGCGATCCATGCTCACCGTGCGATCCATGCTCGCCGTGCAAGAATTCCTCTTCACGACCATGTGCATCGCGTTCTCCTTTACGGCTCTTACCACTTCCGTGTTCCCAATCCGCCATCTCCGAACCTCCATTCAGTCTGCGCCCTCTCTCGCATTTCAGCTCACTCAGCGGGCAACGCCGGCCGCAGCCTCCGCATCTCTCCTCCGTATCGTTCAATTCTCTCTTCTCTGTATTCGTATTCATTCTATCATCAACCTCCGTATGCGTTATATCTTAACAAGTCATTTTTCAATTAGTAAGGTGCCTTGCAAGATGCATCATAATCTCGTTTCGTCATATTGTCAAGTACCTTTCTATTTTTTTTGACTTTGACTGTCTGCGATCCCCTGAGCTCACTCTGCGACGCTCTCAATCGGTATTACATCAGCATATGGTCAACAGAAAAAAGAGGCTGCAATGCCCGCTAAAGTTCGGGATCTCAGCCTCTTTCTTCCGTTCCATGCGATGCAACAGAATATCTATCATTACCTTCATCACTCATCTTCAAATTCAAACAGTTCTTCAACGCTTTTATGAAATACCTTTGCGATGTCCATGGCGAGTTTCAGCGAGGGATTGTATTTGCCGTTCTCGAGATGGACTATCGTTTCTCTTCTGGCGCCGACCATCTCTGCCAACTCGCTTTGCTTATAGCCTGCCTCCTCGCGATATTGCTTTATCTTGGTTTTTAGCGCCATGATTACAGCCCCTTCTTATCGAAAGAACGAATAAGGCAGTTCTTAAAATGCTCATGGTAAATAGCACCCCCAGTATCATCCAGCCCATACTTGCTGCATTTAGCAGTTCTACATGGGATAGTATGCCCCCGGCAAAGGCAATCACAAGCAGCAGGCAAAATACCACCTTGTAACAGATGGCATCGCAGCGCTTCATATTTGCGCTTGCAAGTTCATCCACCTGCTCTTTTTGATAGCTCAGTTTGCGCCAAACGAGGAGCACCAGAAGGAACACCGGAACGAGCTGCCACTTTGTGTGTGCATATTCCGGTTTCCAATCCGTTCTTGACCACAGCCAATACTGCCAGCACAGAACCAATATAAAGGCGGGTGTAATGAATAACTGCTCCGCTAACGAGACTCTCTTCATATGACTTCCCTTTCAAAAAGTGATGTATTTGTAACTTATGTGATAAATATATCACTTCATTTCAGATGCGTCAATCCTATATGTTGGAAATATTTCACTTTTTGGGGTGCTGTTTTCTTAGGCCTCGAGAAGAAAGAACATAAGCATCTCAAAAAAGCCCTCTGCTGTATTGCTACAGCAAAAGGGCTCCCAATACAAGGCTCTCCGCGAGAAGGCCGGAATGTACGCGAAGAAACGCCTATCTGAATCAACGCTTTACAGCTGTTTATAAGCGAAGAAGCACAGCGTTACGAATTTGCATCCTCACTGCCGTTATCTTCCCGGTTTCCGCTCCGGGAGAATACCGTGAAGAGCAAAGCAGCACCCGCCAGTACGCCACACACCACATTCAGAAGAAACGCAATTCTTTTTGTATCGCTTCCACTGTTGACAAAATAAGGCTTCCAAATTCCCCGCGTCAGAACGCCGAATATAATTGCCACCGACAGGCCGTAAAAAATGCCGGAAATGATTCGCATCGGCAAAGTCTTGTAAATGACATTCTCCGGAAGATTACGCATATTCAGGAGAAGGGCAAATCCTGTGAGAAGCAGGTAAACAACCGAGACAAAGATGCAATAGGCAACAGAATCCGGATTCATGCTTTCAAACGCAATTGCACCGACAAGTCCGGTAAAAACACTACAGCTGAAAATAATAAAGGAACAGGAAATCTGTTTGATGTGTGTCAGGATTGCAATAAGCGCTTCTGTCAAGGCCAACACCGAAACAAAGCTCATCCACGGGTGTCCCGGAATCAAAGCCTGAATTGCGGGGTTCGTATTGCACAAAATTAGGCTCACAAGAAATCCGACCGCATACGGCATATACAGTATGATAAAGCCAAAGGCACTCAGAGCGATATTAACGCCGAAAAAGGCCAATACAATCACAAGTGCGGGCATATTCCCCCTCCTCCTATGTAAGCATTTCCTCGAAATTATCCCGTTTCTATTTTATCATAGGCTTATCTCAAAATATATCTTGCTATTCTTAGTTTGGTTGCATTTAGATATTTTATAATTTTATCTGATTTGGAATCAACATCAGACCTTCACGCCGATTGTCTCAAAATTTATGGAGCAAGTGTCCGCGTCCTTTCGGTAATGCTTCGAATTTCCCCTTCTTCTCATTTCAGCCGTATGGTACAAGCCAATCCGCCCTGTTCGCCGTTGGCAAAGAATAGTTTCCAGCGGTGCCAATCCGCCACTTGTTTTACAATCTTTAGTCCAAGGCCATGCTGCCCGGTGCCGAACTCCCACTCATAGCCTCTGCTGTTCAGTCTGCGCAGAAGTTCTTTTGATACACCTTTTCCGGTATCACTAAGTTTCAGAAGGACATGATTTTTACTATCCTGATACAGCCGCATTTCAATCTTGCATCCGTCCGCATTATGTCGAATTGCATTATGAAGCAAATTCATGACCGCTCTCTCTACTAAATCTTCATTGAAGCAAAGTTCCGAATCCTGAAGGCTGTCCTCGATTTCGAGTGTGAACCGGTATCTATCATCCTCCGTCTGATTCATGATTTCTGTGAGAGTCTTTCGGAGGAAGCGACTGATTCTCACTTTCTTTTTTTCAAATTTCCCTGCGCCAAACTCCAGCTTGCCGGAAAGATTCAAATTATCCACGAGCCGACGGAGCCGGATTCCTTGTGTCTCAATGGATTTCGCTCTTTGCCTGACTTCTTCCTCCCGGGTCGAAGCGGCTATCATTTCCGCATTGCCCATTACAATGGCAAGCGGTGTGCGAATATCATGTGATACGCCTGCAATCCACTCTGTACGCTCCTCTTCCCTTTGCTTTGCGCGTCGCTTCTGTATCCGGGTCGGAACTGCCACCAGCACAACGATATTGGACAAAAGCAGCAACGGAACTATCTTCGCAAGGTAATTTAACAGGTTCACATCAAACTCAAGGGTATATTTCCATACCTGATCTTTTTCTCCTCCGATCACGAGCAAGCCCTGCTCGAAAACATAGCTGTGTACCGGATAATCCTCAAGATAATATCTGGTAAACTTGGCAACGTCCTGTAAGGTATAGGTTTCTGAGCTCTTCAGGGAGCGCTACACTCCACAGAATGTTTCCGTCTTTACCTAATATCATGGCAAACTGCCCGCGCTTCAAAAGACTTTCCGCTCCTTGCTCATCCAACGCATACCTTCCGTTGTTTACCGACAGATGTGTCAGTATCTCCTGCGGATACTGATAATCGACCGAATGATATCGAATCGCCGCAATCCCAACAATCAGTAGATCCGTAAAGAACAGAAACGCCATCATCAGCACAATGCCCGTAAGTAGTTGCAGCCTATTTCCCAACCTTCGCTTCATGCTTCCTTCTCCAACTTATAGCCAAGCCCCCGTACCGTGATGAGATATTTGGGTTTTGACGGCTCTGCCTCTACCTTCTCCCTCAAATGGCGCATGTGGACAATCAGCGAACTTTCCAGACCAAAACTGCCGTCCGGCCAGAGAGCGTCACACAGAGCATCTGTTGTAACGATTTTCCCCCGGTTTCGGAAGAGAATCTGAAAGAGCGCCAACTCCTTTGCCGTCAGCGCGGTATCCTTCCCATTCCGTGTAACGGTTCCGGCATCCATTGAGACAAGCGTTTGCCCCAGACGAGCAGACTGTCCCATCTCCTCAAAATGATAGCTTCGCCTCAGTACCGCGCCGATTCTGAGCAGCAGTTCCTTCGGGAGAAACGGCTTGGTAATATAGTCATCCGCGCCGAGTCCAAGCCCTTTTAAGCGTGCCGTATCCTCATCTCGTGCCGACAAAAAGATTACCGGCACATCATACAGATCCCCCCGTCTCTTGCATCTCTGCATAGAAATCAAATCCATTCCCGTCCGACAGCATGACATCCAGCAGGATCAGATCGTAGTGATGTTTTCGAAGCCTTTCTTTCGCCTCGCTGCAACTTCCGGCAACATCGACCTGCGAATAATGTTCTCTTTGGAGCAACGCCACTACAATGTCTGTCAGCTCCTTTTCATCATCTATCGTTAATATTCTGCATTCGCTCCTATCCATATGCGAATCCTCCCGAATCTTTTTTCGTTGATTGAAACATCCCAGATATGCGGTGCTTTTACTATACTGTATCCCGACATTTCTCCCAAGGCTTTTGCGCTTTCTTAATGTAAGCATAAGGTAAGCACAAGGTTCGCATAGTCTTCATCGGATATCCTGTCACTGTAAAACAAGCAAGGAGGACGGAATACGATGAACTACATTTTGGAGACGAATCACCTGAGTAAACAGAGCGGTAACACCTACCGCGTAAACGATCTTTCCATGGCTGTTCCCGAGAACTGTGTCTACGGCTTTCTCGGGCCGAACGGAGCGGGCAAGAGCACCACGCTCAAGATGATTCTCGGGCTGATTCATCCGAGTCAGGGCAGCATCAAACTCTTTGGAACGGTTATGAATTCCGCCAACCGGCTGTCGATTCTTCGGCAAACGGGGAGTCTGATTGAAAACCCGGGCGGCTACGGGCACCTGACCGGTCTCGAGAACATGCAGATCATACAGAAGCTGAAAGGGGTCAATGAAGCGGAAATCAGCTCTGCGCTGAAGACCGTACGCCTCTATGAGCAACGCGATAAGAAGCTCAGCAACTATTCTCTCGGCATGAAGCAGCGGCTTGGTATCGCTATGGCAATCTTGGGGAATCCGAAGCTACTGATTCTGGATGAACCGACCAACGGTCTCGACCCCGCCGGGATCCAGGAAATGCGTCAGTTAATCTGTTCTCTCCCGAAAGAAAGAAACATGACCGTTATCATCTCCAGCCATCTCCTCAGCGAGATTGAACAGATGGCAGATCAGGTCGGCATCATCCACCACGGTCGTATGCTCTACCAAGGGACGCTTGCCGATCTGGAAACCCAGGGAGACAATCTGGAAGATGTATTCCTTGAAATGACCGGCGGGAAGGAGTCCTTATGAATTCGATTTCCACAATTTCAAAGCTGGTTTCCGTTGAGTTCAAAAATCCCGGCATAAGCATTCTTTGTTACTGCTTGCAATCGCAGTCCTGTTAAATTACTTCTACCTGTTTCACGGAAATACGCCCGATCGGCAGGCCTGGTACAATGTCTTCTATGCCATTCCGATGATTGATACCCTGATTCTGTCAGTCCTAATGGCTGTCCTTGCCAGTCAGTCGGTGGACATGGAACATAAGGGGAACATGTGGAACCTCCTGCCGACATTGGAAAGCAGAGCGTCTATCTATCTCGGCAAACTTCTCTATGGGTTCATACACTTGACCTTATTCTGCCTCTTGCAGATGGGAATGGTGATTCTGATGGGTGTCAAGCTTGGATATGAGGGCAATATTCCGTTCTCTCTGATCGGAAGCACCTTTCTGGCAGAGCTGGTCAGCGGAATGGTTGTCTATCAGCTACAGTGCCTTTTGTCACTCCTCTTTCCCAGTCAGTTCGCAGCGCTTTCGATCGGCTTTGGCGGCACTCTGACCGGTCTGTTCCTCGCCTATGTGAGCACAAAGGCCTGGACTCCTTGGTCTGTCCTCCTCTCCCTGAGTCCCATCGGTATGGATTATCAGAGGGCAACGAGAACCGTGACACTTTTCCTGCGACAGATTACACCGCTTGAGATTCTGACTGCGCTCGTTTACCTTTTCGGTATTTTCCTGCTGGGTCTGTATCTTTTTACAAAATCAGAGCAAGGGTCACTCAGCATAGGCGCAGGCAAGCACAAAGCATCCAAGTCCGTTCACAGCAGACTGCCTGTGGAACTGATCAAACTGAAGCGCAATCCCATATGGATTCCGTTTCTTCTGATTCCGCTGATTTCCGCAGTCATCGGAACCTTCAATTTCACGCAGAATCAGGGCATTTTGCAAAACACCTGGGAAGATCTCTGGACACAGCAGTCCCTGTTTCTGGGAATATTTTTCCTCGCGCCTTTGGTTGGTATTCTTTGCAGCCTCCTGTGGCGGATGGAGCATCAGGACAGCAACTGGAACCTGATTCTGACCGTCACCACGCCGGAAAAGCTGGTCAAGGACAAGTGGATGACCGCTGTACTTCTCTCCTCCGTCTGCATTTTGTGGATTGCTTTCATCTATCTTTTTACCGGCAAAATTATACTGAGACTTCCCGGAGCGGTGCCCGAACTGTTTTGGATTCGGATGCTAAGTGCCGCTATCTGCCTCGCTGCCGTCAGCGCTGTGCAGAGCATGTTGTCCATGATTTTCCACTCCTTCGCCGTTCCCATTTCACTTGCTTTTGTCGGGAGCATTGCAGTCTTTGGCTGACTGTCAAAGGCGCCTATTATGCCCTCCCGTATTCGATGCTGATTTACGGAATGGGAAGCAGCTCGATTACCGGGGAATTGAACATTCCCGTGCTTCTTGGCTCCTGCTGTTTCTATATTCTAGGGGCACTTATATGCAGCATTATATTCCTAAAAAAATCGGATGTACGCACGCATGTTTGACAGCAATTCTCGCAATCAACATTCCCCCAGCCGCCCGGAAAACACCGCTGTCATATACACCTGGCATCGCAGGAGAAGCAAGACTGCCCGAAGCTAGCAATGTGGAGTCAGACCATCCTCAGAAATAAAAATAGAGCAGGCTTTTACCGAACCCATAGTTCGGCAAAAGCCTGCTCTTCTTTGCGTGTGCAACACAGAAATTAAATCCGAACGGTTCCGGCTTTCTGTTAGGATTGGCCTTGATTCGGTTTCCCATCAAATCGCTCTCACGAAAGTGTTATCAAAGGTTCATTACATATATCTGGCAAGGATTCCGTTCATCCCATAAAGTCGGAAACACTTCAAACTCCTTAAAGCCGAGCGACCGGTAAAAATGATTCGTGGCATCATACGCAGCATAACGACCCATTTGTACCGTCTTCACTTGCATGAACGAATATCCGTGATTTCCGGCCGCTTTCTTTGCCTGCTCGAACAGTTTTCGCCCTATGCCTTTTCTGTGCCGGTCTTTTAATACGCCCATCACAGAGAGTTCTACGGTTTCTTTTCCCGTCTCTTTCAGGCAAAGAAAACCGATCGGTTTTTCCGCATCAAAGGCCGCAAAAAACGGCTGAGCTGCGCTTTCTTTTATGTATTGCTCTCTTGCTTCGGAAATGCCGAACCACTCGGGAAGCGCTTCCAGTATACTTCGGGAAATTGTCTGCTTCTCTGCCGCTTCCTCCACGCTGACAATTCTTATGCCGACAGCATCCGATACACCGCTGTCAGCTGCAAAGTGATGTACGAATAAGTCTCCCATTTTTATCCTCCGTCATATCTTCCGTTTACTTGAGTATGTCGAATAGAGACTCCGCATGATTTGTCTGTTCATACTCCACAATCACATCGTTGTCAATTCAATTTTATCATTTTAACGAGAAGGGTGATTGTAAGGTGAACTAGGACAATAAAAAAGAGCCGCTGACGAACTCGTGGTATGATGAAATTTGCTTCACTGCCACAGTTGCTTTCCACGATACCCATATATTATGCCCATCCGTACTCCGCCTACGAACGCGGACTGAACGAAGAACAGAACCGGATCAATCAACTCCCTCGAAATCCTTTCATTACAGTTCGCCTGGGGAATTATTTCAGACTGTCCTACCTGATCTTGCAATCTAGCAATTACTTCTTCTTGGCAACAATATAAAATCTGTGAATACTCCCCTCAAGCAGTCCGTCTCTTTCAATGCTCTTCTGTGCCTCAAGCAAATGTTCAAAGCAGCTTTCAACGGAAAAGCCCGGAAACTCCCATTCGATAATTCTTGCAAACCAAACAAGCGCTCCGACATCAAAGAAACGGATTGGCCGTCGGACTTCTCCGCTTTCCAGTATCTCAAAACCATGTTCGAGAAGTTCCGCTTTTTTAACCTCCAGATATTGCTTTGGATATGGTACTTCTGTGAGCTGAGGAAGCAGAAGCTCAACCAATTCCCGATCATTTTCGGCGCCTACCTGCTGTGTTAGGAACAATCCTTCTGATTTTAATACGCGCTGCAGTTCTGCAGCGTCATAGTCTCCATGCCGGTTGGTGACAATATCAAAGCTTTGATCGGAAAATGGAAGCTTATCTCCTCCTCCCGCCGCTTTAAACTCAATTCCCAACGGGAGCAAAACCTTTTTGCACAGTTCCACATTCGGCGGATAGCCTTCGATCGCCGCCGTATTTTCATAGGGGTGTCGGAAAGTAAGCAAAAACTCTCCGCCGCCGGTTTCCATATCCATCAGTTTCATGCTGTCGTTCCGATATTTCTGAATAATCTTTCCAAAATCCCACGGTAAATCATCTTCTTCCATATACCTGCCATGAATATGAGAAAAATCCCATCCGTGAATACGGGCGATTTCCTCCTCTCTTTTCCAGCTTTCCTTTTGTTGTTCTACCGTCATATGAACTTCCTTTAATGATCGTCGTAATGACCTCCGCACTGAATGACCGTAACTCGCCCCGCGTCCACTGTAAAAATCAAGCGATGCTTCTTATCAATGCGAACGCTCGCATATCCGGACATATTCCCTTCAGCAACTCCAGCTTTCCGGAACCGGCCTGATATCCGTTCCGCAAGATTTCTTTGATTAGATTGTTAATCTTTTTACAGAGAACCTTGTCTCCCTGTAAATCGACATACTCTAGCCATGCATCCGATTGCCAATACAGATCTCTCACATCAGCTCTCCATTAGATCATGGCGAACTACCTCATTGTTCCGGACTTCCTGAATTCTCCTCATGAGTTCTGCCGCTTCTTCCCGGGTAAACCCATTCTCATCGCGAAGGGAAAAGCTCATGCTCTGATTGCGAACTGCTTGCTTAATCAATGCGAGAGTCGCCGCCGACATCGTAAGTCCCAATTCATTGCACAAAGAACCGAACTGCTCTCTCGTTGTTTTTATCCATCTTAAACGTGAAGTTAGACATTTCCGCTGTCTTAGCCATTTTATTCACCTCCCATACAAAGCATATCACCTTAAAATGTGTACTTCAAGTGCTTTACGTGTGCTTTCGTTCCTAGTAAGAACACAGATTCTATGATATCTCCATCATGAGTTGCTTATGTAAATATGCCTCGCGCCTTCATTGAATCCGGGGCTACATGCCCGTACTTCATCGTTTGCTCTTGCATCGGTCGAGGCAATATTTCGAAATACAAAAAGAACAGAGTCTACCCCACATACAGTTTGGTAGACCCTGCTCTCCTTAAGTCAGAATTATTCGAGTTCTATCGTCCCCGGCGGTTTCGAGGTCAGATCGTAGAACACGCGGTTCACGCCCTTCACCTCGTTCACGATGCGGTTCATGACGGTCTGGAGCACCGCAAACGGAATTTCCGCGCACTCGGCGGTCATGAAGTCGTCCGTCTTCACCGCGCGGAGCGCAACGGCATAGTCGTAGGTGCGGAAATCGCCCATCACACCGACGGAGCGGAGGTTCGTGAGTGCGGCAAAGTACTGGCTGAGCTCACGCGCAAGGCCTGCTTTCTGAATCTCCTCGCGGTAGATGCTGTCTGCCTCCTGGACTATCTTTACCTTTTCCGGTGTGACTTCGCCGATGATGCGGACGCCGAGTCCCGGGCCCGGGAAGGGCTGGCGGTACACGAGCTCTTCGGGGAGGCCGAGCTCTAAGCCGACCTTACGCACTTCGTCCTTGAAGAGGTTGCGGAGCGGCTCAATAATCGCGCGGAACTCAATGTTCTTCGGAAGTCCGCCCACGTTGTGGTGGGACTTAATCACAGCGCTCTTGCCGAGGCCGGATTCGACCACGTCGGCGTAAATTGTGCCCTGGCAGAGGAAATCGACCGCGCCGATTTTCTTTGCCTCGCGCTCAAAGATGCGAATAAACTGCTCGCCGATAATCTTCCGCTTCTGCTCGGGCTCTTCGACTCCCTTCAGCTTCTCAAAGTACTCGGGACCCGCATTCACGCGGATAAAGTTTAAGTCGTACTTTCCCTTCGGTCCGAAATGGCTTCGACTTCATCGCCCTCGTCCTTCCGAAGGAGGCCGTGATCCACAAAGACACAGGTGAGCTGCTTGCCGATGGCCTTTGCCATCAAGGTCGCCGCGACCGAAGAATCCACACCGCCGGAGAGCGCAAGGAGCACCTTGCCGTCGCCCACGGTCTCGCGAATGCGCTGTATCTCTGCCTCTGCGAAGCTGTCCATGTGCCAATCGCCCTTACAGCCGCAAACATCATAGAGGAAGTTGTGAATCAGCTCTTTGCCGTACTCGGTGTGCTGCACTTCCGGGTGGAACTGCGTCGCGTAAATGTGACGCGCCGTATCCTCCATGGCCGCAACCGGGCAGTTCTCGGTGTGTGCGGTCACGGTGAAGCCGGACGGCACTTTGGAGATATAGTCCGTGTGGGACATCCAGCTGGAAATCTCAGTCGGAACGCCGCGGAACAGTGTTGCGTCCGTCTTTACTTCCGTCTTGGTCTTGCCGTACTCGCTGACCGGTGCGGTCTCAACCTTGCCGTCCAGAGTGTGCGCAATCAGCTGTGCGCCGTAGCAGAAGCCGAGAATCGGGATGCCGAGCTCAAACACCTTCTGATCGATGTGCTGGCTCTCCTCTTTGAAGACGGACTGCGGCCCGCCCGTAAAAATGAGGCCCTTCGGCTGCATTGCCTTTAACTTGTCCAAATCGATGTCGGAAGCATAGACCTCCGCATAAACCCCTTCGTCGCGCACGCGTCTTGCAATCAGCTGGTTATACTGCCCGCCGAAATCCAACACTATAATCTTTTCCTGTTGTTCGAGTCCCACGTCGCTCTCCTCTCTGAATAATCTCCCGTCATCATATCACATTTGCGGGCGGCGCAACAATCGACAATCATGTTTCTCCGCGCAAAACGAGTATGCATCACGGTTAAACCAAAGCCGCCAAAGCTTCGGTATCTCCTGCTTTAGCGGCTTTATGTAATAACTCAAAGGTATTTTTCAGATAGCGCCCGGTCCAGGAATTCTCGACCGCCGCCACTTCCTCCGGGGTGCCCGCGGCGACCACGGTGCCGCCGCCATCGCCCCCTTCGGGTCCCATGTCTATGATATAGTCCGCCGTCTTGATGACGTCTAAGTTATGCTCAATCACAATCACGGTGTTTCCGCTCTCGGAGAGGCGTCTTAGGATGTCCACGAGCTTATGCACGTCCGCAAAGTGGAGGCCGGTGGTCGGCTCGTCCAGAATATAGACCGTGCGCCCGGTGCCGCGGCGCGAGAGTTCGGCCGCGAGCTTAATGCGCTGTGCCTCGCCGCCCGAGAGCTCGGTGCTCGGCTGCCCGAGGCGGATGTAGGAGAGGCCCACATCCATCAGGGTCTGCATCTTCCGCGCGATGCTCGGCACGTTCTCAAAGAAGCTGCAGGCCTCTTCGACCGTCATGTTGAGCACGTCGTAGATGGTCTTGCCCTTGTAGCGCACTTCGAGGGTCTCGCGGTTATAGCGCTTACCGCCGCAGACCTCGCAGGGCACATAGACATCCGGCAGGAAGTGCATCTCGATCTTCACAATGCCGTCGCCCGCACAGGCCTCGCAGCGTCCGCCCTTGATGTTAAAGCTGAAGCGTCCCTTCTGATAGCCGCGCGCCTTCGCATCCGGCGTCGCCGCAAAGAGGTCTCGAATCAAATCGAAGACGCCCGTATAGGTTGCTGGATTGGAGCGCGGCGTTCTGCCGATCGGGGACTGGTCGATCGCAATGACCTTATCTAGCTTGCCGTCCCACTCGATGCTCTGAAACGCGCCGGGATGTTCGTGTGCGCGGTTTAACTTCTTCGCGAGGTACTTATAGAGAATCTCGTTGACCAGCGAGGACTTGCCGGAACCGGAGACGCCGGTCACACAGGTCATGACGCCGAGCGGGAACTTGACCGTCGGCTTTTTCAGGTTATTTTCGGCAGCGCCCTTCACCGTGAGGAACTGATCGGACTTTCGCCGCTCCGCGGGCACCGGAATCTTCTTCGCACCGGAGAGGTACTGTCCCGTGATGCTGTCCGGGTTCTTCATGAGATCTTCGGCGGTTCCCGCCGCGACCACCTGTCCGCCGTGCTCGCCGGCGCCCGGACCTATGTCGATGACCCAGTCCGCCGCGCGCATGGTGTCCTCGTCGTGCTCGACCACGAGGACCGAGTTGCCGAGATCGCGGAGATGCTTTAGGGTCGCGAGAGCTTATCGTTATCCCTCTGGTGGAGGCCTATGCTCGGCTCGTCCAGAATGTAGGCGACGCCGACCAGACCGGAGCCGATCTGGGTCGCTAAACGAATGCGCTGCGCCTCGCCGCCCGAGAGGGTTGCCGTGCCGCGGCTCAAACTCAGGTAGTCGAGTCCCACATCGATTAAGAAGCTCACGCGGTTATGAATCTCTTTTAAAATCTGCTCGCCGATTTTTCGCTGGGTCTCCGTGAGCACAAGGCCGTCCGCAAAGTCGCGGAACTTGACGATCGACATATCCGTCGCGTCGTAGATATTTTTCCCGCCGACCGTGACCGCGAGGCTCGACTTCTTGAGACGCTTGCCGCCGCAGGCCTTGCAGGGCGTGATGCGCATGTAGCTCTCGTACTCCTGCTTCATGGTGTCGGAGAAAGTCTCGCGGTAACGGCGGTTTTCGTTCTCAATAAGGCCCTCAAAGGCGACCTGATAGGTGCCCTCGCCGCGCTGGCTCTTATAGAAAACAGGTACTTCCTTCCCCTTGGTGCCGTAGAGTATGAGTTCCCGCACGGATGCGGGATAGTCCTCAAACGGCGTGTCGAGCGAAAAATGATAGTGATCCGCGAGCGCATTTAAGAGCGCGTTCGTAAAACTGCCCTTCTGGCTGCTTGAGTTCCAGCCGGGCGCTGTAATCGCGCCCTGATTCAGCGAAAGGCTCTCGTCCGGAATCATGAGGCTCGGGTCGAACTCCATCTTGTAGCCGAGTCCCGCGCACTCCGGGCAGGCGCCGAAGGGGTTATTGAAGGAAAAACTTCTCGGCTCCACCTCTTCGATGGAGATACCGCAGTCCGGGCAGGCAAAGTTCTGCGAAAAGCGCAGGGTCTCGCCGTCCACAATCTCTGCCTCGGCAATGCCGTCCGCAAGCGCAAGCGCCGCCTCCAGCGAGTCGGTGAGGCGCTTTTGAATGCCCGCGCGAATCGAAATGCGGTCAACAACAATCTCGATGTTATGCTTGATGTTCTTATCCAGCACAATTTCTTCGCTGAGCTCGTACTGGTTGCCGTCCACGCGGACGCGCACATAGCCGCTCCGCTTTGCCTTTTCGAGCACTTTCTCGTGTCTGCCCTTCTTGCCGCGCACCACGGGTGCAAGGAGTTGCACGCGAGTCTTCTCCGGCAGGGCGAGAAGCTGATCCACCATCTGGTCTATGGTCTGTCGCTGCACCTCACGCCCGCAGTTCGGGCAGTGCGGTATGCCGATGCGCGCGTATAAGAGACGCAGGTAGTCGTAAATCTCGGTCACGGTTCCCACGGTGGAACGCGGGTTCCGGTTCGTGCTCTTCTGGTCTATGGAAATCGCGGGGGGAGAGGCCTTCTATGCTCTCCACCTCCGGCTTCTCCATCTGACCGAGGAACTGTCTCGCATAACTCGAGAGCGACTCCATGTATCGCCGCTGTCCCTCGGCATAGATGGTATCAAACGCGAGGCTCGACTTTCCCGAGCCCGAGAGGCCGGTCAGAACCACCAACTCATTCCGCGGGATGTTGATGTCCACGTGTTTTAAGTTGTGCTCCGCCGCGCCCCGTATTTTAATATATTGTTTTGCCATTTCTTCCTCTATCGCCTGTCGCAGGTACAAACAAAGCGCCTCTTCCCTTGGCAGAGGCGCAAAATACAAATCACATATTCAGTATAGCGGCAGAACCGTCCCACGGCAAGGGAAAAGAGAACATTTGTTTATGCGAACAAGTCGTTAAATGCCTCGGTCATTGTGGGGTGCGTATAAATCTGCTCCGCGAGCTCGGAAGCGGGAATCTTGCTGTCCATAGCGCGCTTCACGAGGTTAATCATCTCCGGGGACTCCGGGCAGAAGAGGTGTGCGCCGAGAATGAGGCCCGTGCCCTCTTCCACCAGCACCTTCAGCGCGCCGCGGGTCTCACGGAGCACCTGTGCCTTCGGGATTGCCGCGGTCGGAAGCAAGGTCTTCTTAAACTTCTTTCCGGCTGCGACCGCCTCCTCCTCGCTTAATCCCACTCTCGCAAAGGGCGGAGTCAGGAAGACCGCGTAGGGCACCGCACCGCGACTCTCGGTGCTGCGTCCCTTGCCCTTCAGGGCATCGCGGACAATGCGGAAGTCATCGAGGGAGATGTAGGTAAACTGGAGCTCACCGCGCACATCGCCCATTGCGAAGATATGCGGCACTTTGGTGCGGCACTGCGCATCGGTCACGATGCCGCCGCGCGCCGTAACTTCGACGCCCGCATGCTCGAGGCCGAGATTAGCGCTGTTCGGCTTTCTGCCGGTCGCAAGGAGTACTGCGTCTCCCGTTTTCTCTTCTGCCTTGCCGCCCACGGTAAAGCGCACGCTGCCGCCCTGAATCTCCTCGACCTTCGCGCCCTTGATAATCTCGATGCCGCTCTCAACGAGAGTCTTCTCGATGAGTGCCGCCATCTCCTTATCCTCGCGCGGGATGAACTGCTCGATGTCCTGAATGACTGTGACCTCAGAGCCGAAGTTATTGTAGTAGGATGCAAACTCGAGGCCGATGTAGCCGCCGCCGATGATGACCAGCTTCTCCGGAAGTTCGCTGAGCTCCATCATGCTCTCGCTCGTGAATACCTTTGGATTGTTTTCGATGCCCGCAATCGGCGGAATCACCGTAACCGCACCGGTGTTGATGAAGATGCGCTCTGCCTTTGCCTCATCCACGCGACCGTCCGGGAACTGAAGCTTTACGTGGTGCTGATCCAGAAAGACTGCGCGCGCATCAATAATCTCCGCACCGGTCGATGCGATTTTCTCATAGTTCTTTTGACGGAGGAAGCCCGTGAGGCGCTGCTTCTCCGCAATTGCCGCCCGGGTAGCGCTCCTTCTTCTCCTCCAAGCTGCCGCCGAAGGTCGCCGAGAGCGCTGCGCTGTGCTCCAGAGACTTCGAGGGGATGCAAGCCACATTGATGCAGGTGCCGCCGTAGCGAAGGGGATTCTCTTCCACCAGAGCGGTCTTCTCGCCCTGCTTTGCGAGATAGCCCGCGAGCGTCTTGCCCGCCTTGCCGAAGCCGATAATCAGGTTTTTATATTCTCTCATCACGGTACCTCCTTACAGATGCCAAACAAAAAATAAGAATCATTCCTAAAAGCATCATAGACCCTTCCCACCCTCGCGTCAAGCAAAAGCAAAAAGAGGAAGCATAAGCCGAAAAGGCCTGCTTCCTCTTTTTCACAGCGCGTATCCCGCCGCGCTCTATAATACCTTGCTCAAAAAGCTCTGCAATCTCTCGTTTTTCGGGTTTCCGAAGAGTTCCGCGGGGCTTCCTTCTTCGAGGAAGTAACCGTCCGCAAGGAACATGACGCGGGAAGCAACTTCGCGCGCAAAGCCCATCTCGTGGGTCACAACGACCATGGTCATCTTCTGCGCAGCGAGGTCCTTCATCACGTTCAGAACTTCGCCGACCATCTCCGGGTCGAGCGCCGAGGTCGGCTCGTCAAAGAGCATCACATCCGGCTTCATGCAAAGCGCCCGCACAATCGCGATGCGCTGCTGCTGTCCGCCCGAGAGCTGCTGCGGATAGGCGTTCGCCCGCTCGGCAAGCCCTACCTTATGAAGCAGTTCCATCGCATAGGCCTCTGCCTCCTCCCGGCTCCGCTTTGAAGCTCTATGGGTCCGAGGGTCAGGTTCTTTAGAATATTCATATGCGGAAAGAGATTAAACTGCTGAAATACCATGCCCATGCGCTGCCGCACGCGGTCTATATCGGTCTTTTTGTCGCAGAGATCCTCCCCCTCAAAGAAGATACTCCCCGAGGAGGCCTCTTCGAGGCGGTTTAGGCAGCGGAGAAAGGTCGACTTTCCGGAGCCCGAGGGACCGATTACACAGACCACCTCGCCCGCCTTAATCTCCGTCGTTATGCCCTTTAGGACTTCCTGCTTTCCGAATTGCTTTCTGAGTTCCTTTACCTGTATCAAAGCCTTAGCGCTCACCGGTCTTTAAACTCCTCTCCAGATACTTGACGCCTGCGGAGAATATCATCACGAGGCAGAGATAAATCAGCGCCACCGCCAGCATGGGCAGGTAGGGTGAATACGTGCGGCTGCGGATGATGTCGCCGCCCTTTGTGAGGTCGTTCAGTGCGACATAACCCGCGACCGAGGTTTCCTTTAAAGAACAATAAACTCATTCGCCAGCGTCGGAATCACATTTTTCATTGCCTGCGGCATGACGATGCGCCACATGGTCTGCCAATAGCTGAAACCGAGGCTGCGCCCCGCCTCAAACTGCCCCCGCGGCACCGCCTCTATGCCGCTTCGGAAGATCTCCGCCTGGTAGGCCCCCGAGTTGATGCCGAAGGCAATGATTGCGACCAAAATCGGAGGAATGCGCACCGAGGCAAAAATACCGAAGTAAATCAGCATGAGCTGCACGACCACCGGCGTTCCGCGTATCACGGTCAGATAGATACCGCCGATAGTGCTGAGCAGCCTGAACTTCCCTGTGCTCCGGTGCGCCTCGCGCACCAGTGCCACCGAGAAGCCGAGCAGCACACCGAGGAGCACCGCAAAGAAGGTAATCTCCAGGGTGAGCAGGAGGCCGTTGGTCAAATAGCGCCAACGGTGATCGACGATAAATTCCGATAAAGATCATCCGCAAAGCTCTGAAACATGCCTCTCCTCACTCTGCCTTGGTGTACTTGGTTACAATTTCATCGAGTTTCCCCTCGGACTTGAGCTCCGTAAGCGCCGCATTGACCGCATTCAAGAGCTCTGTGTTGCCCTTCTTCACGCCGATTGCATAGGCCTCATCCGAGTAGCTCGAATCCAGTGCCTTGATGCCCTTTACCTCGTTCACAAATTCCTTCGCGGTCTGGCTGTCCACGATGACCGCATCGATTTTGCCCTGCGTGAGCGCCTGCACAGCCTCCATGCTCTTCGAGTAGCGGACCACCGCGTCCTCGCCGAAATCCTCGGTGCTGAAGAGATCGCTGGTCGTACCCTGCTGCACACCGATCTTCTTGCCGCTGAGATCTTCCTTGCCTGCGATGGTCGAATTCTCCTGCACAAGTATCAGCTGAATCGAAGTCGCATAGGTATCCGAGAAGTCCATGTTCTGCTTCCGGTCCTCGGTCACGGTCATGCCCGCCGCGGCAAGGTCTGCCTTACCGGAGGCTACTTCCGGAATGATGGCGTCGAAGGCTACGTCCTCAATTTGAAGCTCTAAGCCGAGCTTCTCGGCAACTGCCCGGCAAATCTCGACATCAATGCCCTTGATCTCATTTCCTTCGTGGTACTCATAGGGCGGGAACTCCGCATTGGTCGCCATGATGAGCTTACCCGCGCTCACGGTCTTTACGCTTGCCGCGCCCTCTGCCTTGCTCTCCGCAGCGCTCTCGGCCGTCTTCTTACCGCCGCAGGCCATCAAGCTCATTCCCATCATTGCAATCGCCGCTGCCACTGCAAATTTTTTCATCTTCATTTCAATCCCCTCCCCGATGGAATCGTTGTTTTCTTTTGTTCATTATACTTCATCGATGCAAAAATGCAAGCGAAATTTGCAATAATAATCGAATATCATTTATATATATGCATTCATTCCCAAAAAAAGAGGCAGCCGACACTTGCTTTCCTGTCGGTCTGCCTCGATTCTTTATTCTTCTTGCAGGACTTCCAGCGCACGACTTAGCTGCGCATCCTTGTCGCCGTCCAAGACATCGCCCTCTTCGGACTTCACCTCGACATCCGGCGCAACGCCCTTGCCGTGGAGATCGTAACCGTTCGGGGTGTAATAGTGCTGCGTGGTGAGCTTCACCGCCGAGCCGTCGCCGAGCGGCATCACAAACTGGACTATGCCCTTGCCGTAGCTCGTGGTTCCGACCAGCTTTGCGCGGCCAAAGTCGCGGTAAGCACCGGCAAAGATTTCCGAGCAGCTCGCCGAGCCGCTGTTAATCAGAATGACGGTCGGCACATTGACCTCGTGTCCGTCGGTCGAATAGTACTTCTCTCCCACGCCGTCGCGGCCCGCCGTGTAGACCAGAAGGCCGTCCGGAAGCATGTAGTCGAGCATCTTGACGCAGGAATCCATCACGCCGCCCGGGTTGTTGCGGAGGTCTATGACCAGACGCTTCATGCCCTTCTTTTGGAGATCCTCGACCGCTTTTTCAAACTGCTCGGCCGTAATTGTGTCGAACTGGAGGATGCGGATGTAGCCGATCTTATTGTCCCGCATCTTAGATTCTACGGTCGGCATCTCGATATGACGCCGCGTCACATTGAAGCTGAGTTCCTCGTGCGCCTCGCCGCGGAGTACCTTGACCTCAATGGTCGTGCCCTCCTCGCCGCGGATATAGCTTGCGACAAAGACATCCAGATTCTCTCCGGTCACATCGTGCCCGTCAACCTGATAGAGGATATCCTCGGGCTTGAGCCCCGCCTCTTCCGCCGGGGAGCCCGGGAATACATTCACGATGCGACTTATCTTGGTCTCGGAATCCTGATTCAAAACCGCGCCGATGCCGGAGTACTTGCCGCTGGTTTCTTCGGTCAGCTTCTTATACTCGTCCGCCGTGTAGTAGACAGAGTAGGGATCGCCGAGTCCCGACAACATGCCTTTATAAATGCCGTCTTCCACTTCTGTCTCGTGCTCATCAAAGAGGAAGTTCTTGTAAATCACATTCTGCAGAAGCCGCATTTTTGCTTCTATCTTGGAATAATTCAGATCCTTCGGATTCTCGCTCGCATTGGAAGCGCTGCTCTGTTCCGCCCGGTACGGCTTTTGCTTTGCCAGCATCCCGATTTCCCGGTGAAACAACCAGAAAACACCTCCGGCAAAGAGCAACAGGCAGCAGAGCAGGCCGACAAAAAGCCGTTCCGGAAGCCGATGCTCCGCATCCTGTGGTCGCGCGCGGAGCGAAGCGCGGCCTCGGCCCGCTTTCTCTCCTGTAGCTCCTCTTCCTGACTCCGCTCAGAATTTTCTGCCATCAAATACCTCTTCCTTTGAATTCATGTACTTCACGACCATCAGCGCAATCTTAAAGGTGATTGCATCCTCGAAGACACGGAGATCGAGTCCGGTTGTCTTCTGCAACTTGTCAAGGCGGTACACCAAGGTGTTGCGGTGGATGTAGAGCTGTCTCGAGGTCTCCGAAACGTTCAGGCTGTTCTCAAAGAACTTGTTGATGGTCTGCAGGGTCTCCTCGTCAAACTGCTCGGGCGTCTTGCCCTCGAAGATTTCGCTGATGAACATCTTGCAGAGAGAAGACGGCAGCTGATAGATCAGGCGGCCTATGCCGAGCTTGTTGTAAGCGACAATGGTCTGCCCCGGGTAGAAGATCTTGCCGACTTCCCGCGCCATCATTGCCTCTTTGTACGAGCGGGACACATCCTTGATATCCTTCACAATCGTGCCGTAGGCAATGTTGACATTCAGAATCTCCGACGCACGGAGTCCCTCGATGACCTCGCGCGCCGCGTGGTCGAGTTCGTCAAAGCTCTCGCCCTCACGCACCTCACGCACCAGAATAATCGTGCGACCGTCGACCGCCGTCACAAAGTCGTGCCCGCGGTTCGCATAGATGTTGCGCACCGTCTCGAGCGCGCTCATCTCCCGCCCTGCCTCGGTCTCAATCACAAAGCAGACGCGGCGCGCCTGCTCTTCAATCTGGAGCTTCTTCGCGCGGTTGTAGATGTCGATTAAGAGGAGATTGTCGAGCAGGAGGTTCTTGATGAAGTTATCGCGGTCAAAACGCTCCTTGTAAGCCGTGAGGAGATTCTCGACCTGGAAGGCCGCGAGCTTTCCGACCATATAGACATCCTCGCTCGCGCCGCGCGCAATCAGGATGTACTCGAGCTGATTGTCATCAAAAATCTTGAAGAACTGGTAGCTGCCGAGCACCTGTGCATCCGCCGGTGAATTGGCGAAGGTATAGGCTGCCGACTCCTGGGTCTCCGCTTCCTGGAAAGTCGATGCCAAAAGGCTGCCTTCGGTGTCCGTGATGCAAAGATCCACACGGGTGATACCCTTCATTCCTTCCAGGGTGGACTGCAGAATTTGATTCGATATCATCTCTGTCTCCTTTCAATTTCGGTGACACAGCTCCGCTGCTACCGTGTTCCCATAGAAATCCACATTCAATCAGAGATATCATAAGGCAGTTTGACAAGAATATCAAGCGAGGCAACCCTATATCCCAACATTTTTTAGGCATTATTCATGATTTTAACTGAATGCCTTGTTGCGTCTTTACTACTTTTCCCGCTTTCAACAGTTTGCCGAGCGCACGTTTGAATGCACTCTTCGAGAGACCGAAGGCCGCTTCGATTTCCGCCGGCTCGCTGCGGTCGTGGAAGGGAAGCTCACCGCCCGCCGCGGCAAGCTTTTTGAGCAACAATTCGGCATCATCGTCCATCTGCTCGAAGGCTCTGCGCCGCGGACTCAAATCCAGCTTTCCGTCCTCGCGGATGCGTATGACGCGGGCCGTGATTTCCTGACCGACCGAGAAATTGCCGTAGGCCTCGGCGCGCGGAATAAGGCCGAAGTACTTGTCATCGACCGCGACATAGACGCCCGGATCGCTGAGCTCATAGACCGTACCGCGCACCGTCTGCTCCTTCGCAATGCCCTCCGCGACTTTTAAGTGGCGATACACGCGCATGGTCGCCGCAATGCGCTCGCTCTTATCCACATAGAGCGCAACCAAAACGCTTATGCCGGGCTTTAGCTCGCCGATTCGCTCCCGGAAGGGAAGCAGCACATCGCGCTCCAGCCCCATGTCCAAGAAAGCGCCGATTTTCGTGATCTCCCGAATCTCGAGTTTTCCGACTTCGCCGACCGTAAGCAGGGGACGGCGCGTGGTCGCAATCAGGCGATCGGAACTGTCCTTATAGAGGAACACTTCCACCGCCGTTCCCTTTTCCGCCCCCACGGGAATCTGCTTTTTGGGGAGCAGCACCGTCTCCTCCCCCGCCGTATCCTCCGCCGCGCGAAGAAATGCACCGAAATCCTTTTTGCGCTCAATCACCAAAGTCTGCATGACGCCAAGTTTTAAGTACTTCATGCCCTACCGCCTTTCCGAAATCGCCCCTCGGCGAATCTTCAACACCGAACATCCACAGCCTTGAAAGCAAGCACTGCCTCAATCATAGCCGCATATCGGTCAAAATAACAGATACAAAAAAACCGAGCCGAACGGCTCGGTTTGCTCGCTGGGCTAGAAGGATTCGAACCTTCAGAATGACGGAGTCAGAGTCCGTTGCCTTACCATTTGGCGATAGCCCAATCACAAGAACAAAGAGAGTATACCCGTTTTGCCTCCCACTGTCAATGATTTTTTTGAATTTATCGGCGTTGCAATTCATCGGAATCGAGCACCAGCGTGAAGGGTCCCTCGTTCACAAGCGCAATCTGCATATCCGCGCCGAACACGCCCTCTTCCACACTCTTGCCGATTCCCTCCCGGCGGCAAGTGTCGAGGAGATAGCGGTAGAGCCGCTCCGCGTGCTCGGGCTTTCCGGCCTTCACAAAGGAGGGGCGGTTTCCCTTTCTGCAGTCCGCATAGAGCGTAAACTGCGAGATTAAAAGCACACTGCCCTCGATATCCGCGAGGCTTAAATTGGTCTTGCCGTTCTCATCCGGGAATACCCGAAGTCCCGCTGTCTTTTTGAGCATGCGCTCGGCGGTCTCTTCGGTATCGCTGTCCGAGATGCCGACCAAAATAAGATAGCCTCTTTTGATTGTGCCGGTCACGCGACCCTCGACCGTGCAGGATGCCTCGCTCACACACTGAATCACAAATTTCATAGGAAACGCATGACCTCCTCTTTCAATGTCTCTCTGCGGTCTCTCAGCAGCAAAAGCTGATTGTAGCGCGCATAGTCCTCGTGTCCGGTTTCATCCGCAAAGGCGAGCGCCGCGCGGTTCGCATTGAGCTCGGTCAAAAAGAGCGCGAGCTCCTGGCCCTCACCGAAGCCCTCGGCGGTAAAGCGAAGCGCCGCGCTGAGAGCTTCGGCGGTCTCTGCTTCCCGCTGCTTCCGCCCTGCCTCATCCGCGGCAAAAGCCTCCCGAAGGCGCGAAAAGGCCTCGGTTTCGGCGACGCCGGACAAGAGCGCCTCATAGCCCTTGAGCCGTGCGAGTTCTTGCTCGAGTCGCTGCTCGCGCTCCGGAGAGAGGGCATCCGCCGCGCGCTCGGTCGAAAGCCGCTGCGCCGCAAGGAAACGCTCCTCCGAGAGCGCCGCAGTCACGCTGCCTCCCGACTCCTCCGCTTCCCGCACGCGCTTCAAGGCCGCAAAGACCTCTTTTTGCACGCGGAAGTCCTGTTGCCACTTCCGGAAGCGCTCGCCGAGCGCCGAGGCGAGCAGGGCGATAAAACTGAGCTTTTCATCGAAGCCCGTCTTTAAGTCGCGCCGCATCCGCCTTTTCCTCACCGCTGAGTATCGCCGCAATGTTATAAAGTGCCTCGTACTTTCGATAGAGAAGATAGTAGCGATAAAACTTCTCCGCAATCTCCGTGTCCTGCAAAAAGGAGCTCATGAAGCCCTCGGTCACGCTGAGTCCCAGTGCCTCATAGACCTTCAGCGAATCCGAGAGATCCTCCCAGCCGCGCGCGGTCACAAAGCGTTTACCTGCCTCGCCCGCGCGCACAAAGAAGAAGGCCTCAGGCTCAAGATCCAGGAAGGCGAGCACGGCACCGTGCATGCCGCGCTGCAAAGCGTAACCCTTCCAGACACCGTAGTCCGCAGTCACGCGGAGTTCGCGCACGCGGTCCTTGGTCACCACATCAAAGTCCCGCACCGCGCGGTTATACTCGGGCGGATTGCCCGCGGTCACAATGACCCAGCCCTCCGGCACGCGGTGGGTGCCGAAGGTCTTGTACTGCAGAAACTGTAACATGGTCGGCGCAAGCGTCTCGGAGACCGTGTTGATTTCGTCGAGGAAGAGGATGCCCTCCCGCTTGCCGCTCTTCTCCATCATCTCATAGACCGAGGCCACAATCTCGCTCATGGTGTAGTTCGTGGTTTTCTGCGGTCTCCCGTCGAAGAGCTGCTCGGTCACGACAGGCAGACCGATGGCGCTCTGGCGCGTGTGGTGGGAAATGGTATAGGAGACAAGACCGAGTCCCTTCTCCTCTGCGAGCTGACGCATGATCGCGGTCTTTCCGATGCCCGGCGCGCCCATCAGGAGGATGGGGCGCTGCCGCTCCCGCGGAATCCGATAGTGCCCGCTCTCGTCCTTATAAAGATACGCGTCGATCGCGCGGGATATCTCCTCTTTTGCCTCTTGAATGTTCACGCTTTTTTCTCCTCCAAATACGCCTTGAGTGCCCAGGCAGGCACCCGCTCTTCCACGCTCTCATCGCGCGCGGGAAACACAAAAACCGTCTGATACGGGCTCGCCTCCCCCGGAAACACGCCCTCGCCGTCGGTAAAGTAAAAAAGTCCGCGGAGCTCTGTCAGCTCGCCTTTTGCCTGCAGATCTTCAACATAGCGAAACACCGGTCGAAAATCCGTGCCGCCGCCGCCCGCAATCCGCAAGTGCTCGCGCGCGGCCTCGAGTTCGCCGAGGCTGCGGCAGCGCCTGTCCTCGCGCACCGCCTCGTCACACTGAATCACATGAATCTCCGCATCGCGGAAAAAGGCCTGCTCTTCCCGGAATATACCCAGGGTCTCCGCAAAAAATTGCTCCACATCCCCGTGCTGGGTCGAGGCCGAGCTGTCGATTGCGATGACCAGCGCGGCAATGCGCCGCTCCTCGCGGTACTCATTCTCCTCGATTAGGGGCATGTTGCCGTAGTGCTCCATGCCGTAGTTGTAAAAGGCATAGTCAAAGGCATCCGGATCGATCTCCATGACCTCCTTGGAGACCGCAAAGCGGCGCAGGAGTTCCCCATAGGAGAGTCTCGCCTCGCCCTGAATGTGCAGCGCGCGGAGAAAGCTCTCTTTGCCGCTGCCCGCCTCTCTCCCGGCGGCGATCAGCATTTTTCGACATGCTCCGCCGCATCCTCCCAGCGCTTCTCCTCGGAGGGCAGAGACTTTTCCTCTGTCTTCGGCGGCTTGGTCTCCGGATTTTTCCAGAGACTGTGGTCGCAGCGCCAAAAGGTCTCGCGGAGCTCTTCCCGCTCGTCAAAGCCTAAGTCCATCCCCTGCAGACTGCGGTAGATGCGTTCCGCCGTCATAATGCGGCTCTCCGCAAGGAAACGCTCGTACCAAGCGCGCCGCGTATCGCTCTCTGTCTCTCTTAGGATGTCTTCATCCAGGGAGTCCGCGAGGTACTCGACCGCAATATCCGCCGCGATATCCCAGTCCTCCCGGGCGCGCGCTTCCTCCGGCACGTGGTAGACATGGCGAAAGATGCAGTGCAAAAAAGAGATGAAAGCAGGTGCGCCTTAGCGACCGCGGGTCCTCGAGAAAGGCCTGCATGAGATAGCGCGGCTGGTAGGCGACCGTGCTTCCGTCCGTGCCTATGTTTTGGATCCGTAAATCCAGCTGCGGGCTGAGCAGAAAAAAAGCGCCGCGAAGAAAGGGGAGCGCGAGCCCGAGCTCGGTCACCGTGTAGTTCCATATTTTTTCGCTTGCCGCCTCTAAGGCTTCCCGATTTCCGCTCATTGTTCTGTTCTCCTCAGAGCGAAAAGTCCGTGCTCTGTCTCTGTTCCCTGCCCTGCAGGAGTTCCGCGCTGAGCTCCGCGAGCTTCGCCTTTCCCGCCTCTTCGAGCGCAAAACGCCGCGCTTCCCCGGAGAGCAGTTGCTCTCGCCTGAGCCAAGTCATGGTCGCTACGAGGCGAGCGCGGTCACGGCTCGCCTCGTAGTCCCGAAAGGCAAGTTCTGCCGCGGTCTCGCTCTCGGCCGCAAGATAAGCCCTGTACTCCTCGCGCCGCGCCTCCGAAAGACGGTAGGGATAACGCAAGCGCCCTATCGCAATGCGGCAGGCAGGTTCCCGCTCCGCCGCCGCGGCGCGCGCAAACTGGCGGTCATACTGGTAAAAATCAATGCTTCGCCGCGTCACACACTCCCGGAAGGCATAGCCGCAGCCCTCGATTCGCGGGTGTATGGCGCGCGCCATGGTATCCTCATCGAACTCGTTTAAGAAAGAAGGGAAGTAGAGTTCCGCCTCTCCGTCCGAAAGCTTCAGTTCGCAGCGAAAGGCAGGTTCCGGCTCGGTGAGCAGCGCGCGCAGCGCATAAAAATTGCCCTGCGGCGCGGCATAGTGCACGCTCTGCAGGGCCTCACAGCCGCGGAACACGCCGTCGCCGAGCTCGGTGAGTGTCTCGGAAAACGAAACCCGAATGAGGTCCGGCGAAGCGTAACAGGCAAAATCTCCGATTTCCGTGACTTCCTCGGCAATCCGTATGCTGCGCACCCCGGAGAGCTCCCGCAGTGCATTTTTGAGGATGCGCCGCACGGGCTTTCCGTCCTGCATCGCGGGAATCACAAGTGCCGCCTCGGGGGCTTGAACCCCCGCCACCGAGAGCGTTCCGTCCGCCGCTGTTTCATAAAGTAACACGGCACTCAGCGCTCCGTAAATTGATTGATGTTGCCGGCCGCATCCAGGGTGAAGCTGCCGTTTAAAGAAACCCACTGCTCACGCTCGTTAAAGCCGCCCCGGAAGCCATCGCGAAGACCGTTTCCGGCCGCCGTCAGGTACTGCTCTGCCGTTATGCTGCGCTCGCCGTTTCGCACCTCGGCGTCCTTATTGATGCGAACCTTACCCGTATAGTAGAGTTCACCGCTCTCCGCCGCAATATAATAGGCCTTTTTCCCCTTGGGCGCGACCTTTCGAAGAACAAGCTGCTCATCTGTCTCAAAGCCGCTGCGCGAAAAGACCCGGCTGCCGTCTTCCCGAATTTCCGCGAGCACATAGCTCCGGTCGTCAATGCGGAAAGAATCGCCGACTGAAAGCGCCTCGACCGCTTCCGCATCGTACTTGACCGCCGCGTAGAGCGAAACAAAGTCCAGCTCATAGTAGCTGCCGCAATCTTTCACGGTGGTCAGCGGACGCGCATCGTCGCCGTTCCGGCTCACAAGATAGGGCTCACGCAAGCGAAAGGCCTCTGTCAGCGACTCGTAGGAAAAGGTCCCCGCGCCGTTTGTGCCGCTTTCGCTTCCCGCAAATTGGGACAGGTTCTGATTCGCCGCCGCCTTTTCGCTCCGCGCATTGACACGGTAGCGATCCGCCACAAAGACCTTGTCGGATGCTACGGTCCGCTTGCCGCGGGTTATGGTTGCCGCCTCCGCCGCCTGCGGGAGCGCCGTGACAAGAACCGCCACTGCCGCAAAAGAAGTTAATACTCGTCTGACTTTCATCGTCATATCCTCCGCTCAACTATATTCTAGCCTTTCTCCCCCGCAAAGCCAAATGAAACTTATGCTTCTCTCTCCCCCGCAAGCTCACGCACCACTTCACCCGCGAGTATCAGTCCCGCAACTGCCGGGACAAATGCTGTGCTGCCCGGGATATCCCGGCGCTCGGTGCACTTCCGCTCGGTGCCGGGCGGACACACGCAGTGACTCCGACAGCTGATGCTCGGATCCTCCAAGGGTCTTACCGGTGCTTCGGTCGAGTATACCACCTTGCATTTCCGAACGCCCCGCTTCTTTAACTCGCGGCGCATGACGCGCGCCAGCGGGTCCACGCTGGTCTTATAGATATCCGCAATCGCAAACTTGGTCGGGTCGAGCTTATTGCCCGCGCCCATACAGCTTATGATTTTGGTATCTGCCTCTTTCGCCTGCAAAATCAGCTGAATCTTGCCGGTCACGGTATCAATCGCATCGACCACATAGTCGTAGTCGCGAAAATCAAAGTGATCCGCGGTCTCCGGCAGATAGAACATGCGGTGCGTTGTCACGCGGCAGTCAGGATTGATTTCCGCCACTCTCGCCGCCGCGACCTCAACTTTATACCTGCCGATGGTAGAGCGCAGTGCGAGAATCTGGCGATTCAGATTCGTGAGACAAACCTTATCGTCATCGATTAAATCCAGCGCGCCGACACCGCTCCGCGCCAGTGCCTCCGCGACATAGCCGCCCACGCCGCCGAGTCCGAAAATCGCGACGCGGGACGCCTTGAGTCTCTCCATCGCCGGGACACCGAGCAAGAGCTGCGTTCTCGAAAACTGATTTAACATGTTGCCTCCGTAAGTTTTCCCGCGAGCGCCGAGGCTGCCGCGGTCTTCGGGGACGCGAGATATATCTCCACCTTGGAACTACCCATTCTGCCGAGAAAGTTTCGGTTATTCGTCGCGACCACGCGCTCGCCGTCCGAAAGGATACCGCCGGTGCGGCCGCAGCAGAGTCCGCAGGACGGATGGGTAATCATGGCCCCCGCCGCCGAGAGAATTGCCAAGGTACCGTTTGCCTCTGCCTCCTCCCAGATTTTCCGGGAGGCCGGGGTCACAATGAGTTTCACAAAGGGCGCAATGTGCTTGCCCTTCAACACTTCCGCAGCCGCCATCAGTCCTCAAGCCGCCCGTTCGTGCAGGAACCGAGGAAAACCTGGTCAACGGCCACGGGCTCAAGCTCCTTCACCGGCGCGACATGGTCCACATTCGAGGGCAGCGCCATGACGGGCACAAAGTCCTCCGCACGGTACCGAAGTACCCGCTCGCAGGGCGCATCCGCATCGCCCGCAAGGGCACGCTCCGCTTCCGTGAGTTCGATTCCGAGATATTCCGCAGTCTTCTCATCCGGGGCAAAGAGCGCACACTTTGCCCCCGCCTCAATTCCCATATTTGCCATGGTCATGCGGGATGAGAGGCTCATTGCCTCTACCGTGTCGCCGGTAAACTCGAGCGCGCGGTAGGTTGCGCCTGCCGCCGTCAAGTCCCCGATGATGCGGAGTATCACGTCCTTCGACATTACATTTGCCGGGAGTTTCCCGTTGATTTCGATGCGTATGGTCTCCGGCACGCGGAGCCAGATTTCGCCTGTTCCGAGCACCGCCGCCATCTCCGTGTAGCCGATGCCGGTCGAAAACGCACCGACACAGCCGTAGGTTGTCGTGTGGCTGTCCGTTCCGAAGACCAAGTCGCCGGGCTTCACATAGCCCGCCTCGGTCATGAGCTGGTGGCAGATGCCGTCGCTCCGGTGCAAATTCGGGACGCCGTACTTTGCCGCAAACTCGTTCGAGAGCTTATAGGCTCTGATATCGTCAACCTGACTTGCCGGCACCAGATGGTCGCAGATAATCACGACCTTCTCGGGATCCCAGAGCTTTTGAAAGCCCATCTCTTCAAATTTGGCCGCGATGAAGGGCATCATGATGTCGTCCAGCATCACGCGGTCCGCGCCGACCGTCACAATGTCGCCGGGCTTCACCGCGTGCCCGACCTTTGCGGCAATCAGCTTTTCAATCATTGTCATTTTCATCTCAGTTAAGCCCATTTCTCTTCCGCATCGCCTTGACCAGTCCGCCCGCATTCAAGATCTCCATGAGATTCTCGGGCAGTGCCGCGATTTTATAGTCCTTGCCGTTTGCGTGTATCTTTTCGCCGACCGTCACCGAAATCGTGTCTCCCTCGCGCACTTCATCCAGGAGCTCTCGGCACTCGATTAAGAGAAGGCCGTTGTTAATCGCATTCCGAAAGAAGATGCGCGCAAACTCTTTGCGATGACCGCGCGCACGCCGAGTGCCTTCACGACTTCCGGGGCCTGCTCGCGCGAGGAGCCGCAGCCAAAGTTCTCGCCGCCCACAATGATATCGCCGGGCGCTATCCGGCCCGCCAGTTCGGGGCGGAGCGGCGAAAACGCATAGGGCTTCATCTCCGCAATGGTCGGAAAGACCAGATATTCGGTCGGGAGTATGATGTCGGTGTCGATATCATCTCCCAGTTTCCATACTTTTCCCTGAAATTCTTCCATCTGCCGCCTCACTTTGTCAGACTCTCTGCCGTACAGATTTCGCCCTTCACAGCACTCGCCGTGACCGTCGCCGCACTCGCAAGGTACACGTAAGAATCCTTGTGGCCGGAGCGCCCCTTAAAGTTTCTGGTACCCGTGCTGATCAGGGTCTCGCCCTCACCGATGACGCCCTGGCAGGAACCCCAGCAGACCGAGCAGTTCGGGTTCATCACAATGGCCCCCGCGTCCATAAAGATTTTCAGGAGACCCTCGCGGAGCGCCTCTTCATAGACCGCGCGGCTCGCAGGTACCACGAGGAAGCGCACGCTGTCCGCAACCTTTCTGCCGCGAAGCAGTTCCGCGCCCACGCGAAGATCCTCGATTCTGCCGTTGTTGCAGGAGCCGAGGAAGGCCTCGTCAATGGGAATGCCGCTGCATTCCTCCGCCGGGACTACATTGTCAACGAAATGCGGTTTTGCGACGATCGGGCGAATTTCCGAAAGATCGATTTCAAACACTTCTTCGTAATCCGCATCCGCATCCGGATTTAAGACAGCAAGCGGCTCCCTGCCCTGCTCTTTTAAATAGGAGAGAGTCGTCTCGTCCACCTCGCAGAGTCCGGTCTTTGCGCCTGCCTCGACGCAGAGATTACAGAGCGCAATGCGGTCGGCAATGCCGAGGCTTCTAAGTCCCTCGCCGCCGAACTCCATGGCCTTATAATTCGCGCCGTTTGCGCCTATCTTGCCGATGATGGTGAGAATCAGATCGCGCGCGTAGACACCGGGGCGCAGCTTGCCGCGGAGCTCGAAGCGCAGGGTCTTCGGCACCAGCACCCAGCTCTGTCCCGTGACCATCGCATAGAGATAGTCCGTGCAGCCAACGCCGGTTCCGAAGGCGCCGAGCGCGCCGTAGGCACAGGTGTGGGAGTCCGCACCGAAAATAAACTGCCCCGGGGACACGTACTTTTCCAGCATAATCTGATGACATACGCCCTCGCCCTCGTAAAGGCAATGCCGTTTGCGCGCGCAAAATCGCGCATCTTCTTATGAGACGCGGCGGTCTTCACCGAATCCGCCGGTACATTGTGGTCTACGATCCAGATCAGTTTGTCCTTATCCGCAATGCGCGGGTGCTTTAAGTTGTCGTACATGCCGATGGTGAGGTGGGTTGTGCCGTCGTTTGACATCATATAGTCGAGCGTTACCGTCTCGATATCGCCCGCGTGCACCTCCGGCTTTCCCGCAGCGCGCGCAATGATCTTCTCTGCCATCGTCATAGCCATTATGCTTCCTCCCGATTCAGCGCCGCAATGAGTCCGCCCCGGTCCAGAATTTCCTGCATCTTCTGCGGCAGCTTGGTGCAGCGGTAATTCTGTCCGCCCACCGTGACTGTGCCGTTCTCGAGGTCGAGCGACAGCTCCTCGCCGGGCTTCACGTGCTCGATTAAGTCCTCGCAGACAATAACCGGCAGTCCTATATTAATCGCATTTCGGAAGAAGATGCGCGCAAAGCTGTTCGCAAAGACAGCCCGCACACCGAGCGCCTTTAAGACAGCCGGAGCCTGCTCTCTCGAAGAGCCGCAGCCGAAATTATCGCGCGCCACCACAAAATCACCCGCCTGCACCGCAGTTGCAAAGTTCTCGTCCAGGGACTCAAAGCAGTGCGGCGCCATCTCCTCAACACTCGGGTACAGGAGGTACTGCGACGCGATAATCTGATCCGTATCCACGTCGCTGCCAAAACAAAATATCTTTCCCATGTCTCTCCTCTTCCGTTTTTTTCCGCCTATTTTAACATAGCTTTTCAATAGGTTCAAACCCTTGCCCATTCGTGATAAAATATTCACATTGAAAAAGGAGGATTTCTATGTGCGGAATTGTTGGATACATCGGCAAGCGACAGGCTGCCCCCATTTTGCTGGAGGGCTTGGAGAAGCTGGAATACCGAGGCTATGACTCCGCCGGTATTGCCGTCCGGGACGGCGATCGGGAACCTGTTGTTGTCAAGGCCAAGGGGCGGTTGCGCGTCCTCGCAGACAAGACCGACAACGGCCGGGCGCTGGAGGGTTGCTGCGGCATCGGGCACACCCGCTGGGCAACGCACGGCGTTCCCTCCGAGAGCAATGCACACCCGCATGTCTCTACGGACGGTTCTGTGCTCGCAGTCCACAACGGCATTTTTGAGAATTATCTGGAAATCCGGGAGAAGCTCTCCCGCCACGACTACCGCTTCTACTCGCAGACCGACACCGAGGCAATCGTTAATCTGATTGACTACTATTATAAGAAGTATAAGGTGGGCCCGATCGACGCGCTCGCAAAGACTCTGGTGCGCGTGCGCGGCAGCTATGCGCTCGCCGTCATGTTCCGGGATTACCCGAATCAGATTTACATTGCGAGAAAGGACAATCCGCTGATTGTTGCGCTCGGCGAGGGCGAGAACTTCATCGCCTCGGATCCCTCCGCCTGCTTAAAGTACACACGCCGCGTCTGCTACATCGACAATCTCGAAATGGGCTGCGTCACCGCGGAGGGCGTGACCTTCTATGACTTAAACGGCGATGTGGTCGAGAAGACGCCGGTGTTAATCGACTGGGATGAGTCCGCGGCCGAGAAGGGCGGCTACGAGCACTTCATGATGAAGGAGATTCACGAGCAGCCGAAGGCCATCGCGGATACCTTCCGCGCCTACTTATGCGGCGAAACCGAGGGGGAAAAAGCTCGACTACCATGTGGATCTCGCGAAGCTCGGTCTCAGCGACGAATT